>Ga0123357_10012077_pt1 | contig 11123 bp, 9 predicted proteins | sample TergutEmb28metaG_FD_89873 | JGI IMG/M metagenome (GOLD analysis project Ga0123357, IMG submission 89873) | Embiratermes neotenicus P4 segment gut microbial communities from Petit-Saut dam, French Guiana - Emb289 P4 | ecosystem: Host-associated > Arthropoda: Insects > Digestive system > Gut ... | reverse complement strand
TCTCATTCTTCTCGATTTTATCACCCGCGCGATATTTGGTGAGGAGTACAAATCATTTAGCTCCTCGTTATGCATTCTCCTCCATTCCCCCGTTACCTCGCCCCTCCTAGGTCCAAATATTCTTCTCAACACCATGTTATCAAACACCCTCAGCTTCCTTTCCTCCCGCAATGTCAGCGACCAAGTTTCACACCCATACAAACAACAGGCAAAATTATAGTTCTATATATCTTGATCTTTAAATTTTTGGGTAGCTACCTGGAAGACAAAAGATTCTGCACAATCTAATACAACCCGCAAATGGAACGACGTCGTTATGAATTAAGTTAAGGCGGTGGATCTAGAGTTCAAAAAAATTACAAAGTGTAATTAACACGAAGCACCTAATGTCCAATATTATGTCATGTCAGGGATAAAACCTTTAGCATATTATGATACCGCAAACAGTCTTGTTGCTGATAGGTCATACAAATTTACTTCACGAAAAATTCCAACGACACCAAAAGTTAAAATCCATAAGTGCTTTGGAATACCGAGGTGCAGGGTAACAATGCAGCATCTTGCAGGATCAGTCTTGTGTGTTATGAGCTGCATTCACGTGGCTCAAGAAATAGGCCATGACTGCAATGGTGTGAAAAGGCAATAAAATTTCCGGTTCATAAAAGGCGGGGAATTTATTGACTAGCTGACGGACTATTAGATTCTAAAGGACTGCTCGCTGCGCTCCATCGAGTTAGTTTAGTGCCTGTCCAAATTAAGTGATTAACTCGAAGAGCTTAACTGACTGACTCATTCACGGCTTAATTGATTGAATTAAAAGGATTGAACATCGTGTGTTACTTACAGAGCTTACTTGCTCTGACTTACCAGTTTTGACGGCGTCACTGACTACGAAGTGTGTAATTAACATGGGAAGAAAGTCATGCAGGGTCTGTAGATTGTAGCAATGTAGGCTGTCTTGGTTATGACGGAGACGGAAGTTGGCTGTGACGTGTTTCAAGGTAGCTGTCCCGGCAAGAGCCTGAATAGACTGATAAATCAATCCTACGACATCTCAAAGCAGACAGCGGGAAACAGCATTCTCAGACACAACTTCTCTGATTTACGAATCTCATCGTTGCACCGTGCATTTCGTGAAATCACTTCAACTATTAACCAACAAATACACCTATATAACTTTCACTTAAAACACTTTAAAACACTTAAGACCACTCCGACATGTTTCGATCTTTTCAGATTATCATCACGGAGTTTCGTCGTTCATTGCTAACGTTATTACATATTCATGATTTATTTCGTTTTTGTAAACAAGGTGTTGTGGCACCATATCTGTAAATAAATTATACTTCTTGAGTATAATGTCAAAATAGCTATTTCAGCAAATGCATAGTTAATGAGTATTGGTATTACAAATAGTTAGGCTGTATCGATTGTGGGCAGTTTTGCTTACCATGTTGTGTAGGAATTTGTTGTAGAGAGTGTAGTTGGCTAAGTGTGGGTCGTATGCTACGTAGTGAGGGACTGAGTTACCTCTACAACAGCATACCTGGTATTAGTGTATATGCTGTTGTTAGCGCTTCGAAGCACCTATCATTTGTATCGCACAGGTTTGACACTGAAAGTTGTCATGAAACGTTTTACATGCTTAGCAAGGTACTCCTTAACGATATCAAGGTTCTTATGGCAGAAATTATGAAGTATACTGAGCTTTGGTATGTGACTCTGCGTGGTTTGTTAGAAATATAGCAGCGTCGCGTGTTCGTCCCATGAATGTGTAGGCAGCACAAGTCTCCGAAACGTCGGTACATGGCTACTAAATTTCACAGTGTTGCGTCACAGAAGCCGGCAACCGTAAGGTTTTTTTATTTCGTTGTTCACCATATTCCATCAACTTATTTCCCCTCGGCAGTGTCGCTGCTTTACAGTACCCTCTGATGTCTTTGACTGTACCGTTCTATAGGGACTAAACCTAATTTATAACATGGGATTCTACAATGAGTCTCGAGAGATATGTAGGTGTGCAGAACGCATCCCACGCCTCACGACGTAGGATTTCTTCTTGTTACTAGAGGGAAGGATGCTTCTCTCACCCTATTTCACTGACTGACATTCTCAATTTTTTACTCCACTCCTTTTTATAAATATGTAACACGAAGGCAATAGATAAAACTGTGGGCGTACTTTAGTAGCAGCTGTAAATTACTTAAACAAACATAAATCTTCATCCCTTTTTTTCATACAGATAAGGCTGTTACAGTTCTTCTTTTTTTTATTCTCAATTTAGTATTACACGTTGAACAATATGGATTTACGCATTATGGGTAGAGTAAGTTCTTGATAGAACTGCACTTCACCAACAATACTTTTCTCTCAACAAGCACAGGAGAGTAAGATTTCTCGTTTCTCGTGGTAATGTGAGAGAATGTTTTAACACCGGGCCCTCTAAAGCCCCTATGTAAAACTTTGTTTGGAATAGCTTTAACGAATTTTGTGTGTTTTTCAAATCATTCCCTTATTACCCTTCAGACATCTGTATTGTAGATAGATACCAAATTTCATGGCACTCGATATCAGATTTGGAGTTTATGTAAACCTTGGCACTTTTAATTCCATTGTGAAGAGATAAAAATTTAAAAGGTGTGGCCCAGAGAGTGAGTAGATGTATAGCTCTACTCTTCCATGACCGCGGCACTAGAAGTTGTCAGCAGCACGCCCCGGCCGCACTTTACTCTCGGGTAAGACTCGGTACTCATTTTACAGGAGGCTGGGTGGGCCCCAGGGCCGGTCTGGACGGGCGGAAATTCTCGTCCCCATCGGGGTTCGATCCTAAGACCGTCCAGCCCGTAGTCAGTCGCTATACCGACTGAGCTACTGGGCCCACATTATGAAGAGATAAGAAAAAAAAATTATCTGTAGAGCCATATACGTGAGAACAATGTTAGGGAGACCGGAAGTATGACACAGCCACTTCTTAACAGCTTCCCTTTAATTTTGTGTGGAATTTACTCTCCGAAAAAGTAGAAGCTTACGTATTTGAAGTAAGAAATGAAACAAGAACACGATCAGAAACTAAGTACTATGTCTTTATTGCGTACTGGCGCGTGAAGAGTCGTCTTAGCTTGAAGCGTGATATTTGTATGGAGATTTGTTCATAACACAAATATCCATAGCGGCCTGCAGCCCGGAGAATAAAATTCTTCGTAATTTGATAACGTGTTAAGCCAGTTTCGTATGTTTTAAAGACGTGCTTATAAGTTAACCACTACACATGTATTAAAGGTACGCTTTCGTAGTATTTAAGAACTCGAGGAACATGAAAAATATTTTATTGAAATTTTAGTAACACTTAACTGGGTGTTCAACTCCGTAGGGCCGTCAGAATGTTCAAAACTATGTAATTCACGTGTATATATATATATATAATAAAATGTTTCTTGTGTATATTTACATGTTTTCTGAGAGTTGGGAGTTAAAAATTCAACACCGCGGCTTATATCCAATAAGCCAGTGTGACGTGGAGTGTTGCAAATTTAATTCCCCTGAATAGAGTAAAAAGTCGACAGTCTATTTAATGTATTATAACTGTGCTCCGAATGGAATTATTTTACTAATGCACGCCTGATAATCTCATAAAGTAAATGTAAGCTTTGATGGGATCTAAAATGTAAAAACATTCCTTAATAAATTATGAGCACGAATAATCTGCCTTACACAGCGTGCCCATCGCTACCGAATTTTACCACTAATGAGGATATTGCAACGAAATTTGAAGCGGACTTACCCCATTGTGTAAGAAATGTGACGACATCATAACATGTGCTGGAAATGGCCACCATTTGCGTCCAGACAGGATTGAACCCGGCGCGCCATATTTTGGAAAGTCCTTGTCAGTACGTCCGCTGTCACTGTCTGAATTTCTCCGGTGATGTTTGCTTTCAAGGCGTCTATGGTTCGTGGTTTGTTTTGGTAAACTCTCCCTTTCAGATATCCCCATAAGAAACAATCAGGTGGCGTCAGATCGGGCGAGCGCGCTGGCCAAAGTCCTTTCGAAATGACGCGGTCGCCGAAAAAGGACCGAATTTCGGCCATGCTGGCGTGTGAAGTGTGGGATGTCGCTCCATCCTGCTGGAAATATCCAACTGAGAGTTCCTCATCGTCCAATTGATTTACAAATGTGTTGAAGATTTCCATATATGCAGCTGTTGTGATGTTTGCATCGAAGAAGATGGGACCAATTATGCGCCGCCGAGACATACCTCACCAAACACCAATCTTCTCTGAATGAAGGCGCACTGTAGACACACACTACAGAAACATTCCTCTTCATTTCTCACACAACGAACGTACTCCTGTTCAAATTTGGTTACAATATCTTCATTGGTGTTAGAATTATTAAAGAAATGTCGGGTTCGGAAGCAAGTGGGACACACTATACGTTAATATGGAATGTTATACAATTCTCTCCTTTCGTAACGAAAAGGAACAATTTCGGATGCACAGTAAGTAATTACTGATATATGAACCGATTTCAAAACCATAAGTCAATGGCATTTTGTGAATAATTTCTGGAAATCTTCGATTACAACTGCGGAAACCCAGTGAAAGAAAAGGCCAAGAGTCAGAATTAAGTTATTCTGCCAAGTATTTTGGTAATTTTTAAAGTTATTTCACGTTTTTGCACAAAAAGTCATTTTAAAAACAATTTTTGTGTCATAATTTTTTATTCTTTACTGGCGACAATCTAACATCGTAATGTGTGATCATTTCGACAAATTCCTATCTCAGCCTGTGCACTGGACGGCCACCTATAAGTGTGATGATACCAGAGGCTGTACAATGCAATTTTGACCTCCTGATGATGAGCACATAATGCTCGAAACATGTAGAGTTATGAAATAAACTTATTGTAAAACAAAATTTTTGTGCATCATGTTGGTTAATTATTAAAATAAATTCCTTTGTGTTTGTTTGCATGTAATAACGCTACTGTAAATGAAAGTATTTCGATTAAGCTTGATATTTAGGAAATTTAAATGTTAGATATTAATATATGGAACTTAATATAAACTGAAGAAAGTAGTTCAAATTTTACGTGTAGGCATGAAGTAATTCTACCTCGTCCGGAGAAAATAAGTTGTAAAGGAATAATGAAATAATTTATTTCTTATGGCACATGGCTTTAATGATATTGTAGTAACAACTCATATATATATATATATATATATATATATGCATAGACTCTTTTAGGTTCCTATTATACACTTGTCTTTAAATTTCACGAAACAACCCATAAAATATCTTCTGCTACTAAATTAAGTGACTAAAATACGTAAAGGTTAAAAGCAAAACGTTCTATAATAATTGCTTTTTTCTGCACTGTGATGATGCTTTAAAATTCCAAAGTTCATATACTTGCATTACAGCGTATTATTGATTGTTACTAAGGTGCACAGCTGCTACCAAAGCAAAGCATCGAACACAGTCACTTCTCGTAGCAACTTGCGAAGAGAAGAAGGAAGGAAACGTGGAGACAGAACGTTTCTTATTAACATTTCTCTCCAATTTGTGCGGGCCAGTTTCATCCATATATATCCTTGTGCATATCTTTTGGGAGTTGTCTGGTTTGACATGCTCCATCACGTTGCTGTTTAACAATATGATCCCGAGAAATTTCATAAATCAATCCCAGTTACTGTGGCGCAGTTGGTTGAGGCCCTGCGCTAAAAGCCGGAAGGTCGCAGGTTCGATTCGCAATGAGGTCGTTTGGATTTTTCATTGACATAATGCATCCGGCCGCACTATGGCCCTGAGGTCGACTCAGCCTCTACAGAAATGAACACCAGGGCATCTGCTGGATGTAAAGGCGGCCGGTGCGTTGGGCTGACAACCTTGCGAACTTCATGTGCCGACTGTCCAGAAATTCTTGGAGCCTCAAACTCCTGGAGCCCTACGGGCCTGCCTAGACTTGTACTGGGATGGCTTTAGTCTCAATTACTGGTGATATATTGATCAGTTACTTCTTCTTCTTAGTTCTCTGTAAAGATCCTCTTTAAAGAAAACCACTCTTTGAAACATGCAGTTCTCACACCTCCTTACGTTTCGACTTGCAAATTTCTTGTCCTTTTAAGCGGTAAGTTTGATTTCAGGTTTCCGCCGTGATGTAGATGAGATCTGCGCTCTTCCAGGATATTACGCAGCTTATGGTGGTAATACCAATGTTTCGGGACCGATAGGTTGTCCCGAAGAGTCGGTAAAGTATTATCACCATACGCTGTGCAATATCCCATAAGAGTGCAGATTTCGGTATGCATGTTATTACACTTATTATGAGCAGATCTGACAGTGTAACGCAGTGCAGATGGAATCTACGTAGAAGCGCACTGAAAGTTTATGGACTGGAACTTAAACATGGCCACTTTCATATTGTGCTTAAATTGTATGAAAACACCTAGGTACAGTCGTGACAACTGAGTAGAGTCTTGTGTTAGAGGAAGACTTTAGGGAAACAAGTTAGGAAATATTCGCTCGGATTGACATTCTGGCGTCATAGTTCTGTTGTGCCTATTTTCTAAATGTGTGACTATTTTAATTAGGTATTAAAGGTTAAAGAATCTAAAATTGGCCTTCGCACGTTTTCTCCAACACATGCCATTATTTTCTTGTATCTTAACAGATTTACAGCCTTGTGTAATCGGGCGTAGGCTATTACTAGAATAATGAGAAAATTTATATAATAGGCTTATTTGTAACAATGGTACAGTAGAGCCAAGTGGTATTATTTTAATAGAGCGCTGCTGTAGGAAAACGAATCAAATAATTCTTCAATGCATTCTGCATGCAATGCCCACCAGTATTCTGCTCCTTACATTTAAACCCAAATAGATGAGGCTGTAGGATCGTTAGGGCTTTCTGACTTCTGGTACTATTGATTGCTTTATGCACAGACAGTTAACAAAGTAGGTTAATGTCTATTTCATTACATTTTCAGTTAACAAGAAAAAGAATTTTACCTACAATATGTGAATATTTCGCCGGTCCCAGTGGCCGCGCGGTCTAAGGCGTAGGTCTCTAGACGCTCGCCTGCTGAGATTGTGGGTTCGAATCCCACCGGGAGCATGGATGTCTGTCTGTTATGAGTGTTGTGTGTTGTCAGGTAGAGGTCTCTGCGACGAGCTGATCACTCGTCCAGAGGAGTCCTACCGACTGTGGTGCGTCGTTATGTGTGATCTAGAAACCTCGTGAATGAGGAGCCCATGGCCCACTGGAGGGCTGTTGAGCCAAAAGAAACAAAATAATGTATTACAGAAAGAAATATTGTCAACAAATAATTTCCACTCTGTTCACACATTTGCTTCAAGAAATATGGTAATCGGAGGAACCATCTAACCAAGGCGACCATGTCCTTAACCGTAATGCCAAAGTATACGTTTCTGTAAAGTCGAAACGTAATCAGTGCCTTCTCTTGTTTATCATGTGGTAGGAATTTTATGTTTAGATCTATGTATCTCGTATACGTCAAGGTATAATCTCGTAAAATACGGGACGTTTAGATCCTCATTTTTTTCGCCTCAGTTCGCACATCATACAGAAGAGACTGACTCCTTTAAGCATACCAGTAGCATAAATGTATCTAGATCTTCTTGTAAATTGTTATTTTTCTCTGACTTTAACCAACAAAGGGATATTTTCTTAAAATATAGCAAAAGTCCCCAGTTATTAAATTTCATGAAAATCCGTCCCGTGGGTGTTGCTGTCTTACGTCAGTGAGGCGGAAGGACAGGCGTTACTAGACTAGTTATCTACTTTCGCAGCTGCTTTCCGAAAACCCCGGACAAGTGAAGCTGCTTAGTTCTACGCCATGTTATGAAGGCCCATAAAGAAGTGGAGATACCCCACTACGCATTCTTATTAATCACATTACTCGATGGAAGTGACTAATGAGCATCGCCACCCGGCCGGACTCCCCATTACACATCGATTAGGAGACACGGTGGGCCCCTGAGTATTTCTGGACGCTTCGGTCATCTCACTTGCCAGGAAACCAACTACGATTCCTCGGGTTGATCTTGTCGCAGCCTAGTCACTAGAATGAACTATTCCAGCTCCGTCTAAATAGGCGGTACTTGCAATACTCATTGTACATTAAATACGCTATAGGTCTCAGATGGTTTACAACATTTGCAGACACCTTGTGCATAAAGCTGTCATTCCTTAACATCTTCATATCTGAACTCGTGTTCTTGGTGTGGGTTTGAGCCTTGGAGGCGCGTTGTACCCTGTCATTACAGGCAGTCAAGCAGGTCCCTCGCGTGAGGAACGGCCTAATCAAGTTCCTCCCTATCGATACTTGCCCGCCCGCAGCGATTGGATTTGCGTGAGGTCCATGAAACACCACCGCGTAGGAACGAAGACGTTTGCATCAGGGGGGGAAAAAAAACACTTGCTAAAAAATTGCACCTTGCCATTGTTTTGCTGACCGCGAATGACTACTAATCAGACGCCGATGCTGTTAGGGAGTGTCTTCACGTGATTCTGACTAATCTATCAATCTGAGCGATCGTGCGTTATGTAACGACGTTGTCCATCTTCGGTTGGAATGCGGCGATGATTATAGAAGATGAGTCGGTTGGTTGGACTTTCGTGGAAGTACCGAGCACATTGGCGTACTGACGGGTCTATGTATGTGTGTGTGTGTGTGTGTGTGTGTGTGTGTGTGCGTGCGCGTGTGCTAGAGGACCAGGTGCAGGTGTCAAAGAATGTACTGTTTATCGTCGCTGACTTTTCTGTGTGTTATTCCTTAGATCTCTCCATGAAAATTCCATTACAGTGGCTAACTAAAGTTAGGTCATGATTATTAACCGTATTTGTTGTAAATACAGTAAGGAAACACGTGATGAGATGTTAATTGCAAACAGTAAATTCAGTGGTAATTGTATCTTAGTGGAAAGGAAGATAAATACATTTCAGGTAGTCAAGGTATTTGTGGTTATCCCACGAGATGGAAATGTAAATTTACATCCAAGAAAACTGTCAGTGTGCACAGCATTAAGGAGCAGTTCATTTTTTCTTCAAAAAGTAAATAAAATATCGAGTAAGAATCGAATGGAATGGATTAGTCTCTTCTAGGAACTGAAGTCCCTTTTTCGAAGATGGATACGTGTGTTGCCAAAAGACTGCGTAATTACGGTGTCTAAAATTAAGTCTTGGTTACCAAAGAAGTCATTGGTACTACTACGGTAAAAGAGAGCAAAATTTAAGCATAATTATTTAAAGCTTGCTTATGGCATTTGAGGTTCTGATTGCAGTTTTCAAGGTAGACAGTGTAAGCGGCAGTGTGTTATGAAGAGTTGGCACTTTTGAGCAAGTTTGCGGAATTGACATCCCAAACGACAGTATTTTTTCTGTCAGTTTGTAGCGTGAATTAATTTTTTTTTATTTTCTTAAGTACACTGTTTCATATTTTTTTTACTTGTGTTGTCTTGAATGTAATTGTAATACGATTAAAATTATTGTGAATAGGTAAGTATTTGGAAGGAAGCGGTCGAGAATTATTTGAGAATATTATCCTATTGTCCTCGTGAGGAGATTGCGTAAATTCTCACAACCCTCAGAATACGTGTAGACCGTAAACGAACCGGCTATCACGTAATTGCAAGTCTAGAGAGTTGCTGCCACTCGGTGTCTAGGATGGATCTTAAGGGTTTCTCAATTTTTGACTATTTTCAATTCCATAATATATCTGTTCGATAGTAGCTAGTGAATAAATGACGATAATGTCGCTTTTGATAGTTTAAAGGCGAAAATTTGCTTAATTACGTGGAAAGACGCAGTCCTTGCCGTACAGTATACATATTCAATCTCGATTATAGAAACAAGTCAGTTAATGTTTTAGAGGGAAATAATCGCTGTTTTAGGTCCATTCAAAACACACAAATAAGGTCTGTGGGAGGAATGTCATTTTTTTTTAGTTTTAAAGCTGGTGGGCTCTAAAACGTTAAATAAAACCAAGCATTGATTTTAATAAATTTTTATTGACTAGCTCGTTTTGAGTTCTGTTTTCCTCTTCAATATCCTAGAACTGATTATTAACATGCAATTTTCCAGCAGGTTGGAAACTGAAGGTTATTGTGACAAACTGTGACTTCTTCACACTTTTTTCTGCATAAATATTTAGCAACATTAGCACTTCCTTTCATCCCAGGAGGTCACGCCCCGAAAGTGTGAAACCGCACACTTAATGGACCCACACCAATATACCTTACGTTCTTTGCAAGTCGAAACAGCTTATTAAAGGTGTTGAAATTTCCGTGTAGAGCGACAAGAACGTTTAGTCACCTATTCATCAATGAAGTAGAATATTTTCTGCGGGAACACCCACTGGAGATGACTTTACTATCTTAACGTAAATATTTATTGCGTTTTCCGGCTGCCCATTCCATGTAACCTCTTTTAGAGAGAAGCTGATACCCACGTTGTGAATCCGGTAGGAATGCCAATCCGAAGCAGGCCGTGTGTGATCTCCGTCCATGGGCTTAACGCGAGAGCAGGCCCTCCAGTTTTTCTTGACATTTATTCCAGCTTGCAAAGAAATGCTGCCAGAAAACAAAATGAGAATGCCATCATCTCGGTAAGAAGGCAGCTGGCTTAATTGGGTTATTAAATGATCAAAATGTTGGAACATCCCTACGAAAATATGAATATAGGAACTGTGAACTTTTTACAATACGCAGTTTAAAACTACGTCACAACTAATTACGAACATTGGGAGACAATTTAATATAAACAATTTTGAGTCTTATTGCAAAGACCAACCGTTACTGAAAATATAACTTCCATTAAAAATCGGCAATATTTGAGTTCTCCAGCCAAAATAACATTATTTCAATTAATATTTATTAAGGATTTTGTTACGTATATTTGCACACTACACAGAGATTCCTGAGACAGATCTGACTGTTGAACTTTGGGTTTGTTGCTGGGGTTTGTTTCATATTTTCGCCTCTGAAAATTGTGGGATTAAAAAGGAATGATATCTTGAATTATTGAGAGTGAAATGTTAACGTGCAATGAAGAATGATGTTAGGGATTAGCAAGGAAAACTTGAATCACACCACAATCAGCGT
>Ga0123357_10012076_pt1 | contig 11123 bp, 8 predicted proteins | sample TergutEmb28metaG_FD_89873 | JGI IMG/M metagenome (GOLD analysis project Ga0123357, IMG submission 89873) | Embiratermes neotenicus P4 segment gut microbial communities from Petit-Saut dam, French Guiana - Emb289 P4 | ecosystem: Host-associated > Arthropoda: Insects > Digestive system > Gut ... | reverse complement strand
CGTGGTGCTGGCGTTATATACGTATATTTAAGTTTATCACCTCTTTTTGTTAATCTTTTTGCGTCGAAGTGAAGATTGGAAACTTGCCAGAGCGATATCAGCCAAAATCAGCTGTTGGTGAAAGTGCATCAAACAAAGAAATACGTAACAGGGTGTACGGTGTTGACGAAACAGCATGGTTTGCACTGGTGGAATGTGATTGTATTCATATTGTTTCAGGTTTTATGAAATGCCATCGATTTTAGAAGCAATAGATAAAAAATACGGCAAAGAAGAGGGCGATAGTTTTGACCTTGACTTGCCAATTGCAATTTACGTGCCGAAGAAAAGCCCCAGGAACTCAATCCCTTCACTGTTGGTGCTAAACGACTGTGATATTGAAACTGCAGGGGATGAACAGGAATTGGAAAAGAAATGTCAGGGGGTTGAGGAGTTGGATCTAGCTCAGAACAAGCTGTCAAGGTGGACGGAGGTATGTGACAAGTGCAAGGAAATTGTGGGAATTGGTAGCTTCTGCAGGCCTATAACAAAGAGAAAGACTTTAATGTTTTGGATTACTTAAACTGTATCCAGACCTGCTTTTTTTCATTCCAAATGCATCTGTTAAATCAAGTATGCTGTGTGGAACTTCAGATAGAGGTAGGGGGATAACATGAACATGGTTCTTTGGGAGCTGGGATGTGAGGAAGAGAAGCAGAAGGAACTGGGTGAGGTTGATGTTGAATGACAGGCTTTATTATCAGTGCACATATGCATGCACAAGGTATTGTTGAACCTTCAGGTTCTGGTGTAAGAGAATTACAGTTAATACTGAACTGGATGCAAGTTTGTTTCCTTGAAAATGTTGAAAATATACCCCAGAAATATATGTATATGATACTGTAATGACAACATTTGTAAATGTCATAGTCCTGAACATGGTCCTGGTGCTGTGCTGTGTATAGACAGGGTTCAATATTGGACTCGTGCACTGAACCATCATGTTTCCTAATTGTGACCACAGGACCTGATCAGTCAGTTTCTGATTTGTACTGGGTAGTGAGTTATAGGTTTAATTTGAGCCCTTCTATTTTGTTAGCCCATCATATAAGCCATTTTTCTACTTTCTACCATGCCTATCATCAAACTACATACTTAATTCCAAATTATATATATAGTTGATAAAGTGTCATGCAGTCATTAAACTTTGGAGGGTGTGGGAACTTGAGCCACATTTTCTTGGTGCCACAGAAGAAGAGTCAGTTGTTTGGAGAGGCAGGAGCAGAGTGTTTGAGCCTAAAATGTACTTCAGTATTGAATTTGGCCATGTTGATTCTGTCCTAGGTGTTTGACATACTGAAGCACATGCCAAGGGTGAAGTTCGTCAATTTAAGTTTTAACAACCTAACGGAACAACTTGTTAATATAGACAACAGGAATCCTTTTCCATATTTGAAGAACCTTGTTTTGAATGCAACAAACATCAACTGGAACAGTGTTCAGGAACTTCTACAACTACTACCCAGGTTTGTTTCTTTTTACACTTAGAACTGGAGGATTAAAATACGTAAATTCAATATTTAGTGTGTCTGTTTCTTTATGTACAGTACCTTTTATGTGTCAAATATGCCTAAATTAGACATTTTGTTTAGTATAAAATAAAAGACAGCATGCATCTTATTGTTTTCATTGGCCAATCCAAACAATTCAAACCATATTTCAGTGATACAGAAACTTCAGCCTTCCAGACTTATAAGCATGGCCTACAAGTTAGTGTGCACTAGACACTAAAAAATACCAAGTTTAAAATAACGTTTCCAAAATATTTTTAAAGCGGTATATGCGTGCTCTTCTGATTAAGAGCATTTATGTTTAAAACCCATATTTACTGTCCTGTACAGTAAATGGTGGAGTAGATATTTTGTAGGCAGATGTTTATGGTATTTAATAATAAAATGAGGTTAGCTGATAGGGCTGATTTTAACACCTGTGTCAGCAGTTCTTTGTGACATGCTGTATGTGTGAACTTGATTTCTTCAGGTTGCTAGAACTGTTGTCTTTTGCCAGTGTGAAGTGAGATAGTATTATTCTGATTGTCAGAATATTGGCTTTGAGAGACAGAGTTCCCATGGTATTGGTTTCAAAGGACATTTTTTATTTATGATTAGTGTTTGGGAGGAAATCAATTTTAGCAAACAAAAGAGATTTAACTTCATACATGGAAATATATGAAGAAAAGTTGAGACAGGTGTTAATGTAGGTGCTTCTGGCTGTGATAATGGAATAATAAATATCTTGAATACTGCCAGCACAGTGTATGCTCTACTGGATTTTAAATGCATGTATTTGAGGTTTTTATAGTGTGTTCATACTGTTTTAAAAATACTAGGGGAATATTATTTTACATTCAGCACTTCTTGTTTTTTTGTCAGTGAAATTCATTCAAGGATCACAACAGAAAGTTTGGTGGGCCACGTATTGCTTATTACTATGGGCAATTGAGGTGTATTCTGACCTCACATACTTATTCCATCTTGTTCAGGATCTTCATTCATTGTTCTCAGAATCCTTGTGATTGAAGCTGTGTAATGTGTTTTGGTATTCTTTCATCCATCATTCTGTCAAGATGACATTTAATTCACTGGCATAATATTTTTCAAGTCCAGATTATCTCTAGAATTGTTATAATTTTGTGGAAATAACATTTTTAACATGCTGTGCAAATTATATATATTGTTGAAATTCCACCCATTGACTAAAACTGACTAACTCGTATGATGTGACATGTTGCAGTTTGGAGGAGCTGCATCTCAGCCTCAACAACTACAGTAGTGTTGAGCTAGGTGATGAGGCTGATATGCAGACAAAACTTCACAACTACTGCAATGTGAAGAAGCTGCACTTCACGGGGAACCCTGTGGCCACATGGCGTGAGATATGCAAGCTTGGGCTGGCATTCCCTATGCTGGAGGACCTTGTACTGGCTGAGTGTCCATTACAGACATTGGACCCAACTGTTGATACAGGGAGTAGGTATGTTGTGAATTTACATCCAATCTTCACATAGCACAGAATAAATACAGTCAGTCTTTATTGACTTAAAATATGAAACCTTAAAGTGACTATCCTGCAGGCTGGGGTCCTAGAGACCTGGGGTTTGATTCTTGGTAATGGCAGAGATTTATTTCTTGTCCACTGTGTCCAGTCTACCTGTGGGGGTGACTGAACCTCTTATCCAATGCATAGTGGGGGCTATTTATCCGGGGATAAAGCATCTGGGGCATGAATTTGGCCACATACCTCTGTCTGGAGCCATGGATGAGAATGCACAGAGGTATACTTCCTCAACCCTAATGTATTAATGATGTGGTGCCTAATTAACTACAGGGATAACTTTACCTGTGCTCTTGAAAAATCTCTGTATCAGTTAAAATGCAAAAGAGAAGCCTACTCCATAAAGCCACCTGCATGAAACTAATCTTCATCAAATCTCACAAGACAATCTTTATCACTAGTAATCATAATCAGTAGATTAGTGTTATCTAATAGGAAGTATAAAGATGACTTCTTTTTATGTGCCTTGACTGAGGATGGAGACAGCCAGATTCTGAAACACAGTCATCTTCATTATCAGGACACATTACTTATTCCACTGTTCATGGATACAATAAATCTCTGAAAAGATTAAATTCTTTCCTGAATTGATAGGGCTGGTTGCCAGAGAAGCTGTTATTGCTTGTAGTCACCTTGACATCTTCAAGTATTTTGTGATGTGGCATATTTTGTGGGAAGTGGGAACTGCCCCTTTTAAATATTTGGATGAATTTTGTCTTTATATGACTGAAGCAGGTTTGTCCATTTCCTTCCCAAGTCATTTTGACAATCTTGCACATGTTGTTTTAGGCAGGTAGAATGGTAGAATTTTGTTAAATAAATTTTTAATCAACTTAAACTAACAAGATCAGCAATCAATGAAGTACAGCATGAACATAAATGGTTGTATTATTATTTTGGTCAATCAAGTCAGCTCCTTGCCTTGTAAGCCTATATACATTTTTAGCTGGACTTGCACGTCATGTAAAGCACCTGTTAGCTTCATTGTGTTTGTCTGACTGTGTGTATCAACTTGGCTACCACTGGATGGATTTGTGTGAAATTTGAGATGGAGACTTTCATTAAATCTGTTGGGAAAACCCATATTTCATTAATGTCAGACAAAAATATCAGGCATCTTACATGAAGAGCCAAGTAGGTTTATATTGTTGACAGTGACATGTAGCATGATATTGCATTATTGTTTCCATTGTAACACTTTAGATATTTATATTGTGGACGTACATAATCCAACATTTCAAAAAGAGTACACTGTTGTGTTTCTGTGGCCTTTTCTTGTATTTATGTTGACAGTGACATGCAGCTCAACAGTGCAAAGAAACCACATTTTTCATTTCCATGGAAACATGTTTAATAATATTCATGCCTTGTTCTGGAGAAAAAGTATGGCCAGTTCTATGAACATGCCACAATGTTATGTGACATGTATACTGAGTATCTTGTTAAGTATGACATCATTCAATACTTACCAATTGGCAGCAGTCCATCAGCAGTGGATACATCTCCAGAGGGACGTACAGAGAGTGAGTGTGAGTGTAACAGTTCCCCAAGCATTGACTCACCCCACAGCTGCTTTAGGAGGCTGAGATTTCTGAACTTGAACAGCACACTGCTGGCAACATGGGATGATGTGGAGAGGCTAAGCAGGTTCCCAGCACTGCAGTGTCTGCGACTGCAGGGTTGTCCTCTCTTTGAGGTGAGTGACTTGATTAAGATATCTTCTGAAATCCAGAAAATGATAATATCATATTAGTAATACAAAACATTAAGTGATTTAAAATGTATACAAGTTGTGACCATTTGTTTTGTCACCACCAACCAGCCATGCAGTTAGGTCAGTTGGTTAATGCATTTTGGTCGCAGCATTCACATACTCAAGGAGTTTTCTAAGAGGATATCTAAGCCATCGTCTTCCTGCTGGGAGATATTTTAAAATTTTTTTGGCCCGTGTGTGGCTTTCCATTTTGGAGACATGTTGAAACCACCTACTTGTATATGGAAAGGTAAGGTTGTCCCTGTGGTTTTTTAAGCATCATGCCATGAAGATGTGTGGTGGAATGCAGATATAGTGGGACAAATTTTTATCTCAGAACTAGGTGGATATGAATGCTTAGCTTTATGTCCCAGTGATTGTGTCCTTAATACTCACTGTGTATTCAGTGTGAATGCTGTGTAGACGAGAAAAACTCTTGCCCCTGCCAGGAACTATCTTTATTCCTTGGTTATCTGGCCCACAGCCTAGTCACTATGTGAAATTTTTATCCAAGCAACATATTTAAGTTCTTATAAAATTCCTTCATTTATTTTCTGCTAAAAGAGAATGTTTCCTTCTGTTTGCCATTAAATGTCATCTTCAAGATGTGTAGTTTTTTTTGTTTCTTTTAATGTCCAGATTTCACTGCCATAAAGAAGGTTTTGAAGAGCATATGGCTTATATTGTTTTAATCTTGATGTGTTTTGTAGAAAATTTGGTTTGAAAGCACAGTGTATTTGCAAAAGTTTTACGATTTGGAATCTGTTATTCTGTGCTTGATAATAAATGTCACAACTCAGGTATGGTATACAAAAGTGTTCACTTGTTCTAATATATATTATTTATTTCAAGTTTGCTTCTTTCTGATTCTTTTCCCACAAAAACCATGATTTCAGTTTTCTGGATTAGAATTTTCATGCCACATCTCTATGCTTATATTCCTCTTTATAAACTATCCTTGTGAGTAAGAGATGATAACTTGCTTCTTTGCAAACAGTAGTGTATTTAGTTTTGTGTGTCTGAATTCCTTCACTATATTTTTAGGTCACATTGCCTATTTCACATTGCATATTGATCTTTTTTTATTTTTTACATTCTGGTAGCTGATGAGACTGCTTTCAAAACAAAAAAATTCATTCCATTAAGCCATTGAAAGGTTACATAAGACAGGACGTGGTACTTCAGCAGTACAATCAATCTGAGCTGTAAAATTTGTGTGAACAAGAAGAGAGTACATGCTGTGCACCAGTGCTTCCATTGAACAGAGCAGTATTGGTGGCACTCAGTTATAAGTATAATACTGTTTTATTTGAAATAACAGTGCAATTTTTTCTTCTTTCATGAATGCAGAATTATAGTTTTATAGTTTGAAGTAAAAAACACTACCATTTGTTTGAAAAAAGTGCTTTGTTCTAGTACCCACAGGAATACACAGAACATGAGCGCCGTCAGCTACTCATTGCAAGGCTTCCAAATGTTCAGACACTGAATGGAGGTGGTGCTATAGGTGAGGAAGAACGGGAGGATGCAGAACGAGCCTTCATCCGATATTACATGGACAAACCAGAGTCTGATCGACCAGACAGGTGAGGTGGCACTGTGATGTAGGTTCCGTTGGTTGTGTAACTGGACTCAAAGGTTATCAAGATATTGTGGTTACTTGAGAATTAAACAAAACTACAATTTGCACAACAAGAACTTGAAAGCATTAAATCATTGACAATAGGTTTGTTTTTAATACTGTGAACAGTTAATGTTGCATTTATTCTATTAATTTTTTGTTACAGTTTTTCATCAATTAATAGTATTTCATGTTGGTAATTACATCACTGCATTGTCAGTTGACATATATTTCTTTAACTGTAATAATACAATTAAAAAATTAAGAATTTTTATATTTTAACTAAGTGCATCATGTTCTCAATCATGAGGTGCATATCCAGGTTTTGTGTCTATATCATACATAAGCTTTTACAGTTTACACATCGCTGCAGATAGTTTGAAAATGTATCATTGTCTGTGTGCATCAATGAATAACACATTTAACATTTTTCATGTACATGCTCAAAAGTGCCATGATGTCAGTGCTGCAGGTAGTGTGTGTGTATGTCAAAGGATTAATTAAGATGGGGAATATTTTAACACTTAGTTTGACCCCATCTCAAAAGTAATTTTTTGAATACAATTTTTAAAAAATAGTCCAAACACTGCAACTTCCCTGTTTCACTGTGTTGTTACGTGGTGGTGTTGCAGGTATGCTGATCTAGTGGCAGTGCATGGGAAGCTGGATCCTCTCGTAAATGTAGACTTGAGTCCTGAGAAGCGTGTTAAAGTTCAATTCACATGTGGGGAGGCAAGTGAGGTTCGCAGCGTGGTTGTGTACCAGACAGTTCAGGAGCTCAAACAAAAGCTTGAGTCATTTGCAGGAATCCCCTCATCACGCATGAAGCTGTTCTATGTGGACCAGGAAATGAAAGACATCACTGGGCCTGAGGAAATGCGTTTCCCTAACAAACGGCTGTACAGTTACAACATCTGTAGTGGTGATGAAATCATAGTGGACTCCAAACAGTAGACATGACCCTGTCCTGTGCAGCTATACACATGTTAATATATGGAACACACGGTCAAGTTTTCTGTTCCATTTTCTTCCTGAATCTGTGTTGTCTGATCATCAGATTGGTGTATCTTCCATACAAATCTTTCAAGGATCAAGATATGGAAACCTCTGTTATAACAAAACAGAGCTGAAGACAGTGTGTTTTGGTTTCTGTCTGGATCACTGGAGACATGTCTCCAATGTCTTCTGATATTATATTTGTTATGTGTATAACATGACAGAGGCCCATTAAGTATGATCTACCTAGTTTCCCTACTAACAGCTAATTGAAACAGGTCGTTCTGATTATAGTGAGTTGCATATCAGATATTAGCATGACAGGCCACTGATTGTATATAGCACACAGTAAGTCAGTAGACCAACTAGGTTCTTGAGATATTCATTCTTGTGGGATGCTCGCTGTGTAAAATCCCAGAAGAGCAAGGATCTTATTAATACTGCAGTGGAATCCTGAAATCATGCATCTAAGTTCTTGTTGGAGACTTGGACACCACTGTGCCATTTCTTGTTGACTGCTTCTGAGGAACATGGATGACACACAAGTGGCTGTGCAAGCATTCCTTGCCAACACTGCCTGCTCTATTTCAAGTGATGTAGAGATGGGAGTATGACAAATGAACGAATATTCTGCATTCAGAAGTATTTTTGAAATGCACATTTTCTTTAAGGAATGACAGATTTGAAACATATGCAGGTTTCAATTTGTGATGTTGTGGTTTTTGCTTATGTTTCATTGGTGACACAACTTTCAAACATCCGAAAACTGAGACTTGTACTTTTTCTTTTTAATTTAATTACAATTTTAATGAAATATTTTCAGGTCTTCAAAAGGACATATTACTGCATTTTGGCAGATGAAGCTACAGTGGTTACTGTCCTTACATTTTGTTTACAAGTAGCAATAAACACAAAACGTACCCCAAAACATTTGGGTTGAACTTTATATGTCCATCTGTACTAAACATGTTCAGTAACTAACCAGCCTTTTAGTGGAGGTGGTGGTCCATTGACTGATTTTTAAAGCTGCTATACTTTCACTGCAACTCATTTTGAGTATAAAGACTTGTGGAGAAACTAACATATTTTCTAGTCTGTGTTAGTGAAATTTATCATTGTTAGCTCTTATTTTAATTTTAATGTTATTTTTTTGTTTTAGATATTTTTCTATATAAGCAATTGTTTTTTAAAGAAATTATTTTAATAATTCTGCTCTTTACAATGTATTTCAGCATCACAGACACATCCATATTTGGCTGTTTGTTGTAGATTCCTTAAAAGGAATGAAATGAGGCTTTCATTGTAAAAATGTTAGCAGACTAAGAGATAATATATTATACCTGCCACGTTGTAGTTGGCCTCTTTTATCTTGTATCTAAAATGATGATCATGTTTTGTGATGAACTAATGGAATGGCAAGAGTTTCATGTGCATGAAGTGTCTGGAATGATGTCTTCAGGTTACAGCATGGTTTGTTTCAACACCTAGCAGCTATACGTGAGTGACTGCAGTAGAGCTTTCTCAGTAAGGTGTCCAGAAGAATGTGCTCAAGAAAAATATTAGTTATGTGTTTAAAGAAGGAAGGGGTACTTTACAACAAAGCAAGGGCTGATTTACATCAAATATTTCATACAAACAACAAAGTTTCTCAGGCAGTAGGCTATATATGAACTAAGAGAAGACTAGATGTAACAAACTACGAGTTCAGAGTGGCTGATTATTGCGAACTGGAAATGAGGCAGATGGTTTCACTTGATCTCATAGGTTGTTAGCAGATACTCCAAATAGGAGACAAAAAAGTGCAGACTATGGTAGGAAATGGGCTTGGGGTTGACATATGCGGTTTTCATAGCAGCAAGAAATTGAATTTTGGTCTTGTGGGTTACAATTCAATATAGTTTTGTCTTATGTACCATATCTTATCATACGAGGTAAAAATGTAGAAATTATGCACAAAATTTAATTTGTATCCTTAAATAAAGTAGGCCTTTCACTGCACTGATTTTCACAAGACAGACAAGTTTAAATGGCTTTGCATGGGGATATTTTGTTTGCTTACTTTATCCAAATCAGATGAAAAATTCAGAAAATACGTGTTTCATTTCATTGATACCCCTAAGAAAGCATGGCTGTCACTGTACAGGTTTTTTCACAAAACTCATGATTTCCGAACAGCATCACATGCTGATCTTCTGTACTGAATCACCCAGATCAGACAAGGAATAAGGAAAGTATGGGTATAAATTAATTTAATTTATGTAGAGGACATCCCATTGTGTTTGAATGAGATACAAGATAAATAAATTGTTTGTAGCTGCTGTTGAACACAAAAATATATTTAGTTTTTAGTTTTCCGTATTTTAGTGGCGAAATGTGTTGGTCTCCTTAACCATCTTCTGGCCATCACACAGAAACGTAAGGTACATGCAGTGTATTTTATGTAGTATGGGATTCCATAATACTTACAATTATATTAAAATATATGTAAAATATTAAAAACTACATAACATGTAGTAGTTTGTGGCTGTGTAGGATTTTATATTGGTAATTAATTGTTGGTCTTAAATGGAAATTAAAATATATTGCATTTTACATTTAAAAGCTATTGAGTTTTTTCTTGTCACAAGTTTAGCACTTCTAGTTCTTTTGTTGTTGCTTTTCTTACATGTAATTTAGATTCCAGGTATCTTGAACTTTCCTTTTTCTGTACGTTGATATACCAGATGGTGACTGTGGATGTGCTTTAGTTGCTGATCCGAGTTTTTGTTATTGTCGATGGGTATTTTGTTATCATTAATGATGTACACTGTAGTTTTTTGTATCACAATGATGACTTGATTTGTTTATGATGCTGAGATACTAGGTGTATATGTGTGTGCTTGCTGTGCTATTGCTTGTTACTGCACAAGCAATAACACAGCAAGTACACTGTATGTACCTTAAGTTAATTTCTGTGTGATGGCCAGATGATGGTCAAAAAGATCGAAACATGTTGCCACTACAGTAAGGAAAACTAAAAACTAAATATATTATTGTGTTTGACGGCAGCTGTACACAAATTATTTAAGGTAATTTAAGCCTTTAAGTGTGACTTTTATTGGGCTGATTTTCATGAAACTCAGTGCTTTATTGGCAACTTTTTGTGAAGAACATCTGTAATGGGTTTCATGAAAACCTGACATATGGTTTAGTCACTGATAGTGGGTGATGGCCAGACAGACATGGATTCCATGATATGTTTTGAAATGCTGGAATCAAAATATTAATGAAAGTCATTTAAAGGTAAGAATATACAATTGAAAAAAGTGAAGAGACAATGGAGAAAACTGTGTAATGAGGAATTTAATATTTTGTAATTTTCACCAGATGCTATTAGAGTGAGGAATTGAAGGATGACATGGCTATGGTGTGTAACACACGGAAACTGAGAAATGCTTACAAAATATTGGTTAGAAAATCTGAACAGAAGAAACCACTGGGAGTCCTAAGTGCAGATGAGATGATAATATGAAACTTCATATTAAGTAGAGTGTGAAAACATTGACTAAATTCAAATGGCTCAGCACAGGGTCCTGAGGCAGGATCTTGTGAACATGATAATACCCCCCCCCCCCCCCCCCTCCTTTTCTGTCTGTCGGATTATTTATTCTCCTTCCTCCT
>Ga0123357_10012075_pt1 | contig 11124 bp, 8 predicted proteins | sample TergutEmb28metaG_FD_89873 | JGI IMG/M metagenome (GOLD analysis project Ga0123357, IMG submission 89873) | Embiratermes neotenicus P4 segment gut microbial communities from Petit-Saut dam, French Guiana - Emb289 P4 | ecosystem: Host-associated > Arthropoda: Insects > Digestive system > Gut ... | reverse complement strand
TGGGGAACCGTTGCGCTAACCACGTGACACCCCTCTATCCGCAAAAGTTGGCACTAACTTCGCCTACCGGCGGCGGCCGCTCTGTCGGTATGGTTCGCTCGCGGACTACAGCCACGGAGTTTATCTATATTTCACATCCAGCCCTCAGAGAATGTGCATCTGTCAGTTACTGTAATTTCATTGTAAAAAACTTAGCTTTGTCAATTATCATAGGCCCAATTATGGGTATTCCTTCAGCCTTTTGCTGTAAACCACTGATACAACATTTTGTTCCATCCAGTTCTCTGCAGAGTAATTCAAAAATTGCTTCGTGGCATGGGTGGCCCGCACCTTATTTATTATGCCTTCAATCCTGAGAACAGATACTGAACAAACTGACCATGAACACATGCTGGCAGGGGCAAGAGGTTTTTCTGTCCTCTAAATTGTTGAGGTAGACTGTGAGACTAACATAGCCTCCTCGTAATGGGTACCAGGTGTCATTCCTCAGGGTTAAAGTGACCGGGACTAGAGGCTAACCACTCGTGTCTCTCTCGCGTTGATGTTAAGAATGAGTGGTATTCACCTCCGCCTCTCACATATGCTATCATGATGTGTACAAGAATGGGTTTACTTTTACCTTTTATATGTAATTTGTGATGGTCTCTGACCCACCAATAAACTGTTCATATTCTGCAGCAGAAACCTATGTAGCAGCACAGTGAAAACAATTGTATGTTGCATTGGTAGAGATGTACTGTATGTGCGCTGTTCTAAATACTGGAACATGAGTCTTTAATTAATGTCTTCAAGAAGTGTGATATGAACGTGAAGACAAAATAAATTAAAAATTAAGATTTATAAACTAAGGTGCTGCTTATAAACAGGATAATTTTTGCAAAACTTTGTACATGGGTAAATGGATTAATTTGTAACTCACTTGTTCCAAAAACAGTTCAGTCAAACACAACTACCGTTGTGATGAAAACAATTCTGTTTGCGCAACAGTTTGCTGCCTGTTGCAGCCAAGAAGGCCATTCATCAGGAGAAGCATGTTGTGGATTGTAGAAACAGAATTGTTTTTACAATAATGGTAATTGTGTTTGGATAGTTTTTGGAATAAGTGAGTCATGGTAACATGATGGGATGCCATCTCTTAACAGTGTGTTTTTTATTTGAATGTTGTACCTCAAAAATAAAGGAAATAAGTTAACAAATATGACCACCTGCAAAATTGGTCATTTAAGTAACAAAGTGCTCTGGGTGTCAGTGAGCAAGCTGTATTACAAAGGCTGTGTGATGCAGGTTGTTGAAATAGGATAGGTGACAGATCGAATTCTTGTGCCTCAGTTTCAGGAACAATATTGGTATGTTGTGGTCATGATGAATCTTTGTGTTCCATACGGGCATGTTTTTGGATTACAGTCAAACCCTGATTTAGTGCCACTGTTTGTTCACTGCCATTAGTGGTGTTACATTGAGGGTGGTGGTAAATCGAAATAAGCCTGCTGTATAATAGGGGATTTCTGTTCACAGACGTTCATGAGAACTAAGTGAGTGAGGGTGGCGCTTTATCATTGGGCGCTGTATTGTGGTTGACTGTTATTTAGCAATTGTAAGTTTCTGCATGGCGTTGGAATATTCTTAATGTAACTCTTCTTTTTTTTCACAGGAATCAATCTACATTCCTGACCCAGTTGTGTCAATGTCGATTATGCCTGTTAATTCAAAGGATCGTGATAACTTCAGCAAGGCAATTGCTCGATTCACAAAAGAGGATCCCACATTTCAGTTCAGTTATGATACTGACAATAAAGAAACTCTTGTGGCAGGAATGGGGGAACTTCATTTGGAAATATATGCTCAGGTGAGTGTTTACTTTATTGTAGTAATTGTGTTAATCACTGTTGGTAACTAAATGTAGAGATGATATCATGCCTGTAAACACAGGAAAGTATGAATTTGTCTCTGGGCTTGTTTGCTGACACTGTGAATGCTGAGTGGCTGGAATGGGCACTACCTTGTTAGTCATTTGTTATCACACATGGACCCTAGATGGTCTCAGTGTACCTGTAAAATATCTGCGTTTGAACACAGAGTGTTCATTGGTAATGCTTCTTCAAAATATGTCATGGAAGAAATGTAGCTGAAAGCCTTGTAAAGGATATCCCTCATCAATAGTGGCATGTAAAAGAACAGAATACAGAATAGTAATATGGTTTTGAATTACAAATTCGTTCCTGCACAGAATTAAAATACGAAGAGTTCTTATTTTTTTGGTTAAGGCATGCTTTACATTAAGGAGGAACATGAACAATGAAAGTAACATATTGGTGTTATAAAAATGTCCATGCATTGCATGAAGTTTCCTCTACATGAACTTGAAGTACAGTGAGTGTGTCTAAAATTTTAGGGCCCATGTTCTTCACAACAACAGGTTTCACCCATTACATTGAATAGATCCTGATGCTTTGTTTGGGGAATTAACTAAAGATGAGAAAAGGGGTATTCCACTGCAGTTGCAAGAATTGAAGGGCCATTTTCAAAGCCTTATTATTCATATTTCAAGAGATGAACTTTATTGCATGTTGAGAAATATTTTTGGAAGACGTGAGGCCTGTTTGGAATCTGATGGTCAGTGTTTTGAGACTCTGCTATTGAAATAAGGTAGTTTAACTGAAAAGGAAAAATAGGCTCTGCAACAAAAGTGAATACAGGTTTCTTGTGCAAAGAAGCTTCTATTACAGCCTCTGTGTTCAGAGGCATCACAATGAAACCTGTATGTATAGTACATTATGGACGTTAACATTGCACGTTTGTGCATGAGTCAGCCAGAAACTTCCCTCTTACCACATTTGATTGCTGGATGACTTGTGGCCAGATGGTATGTGGTAAGATTTTCTCTAAATATGTTAATTTCCCTCTGCTGGAGTGTAGATTTGTCTTCCTTTGTCGCTGAGGGTCATGATGGCACTGAACAGCCAGCAAAATGTCACATCTTCAATCCTCAGTTGGTGTTGTACCTCTGACCCAGCACTTGGCTCAATCTGGAGTGAAGATGCTAAATCATTTGCACTAAACTTGGAGATTTAAGCATAGTATTTCTGGGTGTATAAGAAAATCCAATGGAGCTGGATAGTGTAGTTAAGTATACTAAGCTACAGGCAGGAGAATCTGGGGTTCATACCTAAGGCAGATTCTTTCCGTCTTCAAAACATCCGTACTGGCTCGTTGGCCCACCAAGTGTTCCTATCCGGGCAAAGTAGTGGGGTGCGAAGTTGACTGCTCATCTCCACCTAGTGCTAAAGTCATTAGTGAGTGGAACTGTGTTTCCACTTCCCCTATTTACTTTTGTGGCATGGATACCTTTTACAGAAATTCAGTGTTCATTGTTATGTGAAGGACAACTCACTATTTTATTGTCATACTAAACAATTAAATGCAAAATGTGCCTGTTTTATGTAGAGAAAGACTGCAATTCTGTGCTGGAACATTTGTGGTATTTGTATAGTGTATACTTAACAGTGACAGTGATAGCAATATTGTTATACAGTAGTATAAACCATTTTGTCTGAACCAAAGATTCAGTCAGCGTGAACGAAATGTTAAGACTACAGAACAAATCAATTTGATACTTTGAAAGAATGCAGAAGCACAGACTGAATTGGTGGTGAACAGGCTTTTTGGAACACAACAGGAAGAACAGTATTTACATGCGCATATGTGCATGTGTATACACACACACACATGCACACATGTGTAGACATAGAGTGGCACTGATCAGGATAAAACAGTACACTTATGATACTTAACCATTATTGTATATGCTAACCACTGTGGTTACAAATGTGCTGTAAACTCATAAACATTGAATATGTGCATGGTGTGAATTTTTTTGTATGCACCAGCTTCTTGAGACTTCTGTCCATTTGTAGTCTAAAAATATAAATTGTGCTTAATGTGAAGGAAAGCTTAAATGAATAGGTTTTAATTTCTTATTACTTTCCTCCTCGGTTGCAGCGCATGGAGAGGGAATATGGCTGTCCTGTTCATCTGGGAAAACCAAAAGTAGCATTCCGCGAAACACTGTTGAGTCCATGCGAATTTGATTATCTCCATAAGAAGCAGAGTGGAGGGGCTGGACAGTATGCTCGAGTTACTGGTATTATGGAGGTGACTAACCGGTACCATGGCTTTTAATTTAATAACCTCAGAAGGGGGGAAATTACAGTAACTATAGAGCAGCAGTATAGATTGCTGAAATTATATAAGAGGAACTTCTTTCTCAGGACATAGAACTAAGGATGCCCAGACAATGAAAATCAGCACTTGCACTTGCATGCTTGCTTGATGTGGACTAATGAAAAGGATTTTGTGTGAAATACCATATTTACCCAAACAAAATATGATTCTTCCCCCTTCACAATCTTCAGATATTGTACCTATAGAGAAACATTTAACGTTTTTTAACTTTGTGCACATTTATAAGGTGACCTCCTGTTCTGAAAGTTCTTATATTCAGTTCCAGGCAGTATTTGATGTACTTTCATCACATTTTTGTGTGGATCTGTGCAGAACACATTTATTACTGTCTCATGTATATTGTATTTAATGCAGATCATACTGTTAAATTCTCTGTAGTCTACCCAGACTGATTCACCTTATCATTCTAGGTTTTTCATTCCATAAAATCTAATTATTTGGCATTGAACTCTGTTTTAAATCTTAAAATACTCTGTTATTTTTAATAGTGTTTGTTTAATCATGTTTTTAAATGAAACTAATTACTCTTCTTTCATTTATCTAAACATTATAAATCTTTTGCTAAAAAATGTTTGTATCTGGAACATGATGTATCTGTATCTGTTGGTAACCTTAACAAGGTGCAATGGATCTGTTGTGAGATTTTAGTGGTGTCATAAACGTCACACACACACACACACACACACACACACACACGCCAGCACGCACACACGTGACTCTTGGCCTCTTTTACATCAGTTGTACCTGCTGTGCATAGCAGATTTTTTAGTAACTTCATCTTCATGGATTACTTTGAGTTTTAAAGGCATTTCTAATTGCTGGTTTCTGTAGTTTGCATAATACATTGATGTGCTGTCCAGAGTGAGATATTGTGATGAGCGCTGTTGACACACTTTTATTCTGTGGTAGGGTTCAGCACACCAACATGTCCCAACCTGTTCAACTTGTGCTACAAATAGTGTATATTTTACCCAGCGAGCACCATTCTCTTGCTTCAATAGGAAGTGTCATTATCTTGACACTACAGTATGTGATAGTTGGCATCTCATACAGACCAGTTCATATCATTCTGGAAGACGATTTATGAATGCTACACATGTGTGTGAAATTTGTGCCATACATGTGACAGAGGATCTGTCCAGTGCTGCAGTTTTGGTGAAGAACCAGATTCCGACCATCCTCCAATCACTGTATTTTCCAGATGTTGCTCCATGTGACTTCTGGCCCTTCCCAAGTCTCAAAAGATTGAGCTCAAAGGTTATTATTTTGCGTCTTAAAAGAAATGTGACACAGCACAACAGCAGTTCACAGCGACACAGAGGTGCTTCCAGCACTGACAGGAGCCCTGGAACAAATCTGTATATGAAGAAGGGTAGTAATTTTAGAGTTGCTCAGGTTATATATATTTTCTTCTTATTACGTAACATGTCTGAAAGCTTTTGGACCCTTCCATGTGCATTGCACATTATACCCCTTCCATATTGGTTTGAGCTCGGTGGAGAAAGAAGCACATGCGCTGAAGAAGAACAAATGCATACAGAATTATGGGTAGAGAAGTTTATGGAAAGAGATAACTTTGTTAACTGAGACTTACCTTTGTAGGTAAATAATGTTGAAATGAATTATTGAACTATGAGGATGTAAACTGAACTGAAATGTGGTAAGTCTCAAGTGGGAGATTTTTGTAGTATTTGCGTTTAAAGTTTGAGTTTATTTTTATCTCTTGAATAGTTGGTTATTGGTGATATGGTCTGACAATGTGCTGAAATGGGGAGGTGGTTAATCGTGTGTGAGGAGTACAGCTATCATAGAAATCTGCTGCATATTTAAACTTGAAAGTAATAATAAAAATACATGAGGTTGTGTACTGTGAACAGTAAAATTCATGTGTTCAAATTCCCTTATTTGAGGATTGTTTTACCCCTCTGTGGCAAAGTACAAAAGCCTGTGTTTCAACTTCCTATGTACTGTTTATGAGGGAAAATATGAAAAATAATGCGACTATATATTTTAGACTTCAGTGAACCGTGAATAGGTTTTGCTTTTGGAATGTGTGTACCTAGACGCAGTGAGGTCAGAATTCTTTTTATGTCATTAATATAATTTTCAAATTTGTTTCAGCCTTTGCCACCACATCAGAATACTATATTAGAATTTGTTGATGAAACTATAGGAACAAATGTGCCAAAACAGTTTATACCAGGAGTAGAGAGAGGATTCCGAATAGTGGCACAAAAAGGTTTGTATGCAAATATTTCAGTATGTGTTTTGTTCTAGTTCCTCTCAGTGGCCCAGCTTGTGGTTCTGGAGGCTGAGGTTCGATTGCAAGGAAATCATGGAAATTTTTGTATACAATGTGAAACTAGAGCAGATTTGTCTCTGTTTTAGTTTTTATTATTCCTCTGATGCTGTATATTCATATATCTCCTGCATTCCTGAGGACAGATTGCAGTACACTCACAGTCTCCACTTTGAGCATCATCTCTGACCCAGTACATTTAATTTTACTAACTACATTTTATGTATTAAAAACAGATCATCAACAAATGGCAAAATGTTCGTTCAGTCAGTTTCTGCTCATGCCAATCATATTTACATATTTTCTCTCTTTAAAACTGTATTAATAGTTACAGTTGAGTTCTTGTGCAGTCAGAGCCTTATGTTAGAATTGACTTATCATTTGTACTGGGGTGTTTTTACAGATAAAATACTCTTTGTTTGTTGTGATCTACTACAGTAAACCCCTGGTTTAATGGTCCCACATTTTTCTTTTGCCTGGATTTTATGAACTTTTGTGTGGTTCCAGCCAAATGTTCACAAGAAAAATATTATTTTCCAGGATTTGATATTCCCTGACGTTATGTTTTCCCAGAATTTATGCTTCATTTCCCCAGTCACAGCTCTGCAGTTTACTTGATTTTGTTTCATAGTTGTCTTTTCAGAATTTTTATTTGCATCTGGCAAAGCAATATTATTATTATTATTATTGTTGTTGTTGTTGTTGTTGGTATTATTATTATTATTATTATTATTATTATTATTATTATTATTATTAAAGCCACTGCCACCAGGTGACACCCAATTGCAGTTAATAAATATTATTATTATTTATTATAAAGCATAGCCAGCAACTTCTCAATGAAATCTCCATGAACTCATGTTGAAGTAGTTAAGACAGTACTTATATGGCATTTGGTTCGATGAGAACATGTCAGATTGGACTTAATCAATCTTAGTCACTAGTGATAGATTGTACAAGGAAGTACTGCTATACATCTGAATTGTGTTTGAATTTTGTAGACCAAATCATATTGTGAACTGAATGTAATTTCACAAAATGGGGTCAAAAATGTATAAAAGAAAGTGGAAACCATTTACAGCGAGTGATAAAATGGATATTTGTTGGCCAAGCATCAGAGTTGGGATCTCTGGTGTCCATATTTAACACAATTGTGACATTTTGTGAAGCATCTGAAAGTTGTTACATCCAGTGTGGGACTTGCTGCGAGCAGTGTAAATTGACATATTTGCCAGTGGGAGAACTGGAATATGCTTTGGCTGCATGGTTATTATCAAAATGATCACTACGTAATTTCCCCTTACTTTTGACTAGCACCCTCCTCTTCTGCCTCCTCCCAAATCATCTTTGTTGTTTTCAGTTTGAAATGTCTGAGGATGCCTGATGGGTGTATGCAGCTGTTATGTTATATTTATTTCCAATTTACATATATGTACCAAATTGTATTTATATTGTAAAAATTTTTAGAAGTCCATATTTCAGGTGGCTTGCTGAAGACATTTGTTACTTGGTAACCCACAGTTTTTTTAAATTATGTAATTCTCATATCTTGAATTTTATTCTCTCCTGGATATTACTCCGTTTTTAGGTCCCCATTACCTGTAATCGGCTCGCTGAATGTGAAAAAGGCATTGTGTTTTAGACTTGAGTTGTCACTTCTATCTGTGCTTTTCCGTAGGAGGTTTCCATTTCCCTTTTCCTACCTACTTTGGCAGGTCACATTTCTGTCTGCTCTGTTGTGTATGTTCCTGATGTGATGATTACATTAGGACTCTTAAACAGGCCATTCTTGTTTCTACTTTGAACATGCTGTGGTGCGAAAAAGGGCTGTCTCATGTCACTTTTTATATCCTTCCCAGGACTCTATGTTGTGTCCTTAAAAGGTCCATTTTCAGTTGTTGATTCTTCTCATTTTCTCCTCAAAATCCCTGTTGACCTATACAAGATATTCCCTCCTTTCCCTTGGCATCTTCCTTGCAACCTGTCCATGTAACTTGGCCATATTCTCACCCTACTCACATTGAAACTGAAGATGGTGTCTGCCAGTTCCTCTGAAATGTTTGTATCCACATACAACATAATACAGTGTCACAACTCAGAAAACCACAGTCCTAACCTAAGAATATGTCACAGTGTATATCCAACCCATAATGAAATATGCATATTTTACATCATACTGACTTCTTTGTTGGTGCCGTCAAACGTCATGTATGTTTATTACAGGTGCTTTGTGTGGCCATAAACTGTCAGGCATCAGATTTCGGCTACAGGATGGTGCTCACCATATTGTAGATTCCAGCGAATTAGCTTTCATGCTTGCAGCTCAAGGTGCTGTACGAGAAGGTAAGTTTTGTGAATGCTTTGTTGAAGTTCAGGTGAGAGAAGATTATTTGTAAGTGTGTTCGTAGCTCTTTGGGATGCCTACTGGAATTGCTTTGTCCATATGTGCACATGTAATAACGTGGGAGCCGGTCCCAGCGGCCATGTGGTCTAAGGCATAGTTCTGCGGCCGCTCACCTGCTGAGATTGCGGGTTCAGATCCCACCGGGGGCGTGGATGTCCATCTGTTGTGAATGTTGTGTTTTAAGGTAGAGGTCTCTGTGATGAGCTGATCACTCATCCATAGGAGTCCTACTGACTGTGGTGCATCATTGTGTGTTTTCTAGAAACCTCATGAAAGAGGAAGACCGGCCCACTGGGGGGTGTCATGCCAAAAACAAACGAACAACATGGGAACTGCTGAGTGCATTTTGATGACATTGTGTACTGGAGAGTTTTACAAAAATTTCTTAATTGTGTGTTATTCTCGTGATCCACAGGGCCCCACTGAAATTTGTTTCACCTTTAGTTGTTTTGATTGAATACTGTATGAATATACCAGAACCACCACAGCAGAGAAGTGACAGCAGTGATATATGGAGGAGGGCTTGGGAAAGGGTTCAGTTTGCAAGAGTGCGGGCACCATGATATGGTGGTTATGACCCCTTTGGCTGGACTGGTCTCTTTTGTTTTTTTGGTTTTATTTGTTGACACTGTGTTAGGCATGTAAAATACAGGCGTTGAATGATACTGGATTGTGAATTTTGTAGAAGATGGAAAGAAACAGTTATTGTTATTGTTTATTAATTTATACTACACACCATTTGTCTGGAGGGATGGAAAAACCACTGATATGTCAATCTTTGATTTGAATCCAGGTCTCCAGAACTACTCAAGCTGGAGTACCTATCATTGTGACAGTATGTAAAAGGTAAAATGTTCCCGTTACAGGCCCGGTGTGGCCCAGAGGGTTGGTAGAGGTATAGCTCTACTCTTCCATGACCGCGGCACTAGAAGGGGGTGAGTGGTCAGCAGCATGCCCCGGCTGCACTTTACCTCTGGGAAAGACCCGGTACCCATTGTACAGGAGGCTGGGTGGGCCCCAGGGCCGGTCTGGACGAACGGAAAATCTTGTCCCCACCGGGATTTGATCCCGGACCATCCAGCCCGTAGCCAGTTGCTATACCGACTTAGCTCCCCGGCCAACATTGTGACAGTATGTATTTCACAAAAATGTAAGGGCTATGTACAGTTTGGTACTGAGTTGTATGGCCCTATATAATGGGGAAATGTATGGGAGGATATGTGGAGGGAACGCGTCTTATTGCTGCTGCAAGAACAAGTTTATGTGGTGCAGTCTACTGTTAGGCAGCATCTGTTCCAAGAGCTGGTGTGAGAGCACAGTGTTGTTTGGTGCTCTTAGTTGGTGGGTAAATGTCTTTTCGTTTAGTAGCAGGAACTATACCTGTTAGAAGTGGTGTCATGTTTTGAAATTCCTTCCCGTGATGCAGAGCTGAAACTCAGACTGTAGCTTCTTACCTCCATGATGTAGTTATCTTGTGGGGCAGTTGATAGTGAATCAGCTGGTCAAGCAACTCTCAGCATTTATGGAACTTGATGGTTTACCAAATTTACGGCAGTTGGTTGATGGAATTGGTTGGATTTAGTGTTAATGTATATAGTCTGCATGACTTTTGTGGCCAAGAGCCAAGAATCTGTTTCTGAGGTAGGGGCATAGGGTGGAGAATCTCTTGTCAGTAATAGGGTGATCCTGAGAATGATGGTTGGCAAAGGGAACTTCTGATTTTATTGGGGATAAGAATTGTATGCTGTGGGTGAGATGCACAGCAACTTGCACCACTGATAGGTAGGCCTACTACATATACAGCTTTAAACATAAGGTACGTACGCGGTATATTATATTCATATCATCCACAGTTTAAATAACTTGTTTCATTTTACAGGTAGTACTTGATTTGCATGCTTAGTGTCTTCCTGGAAACTACTGTGTGAATCAAATAAGTGTAAAAGAAGAAAAATTGTGTCATGTAGACTAATTAACCCTTTGACACCTAACGACCACTATAGTGGTCGTACTGCACCGCTAACCTCTAAACGTATCATTTTGTATATTTATTCAACAAATATAGATACTGAATATTTTAAACATGGTATATACTGTAAATTATTCCTTTTTGGGTAATTCCCCGGCGTCTGAGTTCTAATTGCCGACGTTTCGGAACTCACTATCGGTTCCATCTTCA
>Ga0123357_10012074_pt1 | contig 11124 bp, 12 predicted proteins | sample TergutEmb28metaG_FD_89873 | JGI IMG/M metagenome (GOLD analysis project Ga0123357, IMG submission 89873) | Embiratermes neotenicus P4 segment gut microbial communities from Petit-Saut dam, French Guiana - Emb289 P4 | ecosystem: Host-associated > Arthropoda: Insects > Digestive system > Gut ... | reverse complement strand
CAGGCCGGAATTCGCCGCAAGCGCCCTGCCGCTGCTGCGGGCCGGACTGCGGGATGAGGATCTCCCCTGCCGGGGCATGGCGGCGTGGGCCATCGCGCAGATGGCTGTGCCGGAAGACCTCCGGCCGGAACTGGAAACGCTGGCCGTTGCCGAAGAAAGCGCGACAACGCCCGTGCAGGTCTTCGACGGAGACGCCCTCCGCGACTGCACGGCGGCTGGACTTGCCAAGCTGGCCCTGGCGAAATAGCCGGCGCGGCTATTTCCAACTTTCCAACAGGCTTTTGGCCTGCGGATCTCTGTCCTTTGCGCCTTGAGCCCAAGCGCGCAGGGCCTTGAGCTTGTCGTCCGCCGCGCTTTGGCCCTGGTCTTTGGCCTTGTTGTACCAGTCGCGCGCCTGTTCGGGGTCCGGCAGGATGCTGCCCTTGGGCGCCGCATCCGCCGGATCGTAGAAGCGGGCAAGGCCCAGCATGGCTTCAGGCGCACCTTTCTGTGCCGCGTCCTCCAGCAGCAGGAAGGCGCCGTCCGCGCCTTCAGGGGCCTGCATGCTCTTTGCCGTCTCCACGGCCTGTTCAGGTGAAATGCCGGCACGCAACAGTTCGCGCGCGCGCTGCAAGGGCGGCAGATTCAGCGCGGCGCTTTGCCGTTTCTGGGCGCTGTTTGACGAGTTCGCGTCGTCCCGTTGCTGCGCGCCTATTTCAAAGCGCAGCTCGCCGCCGGGGTTTTTGGAGGGCGCCGGGGCTGTGGCATTGGCCATCGGCGCCGCGCTTTGCGATTGCCGCCAATACACGCCGCCCGCCACGCAGACAAGCGCGAGCAGGAGGATAAGCGGCGCTTTGCTCTTGTGTTCGACCGGATCTTTCAGTACCGGCAAGGGCGGTCCCGGTTCAGGTTCCGGATCGGGTTGGTGTTCGGGCAAGGGTTCCGCTTGCGGTTCGGGCGTGGGATCAAGCAGCATGTCCGGCATGGGAGGCTCAGGTGCGACTTCCAGATCGAGCAGGGGCAGGGGTTCCGCTTGCGGTTCGGGCGCGGGATCAAGCAGCATGTCCGGCATGGACGACAGACTCAGCGGCGCGCTTGCGGGCTGGGCGATGCTCTGTCCGCCCGCCGGATCGGAAGAGAGCAGACCGCCGATTTCCAATTCGTACCGCCTGCCTTCGCCCTCGGCGGCATATGCCGTGATCGCGAAGCTGTCCGGCATGTCCAGCATATCCACCACGGCAGGCCCGACCAAAAGCTGCAAACGCTCACCCTGGAGCTGCGCCAAATCCGGCGCGAGGCGCTGCTCGGCCTCCAGCCAGCCGCCGACGCCCAAGTATTTGCCGTCCGAAGCGCGGCGCAAGGAAAACAGGACATCCGTCTCCTGTCCTTCAAAGGCTTGCAGATCGATAATGCCGTATCCCGCGCCACGCGCCGGGTCATGCAGGAGTTGTGCTTGCATGGATTTTCCTCATTTAGCATCGCGTGACGCGACACGAGGGGATATTGCCATAACGCCGATTCCGGCGCAACGGCATGGAGTCCGCGGCATGCCCTGAATCGCAAGGTCCGGCTTGCGGCTTTTTGTTTCCTGTGCGATGTTGGGCAGCTATCAGCCGTATGTTTATGATTGCGATGGAGAAGCGCATGCCCACACTCCGCCTGCCGGGCTTTCTGTGTGCCGTTTTGCTTGTTGCGTTGTGCCTGAGCGCCTGTGGCGGGAAGAAATCCGCCTCCGTCTCCGAGGGAAAGGACTCTGCCCGTATCGGCCGCACACCGCAACCTGAAGCGCAGAAAACCCCCAAACACGATGACAACCCTATGCCCCGGACTGACCCCGGCTATCTGCAATGGCTGGAAAAACAGTCCATGCTTGCCGAAGCGGGAGAGCTTGCGCGCATCGTCTCCGGTTCGGAACTTCCCTGGCGCAGTTCGGTGACAAGCGGACAGATCGACATCCTGCTTGATGCCGCGGATACGTGGCTGTATGTGCACCCTTCCAGCCTGCTCACGGAAGGAGCGCGCCCGGCGTTCAGGGAACTTGCCGGGGGATCCTGGATGGATACGCTCAACCAAGCGGGTATCCGGGGGATATTTATCGCGCCTGCGCAGGAGTCCGGTTCCGTCTGGCGTGAGAAGAACGCCCGTGACCGCATGGAAACGGAGGACGATCCCGTCTCCTTGCGTTTCAGCGAACATGCGGGCAGCGAGAAGGATTTCAAGCAGCTTGCCGATCAGGCCGAGAAGCGGCGGATCCAACTCGGCGGCGACATCCTTTCCCCGGCGACCGGCGCCGGGCCGGACTTCGCCCTGGCCGTGCGCGCCCTGCGCGAGTATCCGGGCGCATATATGATGGTGGACATTCCGCGCGCTCATTGGGCGATCCTGCCCCCGGCCCCGGATCCCAACCGCCTGGAAGCCGTCTCCCTCAACCAGGAGCAGATCGGCGAGCTGAGCAAGGAGCGTCTGTTGCCGCCCGCCATGGCGCGCGACAACCTGGCGTGGACCACGCGGGGAGGCTGGGCCGCGACCGGCGAAGTACGCAGCAGCGACGGCCAGCTCCGGCGATGGGTCTTCCGCTACCATACGCAACCCGTGCGGCCTCTGCTGAGTTGGGAAGACCCCTCCGGCGCGGCGCAGCGCATATTTTCAGGCAGCATTATCCAACAGGTAGGCGTACTGCGCCAGGCTCTGGCCGGCATCCACATTGACCCGTTGTTCGGGCTGGACGCCGCGTACAGTCCCTCCCAACGCAGCCTGGAGCCGGCGCCTTCCGCTCTGCACTCGCTGGTGCGGGAAATCCGCCGCTACGGGGGCTGGTCCATCCAGCGCGACCCTGTGCCGGTAGGTGTGAACGCCCCGTTATTGGACGCCGGAGCGGATTTCATCCAGGACAACATCACCTCTCCGGCGGCGGAATACGCCCTGTTGACGGGCGATGCCGCCCCTTTGCGCACCCTGCTCACGCAATCGCTCCACTTTGACCAGCGCCGTTTCGCGCGCGGCATGCCTGGTCCGGAGGGCATACGTTTCCAGGCGCTTGAGGCTCCTCCCTTCCCGCCGGATGCCCTCCAGAAGCTTCACCGGATTCTGGAAGGCCAGACAGAATGCCCCCTGGACGGCAACGTCCTGTATGCCACCGGCCCTTCACTGGCCGTACTGGCGATGGCTGCACAACAAGAGGAGCGCGCCAAATCCGCCACAGATCCCCTTGGCCCCCATCTGTTGCTTACGGCTTTTCGCGCCGCCATGCCGGGGCTTTTCTGCCTTTCCGGCGCGGATCTCACAGGCGCACTCAATATTCCCGGCAAAACGCCCCCCGCGCAGGCTGTTCTCGGCGGCTGGGGTCTGGGATCCGCTGCGACGCGTTCCGCAACGCGCAAAGGTTTTGCACGGGCGCCGACCCTGTATCCCCCCGTCAACATCCAGTTGCGCCAGCCAAACTCCTATCTGTCCCGGCTCAGCCGGCTGAACGCGATACGCGCCGAATACAAAGTCGCGCAAGGCACGCTTCTGGGGCCTCTGCAGGCGGAGGGATCTTCCGTGCTGCCCCTGTTAACACGCTTGCCCGACGGCAAACATCTGCTGGCGGTAGCGCACTTCTCTCCCAAAAGTGTCCGTAGCGACGTCAGTCTGCCGAGCTCGCTGCACACGGCAGACATTGAGGATCTGCTGGACAAACAACCTATCGCCCGCACCGGCAATCGCCTTTCTCTGGAACTTGGCCCTTGGGCCTGCCGCATTCTGCTCATAGGAGGCAGTATATGACCGTGACCCCACAAACAGACAGCCGGCGGAAAAACTTCTTTTCCAATGCCTGGGGGACATTCGTGCAAACGCGCAAGGCAATGCCGCCGACCGCCGGGGTCCCGGCCGATGTTCCCAAGGAAACCGAACACGCAAGCCAGGAGAGGCCCGCCGCGGACGCTGTGCAACAAAGGCCGGGCGCAGGGCACAGCTTGTCCTCCACCGAGGCCGCTTCCGCCACTATCAGCGACCGATTGAAACCCAGCTTTGCGGATGGCTGCTTCAACGCCTTGTCCCATGTGGCCTTTCTGGCGCTGCCCCTTCTGCTGCTTGCGCAGTTTGCCGTGGGCTTCCATGCCCTCACGCCCTGGCTGCTCCCTCAAGAGGCGCACTTCGCCCAAAGCTACGAACTCATGAGCGCCTCCGGGCAGTGGCTTACGGCGCCCGCCGCGCTTCCCCCTGGCTGGTTCTGGATGCTGCGCCTGCTCAATACGCTGCCGTATATACATGGTCCTCTGGTCTATGCTGCGGGAGCGGCCCTTTCCGGAGTCCTCACTCTGCTGGCAACCTGGTTTCTGGCGCGCAGCGCGGGTTATACGCGCCGCACGGCCTTCGCCGCCGGCCTGGTCTTACTGTCCGGCCTCGCCTTTCCCGCGCTGGCGCACCGGGTGGGACCGGAACTGTTTGCCGCCGGTCTGCTGACGATGGGACTGGCCTGTCTGCTCCGGGGCTGGAACAAAGACGTCTCCTTCCTGTGGCTGCCTCTGGGGAGCGTTTTCGTCGTGCTTGCCGGACTTGCTGGCGGACTCTTCGGCATCATCCTGCCTGTGCTCGGGACCTTGGTTTTTTTACTATGGAAGGGCGCGTTTGCGCGCCTCAGCAGAGCGGACGGCGTTATCGGCTTTGCCGTGCTGCTCGTCCTGCCCCTTGCCTGGCTGGGCGCGGTGATGCTTTTCGGCCAAGGGGAGGCGCAACTGCGAGAGCTGTATGTACAGTGCATCACGCCCTTTCTGCCGCCCTACCGGCCGCCCAAAGACCCCGTATGGCTCTATGCCGCGGTGCTGCCGTCAGCGCTTGCGCCCTGGGTATTTGTTCCTTTCTTCGTATCCTGGGGCAGCGCCCTGGCCCGGCCCTTCACGCTGCTGGCCTCCACGCGCAAGGAAAACAGCGGAAGCGCCTGGGTATGGATCCATCTTGTTGCGGGGCTGTTGCTGCTTTCCGCCATGAGTTCCAAGTCCTGCCTGAACATGCTGCCGCTGATGCCGCTGCTGGCCATTGTGCTGGGCAAGGCTATTGAGAACCTGCCCCAGGCGAACAGCCGCGCCTTCTTCCTTGTGCCGGCCGGTCTGTTCGGGCTTGCGGCCCTGGCCTTGGGTCTGGCGAGCCTGCTCCAGTTCGTGCCGCAGATCCAAAGCTTTGTGCCCTTGCCCTATCCCGCAGGCTTTACCGCCATACAAGGCTTGCCCATACTCGCGGGCATCTGCCTGTTCGCGGCCATCGTTCTCTGGAAGGGCATCGATCGGCGATTCCCGGGCACCTGCCTGCTGGCATGCGCCATAGCAGTCACCGCCCTCTGCCTGCCGGCGCTGAAGCTGACCTCGCCCAGCATGCAGGATATCATTTTGGGCAAAATAGCGGTCCAGCCCTGAGGCTACGGCTGGCTACCCTATAGGCAGGGTCACTCCATTTTCTGCCGGCGAACGTCACTGCCTATCTTGTGGATAGGCTTGTGCAGCTGCGGCCAAAAATCCGGAGCGTGTATAACCGAACCCCTTGGCTTTGGCGTCGATATCAACAAGCACGGACTTTGGCAGGGAGATGGTCACCTTGACCGGTACCATGTCCAAATTTGGCGCCGGCACGAGCTGATATAGAATTTCCCCGGCGGGCTGGTGGTCAATATCCCTCAGGTGCTGCGCTGTTTTGATCTTTACTGCCTCCAAAGGAGAAGGCCCTGGAATCGCCTTATTGTTCTCGACCAGATCCCGCAACATCATGGCAAGCACATCTGCCGCCATTTCAAAGCTTTCTTCTAAGGTATCGGCACAGGTGAAGGCGTTAGGCACATCGGGGATGATGATATCGTATCCGCCTTCTTCGGCGGGCATAAATGCCGCCAGATAATAGGTCTTCATCGTGTTAGCTCCTTCCCCGCAGGACAACGCCGGTCTGGCGCTCTATGGCCTTGAGGGTGCCTATCTTGATATCTTTTCTGCCATGTTCAGGAATGGGAATGCGTATTTTTCCGTCAGGGCTTACCGCCTTGGTCTGATGTTCTCCGCCGGATTCAAACGTCCAGCCGGCGGTCTTCAGAATTTTTTTCACTTCCCTGGCGGTCATAATGTTTCTCTCAGACAATGGACTACGTAATTTTTTATGTAGAGTCAAGTTGTCCGATAGCACGATTTAGCGAACGTCCCCGCACATGTGATGTCCGTAAAATCAAAGCCCGCCTTGGTTTTTTGAACCTTGGCGGACTTTGGCAAACTCGTAAATGGAGCCCTTGAGCAGAATTGAACTGCTGACCTCATCCTTACCAAGGATGCGCTCTGCCGACTGAGCTACAAGGGCATGCGGGGGAATTGTGTAGCCTGTTCAGGTGCACACGTCAAGGAGCATGGCGGCATGATCCGCGATGCGTGGACCAACTTGCTCCCTGATGATTGTTAGCGATGCCTGACTCTGGTGCCGAATTCCAGAGACAAACGGATCTCATCCGCCGCCAGATCTTTCGGGAAATAGCAGCCGGACACTTTGGCATCCTTCAGACTGACGCCGGAAAGATTAGCGCCTCTGAGATCCAGGCCTGACAGATTAACCCCGCGCATATACGCGCCGCTAAGATCCATATTGGATAAATCATATCCGCGCAAATCCAGATTTTCTAAATTCTGGTTCTGCAGATCCGGTATTTTGCCTTGGGCCACCAGCTCATTGAATGTTTCCCGGCCACCTTCCTCAAGAAAGAGGGGGAATTTTTTCTGGCGTTTGATATCATCAGCAGGAACCGGCATAACACCTCCTTAGTCCGCGAGTTTTTTCATAACAGCCGCTCAAACAGATGTCTCTCTGCGAAGAATGCGCTTTCCCTGAATGGATTTTTGGCACATCCCGCCAACACCGTACACGCGGCTACAACCATCACCACCACGAGAACGAGCCTCTTCATGCCCACCTCCTCTATCGTCTGAGGAACCGTTCGCAGCATATTGCCGGCCATGCTCATGCCGGAGAGCGCGCTTCAGCGCCACGCCATATCATTTCGGAGCGCTTCCAGGCATATTAGATCCCCCTGCTGCGGGGAATATCGACCAGCCTTGCTGCGGAGCGGCCGTCTTGTCCTCCCACATGCCACGCTTTTGCATCTTGGCAGACTGTTCCAGCCGTCTGAGCGGCGCGCATCTATCTTCTTGCGTGCAGTTTTTTGCGAGGACCCACGCAAGCCCCTCACGGACAAGGTGTTCAGAAAGCGACCTGCCGCCCGGCATGAGGACGATGGCCACCATCTGCCCATCGCGGTCTGTTTCTACGGGCTGAACGGTCACGTTTTTTCCGAAGACGGCATCACTCGTCGCCTGCTTGGCGCGATTGCCGAAAGAATGGCCGCGCTCCGGGCAGTCAATGCCATACAGGCGGATTTTGACCTGCTGCTTGTCTTGGGTGAGCACGGAGATGGCGCCGCCGTCGGCTACGGCGATAACGAGGGCTGTGAACTGTGCCGGGGTCGCAAGGGCCGGGACGGCAAGGGCAAGGCAGAGGAGGAGGGAGAGCGCGGTACGCATGTTGATCTTTCCTTTGCACTCACGGCATGACGGAAATTTTATTCACAACCTTACGCACACCCTCGGTTTCTCGTGCAATGCTTTCGGCAGTCCAGGATTGAGATTCTTTTTCCACCTGCCCGCGCAAGGTTACGACTCCTTTGTCTGTTTTCACTTTGATGTCCATCGAATCTAAGCCTTTTTCCGCTAAGAACTTGGCCTTGAGTTTTGAGGTGATCGCTGCGTCTGACGCATACGTTTTGGCTTTTGTGGCTGTAGAATCCGCAGCATACGCCGAATAATATGGTTGTGCGGATACAAGCAGCAAGCTTGTCAATATCCCTGCAAAAATCAGCAGCCGTCTATTTTTTTCTTTGCACATGGGTACCTTCTTGAAGAATGCGGTTTCAAAGGTGAATGTCTGTTGAATATCCGGCATAACGTCACCCATCCCTGACCCTCGTTTTACACCCAAAGGGTATCCAAGGCAACGCCGGGGAATTTTGGGGACACATTACTAAATTATTTCCTACACCGTATATTGCCGTTGGGAAATCAAGGACAATAATTTGGTAATGTGTCCCCAAAATTCCCAATAGTAATGACCGACCCGCTATGCCGGCGAAGGCGCTAAATCATCTGTTGCGGCTACTGGGCGGACATGCGGCACGATGCGGTCAAGATCGGATTTCTTTTTCTGATGCACTACTGAGAGATCATATTCGGCCTGCAAATTTGTCCAGAACCGTTCAGAGGTGCCGAAGTATTTCGCCAGCCGTGCCGCAGTGTCAGCAGAAATGCCGCGCCGCTCGTGAATGATGTCCAAGATGCGTGAAACGGGCACATTTATTCCTATAGACAAGGCGTTGGCGGAAAGATTCATAGGCGCCATGAATTCTTCCCGCAACATTTCGCCGGGATGTGTAAATACTCTTTCGATGTGCTGCATGGCGTCCTCCTAGTGGTAATCCACGATGGCGACTTGGGTTGCGTGGCCATCTTGCCACACAAAGCATACCCGCCACTGGTCATTGATACGAATGCTATGCTGCCCCTCCAGGTCATCCATGAGAGCCTCCAGCCGATTCCCCGGAGGCACGGCGAGGTCGGCAAGATTACCGGCAATGTGGATTTGGTCGAGCTTGCGCTGAGCTACTTTTTCGATGGCCTGAAAATGCCGAGTCTTACCGGTCCGAAAAAATTCTTCGGTGCGCTTACAGGCGAATCCCAGAATCATACCGAACCTATCTCCTTTTCATTAACTGAAAAACAGATAGCATCGCTGCCGTAAAATATCAACCAGGCAGAACTGCATACTCCTCAAGCGATCAGGGCATTGGGAGCATCCCACCCAAGGCAAAGAAGAAGGCTGAAAGCCCTTTATTTTCTACACCGTATATTGCCGTTGGGAAATCAAGGAGAATAATTTAGTAATGTGTCACCAAAATTCCTGCACTGGCACAATGCAGATTGCCATGCGGCAGGAAGCCCTGGAACACATCCGCATTGATCCGAATAGGGAGGAGGCTTTTGCAGAAGTGGTCAAAGGAATTGATATGGCTCTTGAACTGAGCCGGAGCCACGGACTGGTGAGATAAAAGGAGCCAGGCGGTACGCTGTCCCTTCCAAATTTTATCGTTTTGAGCTATCCATCTCAAAACAAAACAAAACCAAACCAAAGGCTGGAGTGTGGCGCATGAATTTTCAAAAAATGCTGGAAAACCGGCAAGGAGAAAGCCATCATGGCTAAAAACTTTGGCCTGTTCTCAAAATGTTTCCCCATTTTCTTGAAAGCATTGGCCCCTTTTATTGCCAGTTCATTAAGAAATGCCTATAAAATGGATTGGTGGAATTTGGCTGTTATGAGCGAACTTGGAGCAACGCAAAAAAATTATTTACATAAACGAAAAATTGAATTGAAAATAAAGAATACAGACTTGACAGCAACAGGAAGTGAAAAATCTAAAATAAAACTACTTGATGTCTCACTTTGTCTTTATCTTTTTGAAAAGCATGAAGATAAAATTTTTAGAAATATACTTTCAAAGTCACGTTATGATTATGAGAGTTCATGGGCAGGAATCATCAATAATTATCGGCACAGATTTGCGCATTTCCTAATAGACGATTTTTCTGACAGTGATACACACTATGCGCTTGATATAATGGCCCGTTTTTGCTTGCTGTTTGATGAAAAAAGGTCTTTAGAAATCAGGAAGTTTGTTCCATCAAAAAGTTATGGTTCAAACAAAGCCGAAAATGATTCTTGGGATGCAATGATTTTAGTCCAAAATCATTGTGAATCAAAAAACTTTGAAGATGCGCGTTCTGTATTTTACGACATGGACAAGTTGGGCACTTCTGAAACTATTAAAGAAAACCGCGCAATTGCTGCAATTATTTTAATGAGTGCGTATTGTACAGACAATAAACCTGATGCCGCGAGGGCTATTTTTGAAGCTTCGGACGGCCTGGATGAATCGGAAAATTCAAAAGAAAGACGTGCCGTCGCCACGGCGAATTTGATTGCCGCATATCGTGAAATCGGGGATCCCGATGCCGCGCGTGTCATGTTCGACACAATGTCCAAACTTGGCAATTCTGAAACTATAACACTTCAACGTGCAAAAGCTGCCGGGAATTTAACTCATGCCTACGGCAAAGCCAAAAGATTTAAGGAAGCTCGTTCCTTTTTGAATGAAATGGCTAAATTTGGCGATTCAGAAGACATATTGATATTAAAGATCTGTGCTGCCTCGATATTGATTACCACCTACTACCAGACTGGCGAACTTGAAAGATCGCTTGATGAAGTTCGAGATATTTTCGATAACGATCTTGTCATGCACATGTCAAAATCGCATGATATACAGTGCATTGAAGCTGTATACGGTATAACGACATGCTTGATTGATGCTTATTGTAAAGTCAACAAGTTCAATGATGCGCACTATGTTTTTGAATTTATGAAAGGCGATTCTGAAATTATAAAATATCAGCGCGCAGTTGCTGCTACACTTCTTGTTTTAGGGTACTGTAATGCAGGAAAACCAGAAGAAGGAAGTAAGATTTATAGTTCAATGATAAAGACTGATATGGGAAATTCAAAACCTGCAACTGAATTTCGTGAAAAAATCCATGTAAATATAATGAATGCATACATGACTTCTGGAAGGGAGGATGAAGCTTTTGCCTTTGCTAATTTAGCAATACAGACTGAAATGGGTGATCCTAACATTAGATTGCAGGATGTAGTACCAGAAGCCATCAAACACATATCCAAAGTTGCTAAAAAAGAATTGGTTGCCCCTGATAAAAGACTGGCCAAAATGCGAAAAAAAATTGACGCCCAGGTATTTCTTGCAACAGATGGGAAGATTGATGACATGTCGCGCCATATTTATGAGCTGTTGGCGGCAATTGGTGATGAGATAGAAGAAGAAATGCCTCCTCCCTCGACTCAAAAAATTCAATAAAGCATCGCAACCAAGAGAAATTTTGGGGACACATTACTAAATTATTTCCTACACCGTATATTGCCGTTGGGAAATCAAGGACAATAATTTAGTAATCATGGTTGTCCGGCTAAGCTGCAAGGCTTAACAGGCTAAGGTTATAGGGGTTTTCATTATTTCGTCGT
>Ga0123357_10012073_pt1 | contig 11125 bp, 9 predicted proteins | sample TergutEmb28metaG_FD_89873 | JGI IMG/M metagenome (GOLD analysis project Ga0123357, IMG submission 89873) | Embiratermes neotenicus P4 segment gut microbial communities from Petit-Saut dam, French Guiana - Emb289 P4 | ecosystem: Host-associated > Arthropoda: Insects > Digestive system > Gut ... | reverse complement strand
TGTCCATGTTTTTTTTTTTTTTTTTTTTTTTTAGGAAAGTTCGTAACTCATAAAGTTAACATTAAAGGTCTTTACAACTGTAAGAGCTAGTACCTGGTGGATGACTTGAAAGTGGCCTGATAAGACCAGAACATGTAGTCACCTGTACAAATTTTTTAAATTGAATTATCTGTTTGGGAAGGATTATTGTATCATATTTATTATGTAAAAACATTAGTATGTTGTAGGGGCATAAAGTTGTGTATGACAGTCCTTGGAAAGTTTGTGATTTTAGGCAACTTTTGAGATAATTGAAGAATGGCAACTGTTCGTTCTGTCATTAAGCATTGCCTTGTCTTAGGTACATTATTATTAATGAAATTGGAAGTAAATACACCAAGGCCTTGTTTTATGCCCAATTATGTTCCTGAAAATGTGTGCATAAATCAGAAAGATGTAAATAAAAATGATATTTCCATGAGAAGTAATGGAATAAGTAGGGGCTTTGGGCAGTCAAGCCAATGACAATCTTTGCATGTACATTATTAGATATGTTTTATTTTATGTTTTTAGCGCTGTGCATTGTAATATAATTATACCTACAAGACTGCTTATACTGATGCATGTTAAACATTCTGTACCATACCTGTATGTACAACCATCTGCCTGAAGACAAATCCTCAGGTTTGAAACATATAGAAGACATCATAAATTAAAATACTAATTTAGAAAAAGTGCATTTTGTTGGTTTATATTGTATAAACATACTATATTCTTATTGTTTTACCGATATTACTAAGGAAATAAACAGCATTCATTTTTAGCCTGTGTTAATTGAAAAGAAGTCGGAAACAAGATACATACGTGAAATGCTAGATGAGATGGTTTGAGGTAGCAGGCAGTGCAGGTGGTAGCTGTGTTAGAGATGGTGGGTAAGGAGGTAGTATGGGTCAGATGAGGATGAGGTGAGCAATGGTGACGGTCGCTGGGTTAGAGTTGCAGGAGCGGGAGAGGCTCATCTGGTCAGATGATGAAGTAGGTGATGGTTGTGGTGGTAATGCAAGGGAGGGGGACAGTTTTGCCCTCACATCAGATAGCTGCTCAAGTGATGGTTTGCCAGAGGTCATTGGCTGAGGTTGAGGTGTTAAACACTTCCTTCTGTCATTTTGAAGTAAGAATCCAATGATGTCTGAGGACTTTTTTCAGTATATTAGAATAACTTCTCACTAATGCCATAACATCTCTTTTCACTTTAGAATCTCTTTCTGTGTTTGGATCCTCTTCTTCAAAAATTGCTAGAGCTTTGTCAATGATTTGCAGTGCTTTGGACAGCCTTTCGCTTGTGAGCTTACCGACAAATTCATCCTCTTTCATACTCTCCTCCCCTGCTTCCTCTCTACTTTCTTTTTCTAGTTCAATTTAATCTTCATCAGATGATTCCTCTTTTTCGGACATCAGGAAATCGGTGACATCTAAATTGAGCTTGTTAAACTGAACTACATTTGCCTGTTGTACCATTATTTGTCTCAATGGATTCAAATCCTCATCAACATTGCAACCTTTACAATCATATATCCAATAAGAGCACATTGTTTTCCAATCTCCGCTTATAAACGAACACACAATTTCAGCCCAAACTCAGAAAGAATTATTGCGTCTCTAAGATGGTGAAACTTACGCAAAATTATTTTACAGTCATGTTTTTATCGCCCACTATCTTTAACAACATTTCAATTAGTTTCTTCAAATAATAGGACTTAATTATTGATATCACTTTTTGATCCATCCATAGTATTAGAGACCTTTAGTTTGGAGGGATAAACACCATTTTATGTTCCCACACATTTCTTGAACTGTTGTAGGATGACTAGGGGTATTGTTGGCAATGAGGAGAATTTTAAAGTCAAGTATTTTTAAATTTTCTGTTGCATCCATTCTTTATGTCGGCAAACATCTTTTTAATTATAGCAACTAAATGCACCATCTCTAATTAATACATAGATTAGATGACTTTCTCCTACATGTTTTGGTACTTACGTACCAACTTTGGGGAGAAACAGTGCCAGTTTCTTTAGAGCCAAAGGCCAATATGAAGCTGTTACCTGTGGGTTCTTTTTGCTGTAGCAGTTTTGTTGTAAACATAGATACACTATCAAAACTATAACTATGATTTTAAAATCTTAATAGTTACTCCATGGTTAAAAACATGTAAATGGTTCAACTTTACAGGTTTTTAAACTTTGTGGTTACCCTAGGGTAAAACCTTCCTTAACTTTAAATAAGATATGTATACACTGGCAAATAGTAATGCTGGTAATGGAGTGCTGAACCAAAAAGGTATAAAACAAGGCCTGGGTGTACATGAATGTTGCAGTTCATGATTTTGTAGGTAGTGGTGCAATGTGAACTGATGAACTGTGATCCTGTAGTCAGAAACATATAAAATGCAGTTAATTTATCCAGAAATAAAGAGACTTTCAAAAGTTTAAGATTCAGAGTGGGAATTTGGCTCTATAATGTGAATTTAACATCCTGAAATCATTTGTTTACTACATTTTAGTTCATTTTGCTAAGGCTAAATATGTACTGACTGTTGACCTTGCATCATGTGTGAGTGTGTGGGGGTAGGAGATTGTATTTCTTGGTCCCTCATTGTGGTAATTTATGTTAATGTGATGTATCTGCAGTGATTAATAATTTATTGTTTCAGGAACAAATCTCCTGCGAGCCTACATGCATGGATTCTTCGTGGATATACGACTGTACAGAAAAGCAAAGTCTGTAGCAGAACCATTTGCATTTGAAGAATACAAAAGGAAGAAAGTGAGGGAAAAAATTGAAGAGGACAGAACAAACCGAGTGAAAGTGCAGGTGAGGAAATGCAGGAGAGAGGATGAATTGGAAATCTTTTCCAAACTTGACATTGTATTAGGGTTGCTATATATCCATCACAAGAAAAGAAGAAATTTATCAAACTTAAAAAAAGAGGATGTATCAGCAAAAAAAAAAAAAGAAGAAGAAGGAAGTTAGAAAACAGGGTGTATAAATATTCAAAATTTTATAAAATGAAATCAGCATCGTCATTTCCGAGAAAATACATAAAATTAAGAACAAAAACCCTTCAAATTTGTGTGCAGTATACACACAGTATGTTCTGTGTTGCTAGTTCTCCATTCATTGTACTTCTTATTTGCCTATTCATACTTCTGTGTAGGATCCCCATTAAAGAAATTTCTGCCTTGTATTAATGAGACCAAGACTCGCCACGAGTCCTAAATTGTTCACTGCTCTTCATGAGGTATGTAAATTTGTACATTAAGTTTGTTTGAAATTGTATTGTGGGAATAAGAGCCCTCTGATTGATTCAGCGTTCAGTATGTTCCTATTCTTTGTCCACCTGGCTTGCATCAATGAGAAAACTCATTCTTCGTTTGTGTCATGAGTGGGAATGGCAAAGAAGACCAGTGAAATCTTCAACAATTCTGAGTGGCAATTGCTGTTTTTAAAATATTTGGTTGACTTCTGGTGTGCTTGCAGACTGGTGAACCTATCATTGTTCAGAAACAACAAATAGTCAAAAACCCAGAAATATCAGAACATATTAAAGAATCATGCCTGGATGGAAATTTTCATGTCAGAAAAGAGGATATATCCAGGGAAAAGAGGACTGTAATCCTGTATTTTGATCTTAAATTAATTGTGTCTTCCAAGTACAGTAAGTTATTACCAGAAAAAAAAACCACCAGCACGTATCTTCCACACTTTTTAAACTTTAACATACAAGAGATTTGAATCCCAAAGTAGCTACTGATGGCTGGGGTACTTTTTATTTAAATGCCCATTTTTGCACTTGCTGATATTATCTGTTGTATTTCATATATTTTTAAAGTTAATTTGTTCAAATAAATAGGACACACTTAACAGTGAATCCATATACTCTTTCTGCTAGTTGAAAGAAAATCCACCTATTTTTATGAAGCGTAGTTGAGGGCCATGTATATTTTGTTTATTTATCACTCAAATTTTCATTTTATGGATTTAGTCTTTTCAAATTGCTTCCACTGTATGTTGAGACTCTGTGCTGTAAAATTTGGAGCTGACTGTACATGTCTTCATATATCCTCAGTTGTTGTTCAGGCCGAATTCTTGTAATGATGTTCAGGTTTCGTGGTTGTGCCGTCTTATCTGTGTGCTGTGGCGAATGAGTTCATTTGTATTCATGGGAGAGGAAAGGAAAGAATATAGATGTTTATTTCTCTGATCAGTGCAGTACTGGACCAGAGGCAAATATACTTTATTCTGCTATAGGGATTTTTTCGTGACTTTTGTGAACTGTAGGTTCATATTTATGTCTGTCTTCAGCTGAACACTTCAGTATGTTCCCTCTCAGAGCAGTAACATTTGACAGACCAGGCATTGTTGATGCTTGAATCACAGAGTTGGAAGGTGCTTGGTTTGTTGTGTGTGGAATTGTGTCACAGAGCATTTAGCAGTATGGCTGTAAGGAGAAAATATTACAGACTAAGATGTCACGGAACTGGTGTTAGAATCAGACTCTGATGCAAATTTATTGGAAGACTAAGATATTTGTGCTCAGAGTGACATTGACACTGACAGTGACGCAGATGATAATACTGGCACTAACTTCACACAATAGACTGAAAATACAAACTGTAGATCTACTGTACCCGTAGTCCACAGGTTTACATGGGGTCCAAGTGGGTTACAACAAACAGAGCCGCGCCACGTCTATACAGACCCTTTCCCACATAGCGTTTTGACTGCAAGACAAGGAAGACAAGCTTCATCCATGAGCCAACTAAAAAGACTTGACATGAGCCACAACAGACATTTGCTTATACAATGTAAGACAATTCAGTGCCGTGAGTGTTTCGCCAAAAACAAAGAAACAAGAACAAAATTCAAGTGTCAAGAATGCAACATAAAGTTGTGTGCCTCCCTGTGTTTTGAGGTATATCACATCAAACTGTATTTCTGAGGATCAACTGACACTAAAATAGAAAAGCAGAACACACAAATGTCAGTAAATACTACCATTGAAGTGACTGAATTGGTATTGGTCAGTAGCATCTTCTTGATGAAATAATCGGGGTGAATGGGGTGTGGATTTTACAGAAGAGGCTTCATGAAAGAACAGAGACTCGTCAGAGGAGCATATGTGTGTGGTATATGCTTCACTTTGCCAATATGGGGGGGGGGGGAACGCCAGGAGACAAGTGTAAATAATCCATGAATTCTGGGAAAATCGTAAGACTGTTAGTGAGAAAAATTAAATTTTATTAGTGATAATTTTGGCTACAATTAAACTTCACACAATCTTTTATGCCTGTGCAAGCCTTTCAGACAAATATTGTGAGAAAGAGATGTGTAATTATAAATGCAGTAAATTTTAAACAGAACATGGTGTTGTGGGACAGTGTTTTCCCATTTGAGCATTGAGGGTATTTAATTCCTGGGACAGTGTTTTCCCATTCACACATAAAGGGTTAATCACAGTATTTTTTAATCTTTGACACATAAATATGACTTGCTGCTTTCATGCTTACAGTTTTTCAACTTATGATAGCCTGTCATACTGCTGCTGAACCAAGTAATTAATGGCTGTGTGTGACAACAGCAGTTTTTAAATCATAGCTGGCAAAGGGATTCTTTCCTTATCTCCCTGTCCAGACTACACAGTATCCTGTGTACTGAATACCAGTTGTTCTTATCTTCTTAAGAATGAAGTGGCTGCATTGTGAAGTTGTCCTATCATCACATGCTGAGGTTAGAAATGCGTGCAACTTCATTTCAGTTCTCCTGTATGCTTCCATGACATGGTGCTTAGGCATGGAGACATACTTCCATTGTTGGGGTTTTGTAGTAAAAGCCTTCAAAAAATTTTGGAGGTGCTGATGAATGTGCACTGTTTTAGAGGAATTCTATTCTTTAATTTTCTTAACAGGACTTCACACATTTGATTGTCTTTGAAGTAGAAGGTACTTATTTTTTAATCAGAAATGTGAAATTGTATTAGGATGCACTCAACAAAGCACCAGAGGCAACAAGTTACTTGTGTATGGCATGAAGTGTAGAATAAGTTGGAATAAATTTTACCTGCATATTACTCATTGCACAGAAGATGTATAATATTAAGTTCATTTCACTTGGACCTTTAAAGGTATGACTGTTGTATTTCTGAAGTTGAAATTTATATTTAATACATGTATGTCATATAGTTTATTGAATGTTATTTAAGTCATATACAAGATGAGACAGCATGTACCACTTCCAGCAATTTGTATCACTTGCACCAAAGAAGAGTAGATAACTAAGAATGAAGCTATAAGTTTTGTGGAAATTTAACTATACATGGAAGTCTGCTCTTGCTTATTCTGTATTGGCATAGTGGTCAGATGTTACTGACATACGGATGGGAGTAAGAGGTGCCATAAACAGTTCCTTCTTTTCAAGATCTGTTTGAACATTCCAGAACTTACACAGTGTCTGTCTTCAGTCATGCTCCTGGGTGTAAAACTTTTTTGTCTTTGTAAGTGCTACAATGTGTGACAGGCACTCAGTCACGCATTATGAGACATACGTATCAGACAGACTGTGTGTATGGGAAAACTGTAAGCTTTTGTCCTGTAACTTGATTAGTTATTGAAAACATGATCAAATTGGCTAATACTGTCCATGGAAAACCTGTGTGCTAGCAAGTCATTATTACAGTCTGTGTTTGACATGTGTTGTTGAATACTTGGACATTAAATTGTGGACTTGTAAAGTATGGGGAAAAATTACACAATGGAGCAGCATGGTTTTTAATCTGGAACTTGTTGCATTTGTTTCGTGTCAGTTTCATAGTGAATTGAATGCTTCAATGAATTGAGTTGAAAGTTGAATTAAATTTGTTATTAAAGGGGCACAGAAAGTAAGCCACTCTCAATATCTGAAAAGCTGAGCATGATAAATAAAGTGGATGGTGTTCTGCATATTCCTTGCATCAGAAATGCTAAAGAACAAAGCATTCCTGTGAGAAAGGTTACTGATAAAATGCTTTGACAGTCGGAGGCAGATGAGAATGTGTTGAGACTGTCATATATTACACATAATCAGCATAAATATGTAATAGTTTTCAAAATAATAGAAGTGTTCACATTAACACTTTCAAGAGGTTGTCCCACTCAGTGAGTCTGATTTTTTGGAGTTTTTTTTCAAAAAGCATCCTGAGAGAGTTTCACTGTACTTTATTCAACAAGAAATAGGCAATATTGCAAGACATTTGTGTGTTGAAAAATATTTTTATAAGTTGCAACCCCTGCTTAGAAGCTTTGGCTTGGCACTGAAAGTCTCTTTTGAAATAAGGTAAGTTGAACTGCAGTAGTGTTAACGAATGCTGAATTCCCTGCAGGCGTCCCATGACAGCTGCCATCACTGAGACATTATTAAAGGTACTGTTGTAGCATCGACCAACTTTGTCTCTGGGCTTTATGGGTTTGGTATTTTTTGATGATTTGAATGACTCAAATAGGGATTATCTGTGGGCAGCTTAGGACATGATCTTTGATAGAGGTGGTATTATTTGTGTATTTTGTCTGTGTATGTTTGGTGCATAATCAGACGCTGGAGTATTCAGACAGATTTTGTACTCTTAGTTGATTATTACCTCTGTTATCATTGTAACACATGAAGGGAATATGCAGTTCCTTACATAAGTTGCACTGCATTCTGTTGTAGACTTTACCAAAAGTGAATAAGGACTTGGCTTTGAAGTTGATTGATGAAGAACAAAAAGAGAAGAAGAAGAAAAAAAATAAAAGTGGTACCAATCTACTGAAGGATGATCGGTTCAAGGCTTTGTTTGAGAACCCAGACTTTGAAGTGGACAAAAATGCAGAAGAATACAGGTCAGTATTAAAACTTGTGGATTTTAATGTTGATATGTGCATTGTTTGCTATCTGCTCTGTTTGTTCATTTGTGGGGTGGAAACATGACTGCAGTAATGTTCTGTTAGTATGAACCTCTTTAGCTAATGACACATTGTATTTTATTTCATACAGGCTGCTAAACCCTGTTGTCTCTCGACTTGACAAGAGTCGCAAGAAAGAGTTGAAGAAGAAACTTATGCACCAACAGTTTGAAGAAGTGGAGGTATGTAATATCATGTAGTATTTTTTTAAGTGTGCTTTGTTTCTTGTTTTAGAGGCTTGGATTCAGTTGCTTTATAACACTGTGTCCTAATTCTGGTTTGTTAAGGTAGCTTTATCTTTGTTGATATTAAAGTAATGGTATATATCAGTATTTATCTCTTTTCTTTGGTCAGTGGCAGTCAGTTACTGTGATTGTACTTGATAATTAAAGGAATGTGAAATACTTTTACACCAAAGCTTGGCCTTTACCCTGCTGTGCAGCCATTTGGCTTCTTTATAAACTCTTCCCATAGATCCAGCTGTTCTGATGGCTCATTAAATGTTCAGGTGACCACTAATGTTGTAAAATCATACTACAATCTGTGACGATCAGTTGTTTAAAAGCTGAAAGGTAGGGATTCATATACAGACAGCATGAAGATATTGTAAGCCTTCTGTTTTGTGTTAAAGGAAATAGACTACAGAGAAAGACCTTTGATTGGATTTGTTTATAATATATTTATGTTTGAAGTTAACTGTTAAGTACTTCCAGGGTGGTTCTGAGAGTGGCGAAAGCCTCTCTGAATCAGACTCCAGTTCGGATGATGACCAACAGTGGACTAAAGAAGTGAAGCATCAACATCGTCTGCTGCGTCAAGAAGAGATGGAACGAAGAAAAGCAGAAGAACAAAAGGAAGTTGGCCTGCCCAGGTTCTTTGAATTGAAGGAAGGTGAAGAATTCAAAGGACTGCAAAGAAATACAAGAAAGATACATAAAAAGTAAGTTTTTGTTTTTTTTAACATGTTCCATATTCCATGCATTATTCAGATCCATAATGTATAATTAACCAACAAAATTCACTCCCATGTTCATAATGTATTTTATTCACAATGTTCTCACCAACATATTTTGCCTGTTATTATGGCCATCTTAAAGATGATGTAATTATTACTAGAATACAAAGGTATAAATATGATTAGCTGTGTCACCATCACTCCATAACAATTAAAAATTGTTACAATTTCAGTTAAAATTATGTAAATAATATAAATATAAGTTAAAATGGGTAATGATTAAAATTTTGGGAATTAAAATTGTTCAGTCTGTGCAGAGTGATGCTTGATACAGTGATGCATTGAGTTTTAATCCGATGTGTAGGTGATGTAGACAGTGTGGTATACCACACCATCTACATCACCTACATGTCATTTGAAATGGAAGGAAATATTTTGCCTGGCTGTGTCTGTCACTCCACGTTGTTGCCTGATAGTGTGAACAACTGCTGAGTACATGACATGACAGTACATAGCTAGTTGCACTCAGTTTTGCTTATGTTGTTTTAAACTATTCATTACTACATTTTCTATATTAAATGTGGATAGTGAAAAATTACTGAGCATGTTCATGAACATAAGGAACGTTATGGTTTATTAACGGTCAGTGTAGTGATAATTTGCGTAAAGAAAGAATCGGGGAGAAGGTTGCTGAAGAAATGAAACAGGCAGGCAGCAATTGCTGTAGAGTCCTCAACTCTGTAGGGCTGTGATGATGGTGTTTGACTCATTAACATGATCTTTTTGGACTTTGTCATCTGATTCTTAACTAAGTATGACATTTTGGAAGCAGGCTCTGCTTCCCTTTTCAGGCAAGGAGCACCTAAGCTGGTGGAACCCTTAGCACGATGTAATTTGGTCGACCATGTTAGGTGCGTCTTTGCCTGAAGATGGAAGTAGAGACGGCTTCTGAAACATTATACTTTGTTAAAAATTAGCTCATGGACAAAGTCCAAAAAAGGAAGATTTTGTCATGGTAAATTCTTTCTTGTGAGGCATAGCTGTTACACTGAAGTCATTTTCACCCTGTTATCAAAATATGGAAAACAGGAAATTTTTTTCAGTAGTTTCTGAATTAGAAATGAAGCAAATCATGAATGGTGCAACCACTTCATTTTCTGAAATTCCATCAGTTACCCTTTTCTGTTAACAAAACTTCAGTGAGTTACATCCACCTCAGATAACTCCACATTCTACAGATTCAGAACTACCACATGCAAGTTATTATTCGAACTTTTAAGGAAATAAAGCAGATTGATGTAATTTTGAAATTCAGTAATTTCTTATTTTTGAAGACATTTCTGTTCTGTTTTTATTATAATGACTAACAATGTTACTTTATTTCTTTAAATAAATAAAATAAGTAACTAACCTGAGACAAAAAGCAAGCTTCTCTTTTTGTGTTACAGTTTTTCTGAAGGTTGTATTCTGTTTTGTGAGATTGCAGAGTATTTTTGAAAGTAAAATGGTTAACCCTTTGACGCCGGAATTTATTGGCCGTTCGGCTATTTAAAGGGCTCACTGCACGGCCACTTTAGTGGCCATTTGGCTATTTAAAGGGCCCACTGTGCGACCACTTTAGTGGCCGTTCGGCGTTAAAGGATTAATTGTTGGATGGACATTATGAAATGTATATAAAATTTCAATTTTTCATCTATTTGCAATATAAGGCCACAAGTTCTCCCACAGTTTTTCATTTAAGTAACATTTTATTGACTCAGATGTGTATACTGTTTGATCTCTTGTTCTCTTCTTTGTCTAATAACAGGGCTGTACAGGCCAAATCCTTAAATGAAAGTTGTTTAAACATTTCAAATCAAACAAGACCATCAAAAACAATTTCATCTTAAAAACAGGGTGTTCAATTATTGAGCATAAAAAAAAGATTGGCAGCTATCTTGTCTGTTAATTGCCAGTTGGCATGAAGGCACACTGGTTTTTGGTGTGTCATGCCATATGATGTGACTTGACCCTTAGTGTTATTCTTTCAGTTATTATGACCTAGTTGGCTCTCAGTTAGGTGGTCAGTTTTAGTTCTTTTTGAACATCCTTTCAGTGTTGTAAATATGGTCCAACTACTTGCACTGTTTTATGTTATTAAAATATTTATTTACATAAAATAATTTAAAACATAAGACTTCGTTTAAAATTTGCTATACCTCCTACATGTTTCGGTCAT
>Ga0123357_10012072_pt1 | contig 11126 bp, 13 predicted proteins | sample TergutEmb28metaG_FD_89873 | JGI IMG/M metagenome (GOLD analysis project Ga0123357, IMG submission 89873) | Embiratermes neotenicus P4 segment gut microbial communities from Petit-Saut dam, French Guiana - Emb289 P4 | ecosystem: Host-associated > Arthropoda: Insects > Digestive system > Gut ... | reverse complement strand
TGCATAAGTACTGTGTCAATGCCAAATGTAAATTTAGAACCATTAAGGCTGAGAAGGACAAGATAATGAAACATGGACAAAGGAACTAATTGCCGCAATATTTTCACTTTCCCACAAGTGAGAGGGTTGTTTGTGGCGATAAGGTGTGGCCTTTGTTATCACATTCATTGTTACTGAAAGTCACAAATTGACTAAACTTTGAAACCTAACCCACTCGCGGTCGAAGTCACGACTGCTGTTTGAACGGACAGCATGTGTGTCGATTCGCTTTTTAATTTATAAGCGTATTGTATGAACTGGAGAGCACGTTGTTCGATTGGCTTTTTAATTTATTATTTTCAAAATATATTAACTTAACAATTCTTGTTCGTTTCACAGTTTTCATTTTCACAAATCTATTGTTTTTCATGATATTTGCAATATATTGAAGCATGGGTTGTTCTGCTATCTTACTTAACATAACATGACATAACCTAACCCAACCTAACCTAACCTAAGCTACCTTAACTTAAACTAAACCAACACAAACTTGTTCTGTTACTTGACATAACCTAACATAACATAATAAAACATAATGTAACATAATATAACTTTGTAGTGACCCGGGTGTGTGTTGTGCGCACCGATGCCACAAATTTGTAGTGACCATGGGTGTATAATTTCACCGCAGTCACTTTCCTAAGTAGTGCCCAGCCGAGCGGTAAGTATGGGCGCCTATCGTGGCCGTAATAAGACCTAATCTTCGGAGAGTAGGGATGGTTTTGTAACAGGCTATACGGATTACCAGATTATCAAGGATTGTCTTAACGGGTTGTTTAAGACCAACTGCGTAACAAAATAACAAATATTCTATTATCTACTATATATAAATATAAATATAAATATATATATATACAAATATACAAGTAAGTATTACTGTTACGTAAATCAGTTGTCATGCCACTGTTCAATCCCGAGCGTTATCGTAAAATTTGGAACAATTGTAAGTTTCAAAGTAAGTCTCACAATACTGAATTTAGATAATCGGTCGGATCAGCTTACCTCCAGTAGTCAAGCAGAATAGGAAGCCGCCCCACATCTCGACCAACCATACAATATATAATTTCCTCGGTACACCAAATACGCCGTGTCGCTCGCTCTAAGTTTCCTTCTTAGCGCCCGACTTGCCAAGCTGCAAGTTCTTACGTAGAGACGCTCTGCCGAGATTATACCGAAAGGCCCCTTTTCCCTAATTTCCTTGGGATTCTATAGTGTCAATTCTGCTGACTCAAATATATTCTATATACAACAAATTTCTGGGGCGCGCATACCTTAAATAACAAATATCTGTAAACGCAAGGTTGCCCAGTGTTTACTAATTGCGCCAAGGAGTCTTTGCCAGCACATTCCGGCTCGTCCAAGACCACAACTAGCCAATCGTTATTGCGTACTTTACAACTTAACATAACATGAAATAAAAAAATAACGTAACATAGTAACCTACCGTAACCTAACCTAACACAACATAACCTACCCTAACATAAGGTAAACTAATCCACTCTAAGACCCGCAATGCGAAAATTTTTTTCTTACCAGTTACATGAGTCAGTCAAAACACAGGGTCTTTCGTCAGGTAAAGTTTTTGTGCGTTGCCTCTGATAATTGTCTTTGTATTTTGACATTTGGCCAGAAAACTCTTCTCCTTATACACGATAAAAAGGAACAGTTTTGTGTCCTTCAGCCCCAATTATAAACATATCTGTCCAGACCTCTACATTTAGCAGTATGTATAATGCTATGTCCAACCAAGTTAATGAAAAGGGCGAAATTATGCAGAGTCTTTATGTGAAAGGAATTAACTGTAAAAAAACCATTTGGTTTTTAATTTTTTCAAAATAAACATCAAAATAAAAACTGATATTAACTGCACCAAAATGTTTCCTTTAAATGTATAGATATATTACGTTAAGATAATTGCAACTTGCAGTATTTTATATTCTCAAAATTCGAAATTCGCTCATAAGAGTAGGTAGCGAGATCTACCTGCAGGTTGAAGTAGATACTGTGTGATTTGGTTTTCGCTAACAATTTGAAAGGGCGGCACAGAGAAATATCTCAGAAAGTAAATATTCTGTATTTTATTTTTCATAAGTATGAGTATTTAAACGAATTTTACAAATGGTTTACACGAGACAGCCAAATAATTTTTAAACCTTAGCCTGTTAGGTAATATGTTCCAAGTTACGCTCCATTGTGTACCTGTCATTGCTCAGTATTGTAGGTAATGGAACATTGCTGATGGAAATATTTCCCGAATTCTTCATTTTTTTTACACTTTCCTTATAAGCCTAGAGGGCCCCCATAGCTCAGTCGGTATAGCGACTCGCTAGGGCAAGAAGGGCCGGGGATCGAATTCCGGTTTAGACGAGATTTTCCGCACCTGTCGAAACAGGACCTGGTGTCAACGCAGCCTCCTGTAAAATTGGTACCGAGACTATCCCGGAGGTAAAGAGCGGCCTGGGCGTGACGCTGACCGCTCACCCCCTTCTAGTGCCGTGATCAAGATAGAGCAGAGCTATATCTCTACTTCCCCTATGGGTTGTAGGGCCTGTACAGATCCTCAGTGCCTGTAGAATGGTGCACTTTACCTTAATTAGCCTACGGCGATAAGAAGGAGCTCTGTCTTATAGAATTTGTGGCTGATACAACGAACGTATTGGCTTTACTCGCATGATCTACACATTCACTTCTTTCCTACAGAATTCGATTCTCGTCCCTATTGAATATAACCATTCGTTCTTTCTTTAAATTTTGTTTCTTTATGCTTTCAGTATTGAAAGTTTATTGATTAACACAAATTAGCTTCTAATTTCTCCAGACGTTATCAGACTGCACGCTTGTTGATGCAGTATACACTACAGACGGTCTACAATGCGTGACGGACAGACAGAATTCTAAAATTTAATTGTAAATTATCGAAGCACGATTGTAAAACTTGTAAAACATACCTGAGCTAAGAAAGGCCTAAGAAGCAATTTGTGTCTATATTTTGCTCTGTGCACGAAAGTAAATGCAGGTGCAATGAATTTTGGGAAGTTCAGAATATAGTTTATACAAGAGGCGTTCATCCTACTTTCGTAAACAGTTAACTTTCAAAGGCAATTCAGAAAGAAAATATTATATTTTAGAGGCTAAAATTTTTGCATGTAAAATAAAAATTCCAAACATTTGAAAAAAAAATGCCAACAGCACATGGTGTTCCCAGGCGGTCACCCATCCAAGCACTAACCACGCCCAACGTATCTTAACTGCGGTGATCAGACGAGAACCGGTGTTTCCATGCGGTCACCCATCCAAGTACTAACCATTCCCAACGTATCTTAACTGCGGTGATCAGACGAGAACCGGTGTTTTCAACGTGGTATGGCCGTTATGAATAAATAGCTTTATGTTCAGGTATAAATATATAGCTACGCATTTAATTATTCCAACAAGCTTAGAAATTCTAAATTTTATATTATTGTTACAGCGCACATCTTTACGTTTCCATGGAGTTCGAAATATACTTTTTATGTATTGCTCATGAGCTAAATTCTCGCACAGCCTTTTTTCAAGTTTCATTGATTTTAAAAAAGACTTTGACCCGTGGACAGAGACAAATTATGGAACGTTATGTTAAGTAAAGAAATTCCAACTCATATAAAGACAATAATTCAGAAAATATATAAAGGAAACTTTATAAGGGTTTATGCAGTTAATGGAATATCTGAAGATTCTAGTGCTATTACCCAAAGGGTCAGACAAGGATGCCCACTTTCACCTCTATTATTCAATTTATATTTGGACGAATTTATTAGGATTTGGTTACAGAAAATAAAAACCACTAAACGTTTTACAGAGTTAATTTTCAACTCACTCTTACTTGCAGATGACCAGTTTATTGTTTCTGACACAGAAGACAACTTACAAAAGGAAGTATAATTGTTATGTAAATTATCTAAAGAATATAAATTGGAAATTGTCACAAAAAGGAAAAAAGTATTTGGTTTCGTTGGAACGGATCACCTAAGAAGAAAAACCATTGTAAGTGATGGAAAACTAGGAAAATTAGCCAATTTAATTATCTAGGTTGCAGTAAATGTTACAAATTTTCCAATGACGTAGAATTTAAATTAGCGAAATTTTTACAATTAATGGGTAATATTAAGAGAACTTCTGTGTATAAGTGGGTCCCTGTCACCACGGCATGGTGCGTCCTCAGGGTGCGGATGGAGGAACGGCTTCCGATAAGGAGGGTTGCTGCGAATTTATTGAATAAGTAGTCGTGGACGGCCGACAAGGGGTGACCCTCCACCTTAGGGTTTGGGCGAGGTGCTAACAATGCATCACCGTGAAAAAAAAATTAAGGGATATTCAAAAGGCGATATGATCCCTCTGGGGACAAAACAATCCGGAGGTAAACTACTCCCCCACTCGGATCTCTGGGGGGAGGGGGGTGTTTCTAGAGGAGGTATCACGCAGCAGGGAAAGGGACATTTTATTGGGTACGTGGAATGTTAGGAGCCTGTAGAGGGCAGGTTCACTTACGGCAGCGGCCAGGGAATTAGCCAGGTACAAATTAGATTTAGTGCTGGTGCAGGAGGTTAGGTGGGACATAGGGGGCACAGTAAGAGCAGGGGACTATAGTTTTTTTCTGTGGAAATGATATGATAACCATTAGTTGGGAAGAGGATAATTTGTACACCAAAGAATATCATCAGCAATGAAGAGAGTAGAGTTTGTTAGCGATAGGGTGTCATATATAGTTCTGAGAGGTCGCTGGTGTAATATCATAGTTCTAAATGTGCATGCACCAAGTGAACAGAACAGTGATGAGGCAAAAGATGGTTTTTATGAGGAATTAGAGCAGGTTTTTTTATCATTTCCCTAAGTAACATATGAAAATTTTATTAGGAGATTTTAATGCAAATGTGGAGAAAGACAGTTTTTTCAAACCGACAATTCGGAATGAGAGTTTACATCAGCATAGAAATGATAATGGTGTGAGAATAGTCACTTTTGCCCCATCGAAAAATCTAGTCGTGAAGAGCACGATGTTCCCCCACCGAAACATTCATAAGTACACTTAGACCTCTCCGGATGGGAAGACTCACAACCAGATTAATCACATATTGATGGACAGGAGACGGCATTCGAGCATACCAGATGTACGAGGTTTCAGGAGAGCTGATTTTGATACCGATCACTTTCTGGTGGTTACAAAACTAAGGTAAAGATTAGCTGCACGTAAAAAAGCCGCAGAGAATTTTGATGGGGAAAGATTTAACCTGAAGAAGCTAAATGAGCTGGGGGTAAAGGAAAAGTATCAGATTGAGATTAGAAACGGTTTTGCAGCTTTGGAGAACTTAAATGAAGACGAGAACGTTAATAGGGCTTGGGAAAACATTAAAGGGAATATTAAAACCTCAGCTAAAGAGAGCCTAGATCTGCACGAATGGAAGCAGCATAAACAATGGTTTGATAAAGAATGTGTAGATTTCTTAGATCAGAGGAAGCAGACTAAAATGCAGTGGATACAAGATCCAAGCCGAAGCAATGTAGATAATATGAAAAATGTAAGACGTAATGTTAGCAGATATTTTAGGAACAAAAGAAGGCATTTCTAAAAGCTAAAATTGAGGAACTTGAAACTAACAATAAGGTCAAAATTGTCAGGGACTTGTAAAGGGCATTAATGACTTCAAGATAGGATACAAGCCTAGAACTATTATAGTGAAGGATGAGAAAGGAGAGTTGATTGCGAACTCCCTCAGTATTATGGCAAAGTGGAGGAATTATTTCTCCCAGCTGTTGAATGTACATGAGGATAATGACGTTAGGCAGGCAGAAATACACACCGTAGAACGACTAGTGCCTGAGCCAAGTACCTTTGAGATTGAGTTGGCTATTGGAAGGCTAAAAAGTCACAAATCACCAGGTATTGATCAAATCCCAGCAGAAATGTTTAAAGCAGGAGGTAGGACAATTTGCAGTGCGATTCATAAACTTATTAATTCTATTTCGAATAAGTAGGAATTGCCTGAAGAATGGAAGGAGTCGATCACAGTACCTATCTATAAGAAGAGGGATAAAACTGATTGTAATAACTATAGGGGCATATCACTATTGCCAACAACGTACAAAATATTTTGTCCAAAATCCTGCTCTCAAAGTTAATTCCATATGCGGAGGATGTTATTGGGGATCATCAATGTGGATTCCGAAGCAACAGGTCAACTACTGATCATATATTCTGCATTCGTCAAATACTTGGAGAATACAATGAAGAAGTGCAACAGTTCTTTATAGACTTCAAGAAAGCTAATGATTCAGTTAGAAACTCGTAAGGCTAATTAAAATGTGTCTGACTGAAACTTATAGTAGAATCCGGGTAGGCAAGAATGACATATTTCCTATTAGAAATGGTTTGAAAAAGGGAGATGCTCTGTCACCATTGCTTTTCAACTTTGTCTTGGATTATGCCATTAGGAGGGTTCAGGTAAACCAAGAAGGCTTGAAATTAAATGGTAAACACCAGCTTCTGGCTTATGCCGATAATAATAATATATTGGGAGGAAGTGTAGATACTGTAAAGAAAAATGCAGAAGCTTTAGTAGCTGCTACAAAGGAGATCGGACTAGAAGTAAATGCTAATAAAACTAAGTACATGAACGTGTCTCGAGATCAGAACGCAGGACGAATTCATAGTATGAAGATTGATAATATTTCCATTAGGAGGGTGGAAGAGATCAAATAATTGGAAACAACGTTAACAAATCAAAATTATATTCAAGAAGAAATTAAGAGAAGGCTGAAATTTGGGAATTCGTGCTATTATTCGGTGCAGAATCTTCTGCCTTCCGGGTCGCTGTCCAAAAATTTAAAAATCAAGATATATGGAACTATAATTCTGCCCGTTGTCCTGTATGGGTGTGAAAATTGGTCGCTGATATTGAGTGAGGAACGTTATCTGAGGGTGATTGAAAACAGTGTGTTGAGGAGAGTGTTTGGGCCTAAGATGGACGAGGTAACAGGGGAATGGAGAAAATTACATATTGAGGAGCTTAAGTATTTTTACTCCTTATCCAAAATTGTGCGGGTGGTAAAATCGAGAAGAATGAGATGGGCGGGGCATGTGGCGCGTATGGGGGAAGGGAGAGGGATACACAGGGTTCTAGTGGGGAAACCTGAGGGAAAGAGGACATTGGGGAGACCCAGACGTAGATGGGAGGATAATATTAAGATGGATCCTCGGGAAGAGGGAGGGGGTGGAGACTGGATGTAGTTGGCTCAGGATAGGGACAGGTGGCGGGCACTTGTGAATACGGTGATGAACTTTCGGGATCCATAAAGTTCGGGGAATATCTTGACTAGCTGCAGAAATAGTTAGCTTCACAAGAAGGATTCTGCTCCATGGAGTATGTAAGTAAGTAAGTAAGTAAGTAAGTATCTCTTCCCTCGACTTCCCACGCTCTACACTCACACTCCATCAGCCTCACATAAACCTGTCAATTCCCTCTCGTATAATATTACGTGTGAGAACAGCTTCCAGATTTGGGTATCCGGAAATAAGTATACAGAAGGAACTCAAGTTTGCAGTGAAATAAACAGGGCAGGAATATCGGTATGGGAGACGAAATGTTGACTGTCGTACATTGGTCACGTAATGACACGCTGAGTCAACGTATCGACTTTAAATAAGACACCAAGTATATACCTTGCAGTGCTACAGAATTTAATAGAGTGCTGATAGGAAACGTTACATTTAGTGCAGTCTATATATATTGTACAGTGTACAGTGCTGTCGGTACAGTACATTTAGATACCACAACCCAGTGTTTCACCGACATCCAATCAAGTACAGCGCTCAATCAACAGTACTTTCAGTGCAGCACATTGCACCATCTGTCGCTGTAAGTTTGAATTATTGTCTTGTGCAGTAAAGTCCAGTATTATAAGGCTCATTACGTGCTGCTAGGCGGGTCCTTTGGCTTACAGCTGAGTGTGAAGCTGTGGATGGACTGTTGAGAGATGGCATGTGCTGCATTGTATTTGGAATTTTCAGCGATTTGTTCTGTAGGTGTCGAAGTTCAATCAGATCACGATATTTGCGAATGGAAAGACACAATAGAGGATCAAGTACAGGAGGATTAATAAATATGGGGGTCAAGTTAAACATTTGAATTCCCAAGAAGACCTTCCACAGGATCAAGAACAACACCCAGAAGATCAGGCACCACGCCCCTTACGGTGGGAACCTGAAATTAAAGAAGACTGTTTCACGCCATTTCCCTGAACCTGAGTTCGGATCAGTAAAATCACGATACAGGGCATTGTAATAACTGTTTTCACTCAAATAAAGAATTATGCTTATTTGACGATGAACAGATTTGGAATTTTCTTATTTGCATCTTAACTTTTCCTGTAATAAATCTGAAACCATTGTAACAACCTTGATGTTTTTCTTACTGGGACAGAGTGTTAAATATCACACAGTATGATGATGGTGGTGATGATGATGGTGATGAGTGAAACTCTTCGGGGTTTATTGTGTAGTGTCGACCAATTGTAATGTTGCTTCAAGTTGTAAATGTGACAGTTTTTAACACTTCGCGTTAGAGAATGTTCCTCTGAAGTGGAACTGCCTGGTACAAGTCAATTGTACATAACTTGGCTAATTTTCAGGGTTCAAATCTGACACTAAAGAAGAGGGCTTTAGAAAATATTAACATGAAACCATTTGGTAAAATTTGTTGATATGATATCGACATTTTAGCCGGTACAACGGAAAACGCTGTCCAGTTTCCCGCGACCATCAACCTGTAAGGTTAATTGCAGTGTAATGAAACAGTTCTGGTGTGGGTCAGCATTGTGGAGTTGTTTGGTGCAGATGTTGGTCAGGGACTGGAGTGTGGGTACGGGAAGTTCATACAGAAATGGTTAGAGATGAGTTCATGTGTGGCACTTTTATTGTCTATAGGCTGAACATAAACACATTGTAGTTCAATGGAGCATCTGAAAGCTGAAAACATAAAACATCTGGTAGCTTAAGAGATGGTGATGAGGCAAATGTAATTGAAGACGTGACGTATTGTGATGTCCAGGGAATTGAATATTTATTCTTTATCACTGACGAATTGTGCAACACTGGAATACCTTAATAATCTGAAGTTATTGTTTATTAATTGGACATTAATCAGTTATTATCAGTTTTCGTATCCAATCAGATAATCTTATTTACGAATGAATTGAAAGGAATTTTATTTAGAAGGTAGTAACGTTCTATGTACTTCTGTAGAATGATTACTATATACTGGGGTGAGCGGAATAAATAATGTTCAGATGTGGAAAAAACATAAAAATAAATAAAACATAAAAATAAAAATTTAAAAATATAGAAATAAACCATAAAACTAACAAAAAATACATAAAAATACATGAAAATATCAATAAAATATACATAAACATATCAATAAAGAACATACAAACAACATAACAATAATGTACTCGATAATTTGCCAGCGTCTTATTTGCGCGTATCAACACGTAATTAATAAGAATAGTTAGTAATTTTTGTCCGTGAACATAAGCCTGCCATTTAGAGTATGATAACTTGTAAGAAGGAACCCCATAATGTTAATATCAAGCCATTAATATCCCATCAATGCAAGCGGTATATATGACTCTGCATCATCACAGGTATTACTCACTAACTGTTTCATTTCCAGCATTACGTCTGTTTGTGCTGTAATGTCTCAGTCGCTGTACAGCACTCGCTGTGTCCGACCGAACTGTTCGCTCAGTGACACTGACTGTACACTGTTACATTTCTGTTCGTACAGCCACAAATTTATTGATATTGTTTAACATAGCAGACATATTGCGGTTTTGTTGTAAAATTTGTAAAATTTGAATAAAAATTAATCAGTATTCTTCCCAAAATTCTGACAGCAGTACTGTTGGCTACAGCAAGGTGTTCATAGCACATAACAAGCACTAAGCAAAGCATTCCCCAGTGCTGTTCTGTTAAACCTGTCTACGTTGCTGCATGCTTACCGACAAGTAGCAGAAGGCAAACTGCGGCTGTGAATAGCAGGATATGGAGTTTCTTCATTTTGCGGCCAGCGGTGAGCGTTGAGTGATAGCGAATTGGGTTCGGTGCCACTTATATAGGGGACATGGGGTTATGGATGTGGGAAGGCGTAGGTAGTGAGTGATTGATGGGGAAAATGGTGGCTGAAAGTGAGAACTATAACAATGGGTGAGTTTACTGATAATGAAAATTTTATGTTCCGATTTTCACGGTCATTTTGTGCCATAAAAACTCCCAGGCGTTTTAACACTAGAAGCGCCAGTGTTGCTTCACTACCTGAAAGCGCCAACGGCGGTCAAATTGACCGCCGTGTGGTTTATTGCCTTTTAATTTATATAATGCTGAGTGGCGAAAGTAAATATTTAAAAGTCATTATTTTTCAACATTTAGTTATTTACTTTGTCATGATTTACACATATGCTGTGTCAAATAGGCCTATACCAGGAAACATCGCTGACAATGAATGAAATCTAAAATAGCGTTACAGCGGGCATTTCTTGCAGTAGAAATTCTTTTCTACACTTTTCGTGCACTTTCCACATACATTTTTGAAACATGTTTCACATTTTTCTGTTGTTTTGTTGCGTTTACACTTACCTACTTGACACAGATGCCTTTTGCTTGATTTTCTTTTGTCCTGCGACTGCTCTTCTTCGTTGTGTTTTGTAAACATAGATTCACGTTTCTCTCTGTATACCTCCCGTAATTCCTTAGCAAGCTTACGGAGAAAGGCATGCCTGTTAATTTCTTCCCCTGTTACACCCCTGTAAATGATCCATGCATTGATCGCCGCAAGATCCATTATGTTATAGAAGACATGGACAGGCCACCGGCGTGCCGCTGCTCTTGTACTGTATCTGCGAGCCATTTGGTCAAGAATATGGGCTCCACGCTTTTTATTTTGTTGTAGAACTGCACAGTCTCGGGGAGCTTTTTGTGATTTGTTTCAATGTCTATTGTACTATGTAACGTACTCAGAAGAAGTACATTCTTGTTGACTTTTCCTTGATAGACT
>Ga0123357_10012070_pt1 | contig 11126 bp, 7 predicted proteins | sample TergutEmb28metaG_FD_89873 | JGI IMG/M metagenome (GOLD analysis project Ga0123357, IMG submission 89873) | Embiratermes neotenicus P4 segment gut microbial communities from Petit-Saut dam, French Guiana - Emb289 P4 | ecosystem: Host-associated > Arthropoda: Insects > Digestive system > Gut ... | reverse complement strand
ACACAACACACACAACACAACACACACAACACAACACACACAACACACACACCCCCACACACACACACAACACACACAACACAACACACACCCCCACACACACACACACACAACACACACAACACACACAACACACACACACACAACACACACCCACACACACACACCCACACACACACACACACAACACAACACACACACACACACACAACACACACCCCCACACACACACACACAACACACACAACACACACACACACACACACACGGAGAAATATAACTAAAAAAACTGGCTGATTACATTTCGTGGAGATTTCTTACAACGTTATTCAACAGCTTGTGAATAAATCCCTTTAAGTTTTTGGAATCCAAACAACCCTTGTCTTGTTTTCGTAAGCCCAGACATTCTCAGTAACAGTGTTACGCCTAGGTTCAGACTAAAACTTGTACCTAGAATAAGCCTCTTTTATTATATCTCCCAATATGCGCTACATGTCCAGTCCATCTCATCGTTTGCGTACTCGTGCAAACAATATTACTTAGACAGGAACTATTAATTAGGGTTGTAATTATGCAGCTTTTTTCTACCGCACTATTGCATCCACCGGTCCGTGTACTGTCTGAAGCATTACCCAATCATACAACGTCAATACTTGTGGTCTCTTCCGAATGAGTGTCCAGTTTCACATGCATCCAGAAAAAATAATCAAATTTCACTCCTGTAGAGCTAATTTAATCTTGAGAAATTTTACAGGAACGTTTCTATATGGTGCCGACTATTCTCAGAAATTACCCGAAACCGACTTATTTCGAGCATGCAAATGTGATTTGTAACTGTCGAACACTTCACACATGAGTTCAATAATGAACGTTTAAAATCAATTCTGTTTCACCCTATTGCGTCACTATATTGGGAAGACTGGCGTGTTTGATTGGCAAGCTCTTTGAGTGGGAGCAAAATAACAAGCGTTCAAAGCAAATATTTTCTTTAAAATATTATTGTTAACTGGTGTGGCTAGGATTAGTAACACTGAAACGTTGTGCGCGGTAGCGTCAGACAGAAATTCAGTCACAGTGACAAAGTGAACACTCGTGTGGTTCTAAAGTCTGAAGCTGTGCAAAAATTTCGGACTTTGTTCTAGTACTAAGTAGCTGTGAACCTACGGGGGAAAAATACAATCTTATTCCTACTGTACTACGTTTCTTGTCCTACATACGTCTCAGTATTACTAATGTATTACTTAATTACGGAGAAGTACCTAAACGGTGATTCTGTAACCGACATGTCTGGCGAACGTAGGTTTGATGTTTGACTCGAACGCCGATATTTACGAGTTCAATCCGTACCAAATTCCACGAACCTAAGTCAGTGGTTCAGCAACCATCACCACACAACCCTCGAGTAAATAAAAATGTTGCAATATCGTGTGGTTACTTTACAGCCTACAAAAGTAGCACTTTAAAAGTTTCCGATGCCTTCACTACACCACTAACTCCAAGCACTCTCATAACCCCAGTACTAGAAGAAGAGATCAGCTTCATTCCACGGCCACTTTATCGCCGACAGAAGGCTGTTGTTATCCACCGGGTACGAATTCGGGCCGACGCTATGGAGAAGACAAAAATCTCCTGGCTCTGACCAACTCCTCTGTCCTCCAGCCCATATTACCCAACTCATCAAAAGCTTCATATAATTACAGCTTAATGCTCACATCATAACGAACAAGACAGACAATGTACGTTTAACCTAACATTGAGGCGCGGTCGTGCAACCGTTGTTACAGTGGAAAAGCAATAAGTATTACATATTCTGAGTTTGTGTTTTTGGCTTTAAGTATCCGTGCAATGCACACGAGCCATACTGTTACGTGGCTAACCGGCTCTACAATATTTTTCCACCTTGTCTAATAAAAGGCACTATTTAAAAACAGTTATCGAACATAAAATATGTTTTGATTTTCTCTACATTCTTAAGGAATATTTCTCATTCGAAGGAGAATTGAGCGAGACAGATAAAAAATGTCTAGTGGTCTTCATGTAAAGTATCCGTTACTATTGTCCGATTTTAGTGATACTTGAATTTTCTCGACATTATCCCGAAACATAAACAAATATAAAATTTCATGAAAATCCGTCCAGTGGTAGCCGAGTTGCTCCATGCGGACAGACGGGCGGACGGACGGGCAGCTAATAGTTGCTTTTCACAATTTTGCGAAAGCACCTAAAAACCAGCTGGTTTCAACTGATGGACGACACGTGTTGCCTGTTTCTACCTTCTATAGTGCAGTTAGCGTCATGTTTTTAGAAAACGGAGTTCATCATATTTCATTTTCCACAGAAAAAATCTGTTTCAAAAGTGATGTTTAACATTTCAGATCTGTTTAGAACAAGTAACTGCAATTTCTGTAACTGTAAAATCAAGTACCACATCATATATATTTCGGTGTCAACAAATCATCACTTATCAAACCTCTGGTATCAAATTCTGTTGGAGATACTCACCTGAAAATAAAGCAAAAACGTGTTACACTTAAATTTTTTTTTTAAGATTTTAATATGGTGGCATGAAATCCCGAAACATTTTAAATTAATGAACGCAGTAAAATGACCAGAACGTAAATTACGCTAACATTTTACGCTTCTCTTTTATCAGAATTTTGGGGGGTTTTAAAAATGGCAAAGGAAACCTTAAGTACATAAGTACACGCACTTCTTACCTGATTCTGAATTGCGCTGTAATTGTATCAAATTAAAGCAATTCTATGATACTACCGCATAAGAAAATGCATGACGTGAACACAGTACTCTTATGATTTATGCAATTCGTGACTGTAAATTGATTAACCATTATATAATCATTAAAATAAAATTAAAATAAATCTTGCCACGATGCTGAATGTTTGGCAACATTATGGCTGCAAGACACGCGATCTGTGAACACAGAGAAGATACAGGAAGCATGCACTGTATTGCGACCACTACCTAGCTGCTCTTGTCCAAAGGACATGAATTATTTGCAGAGTACAAATTACACATAAAATCTAAACCACCGTTTTGACAGAATTGACACATCATAGTTTCAGAAGAGATAAAACATAAAAAGCAGAATAATTACTCATAATTATATCCGATATCATCTGTCAATATTGCACATGCGCTTTCGAATAGCGGCTAGAAATGGGATTCGATATTGGTGCGGTAAATTATTAAGCTATATAAAACGATCACATACAAAGATATTTAATGAAAACATCGGCAATGGCATCAGCTTTAAGACAGAGGTTACTCTTTTTAATGTTTTTTTCTAATTCAGTTTAATAGTGCAAATGCTTACTGTGATCTCAGTTTTGACACAGCGCAGTCTGGTAGGTGGATACCAACGTTTAGAACGAATGAAATCTCAGATCCTATAATTAATAATAATTTTACAACTGCATTAATTTTATGTTGCTGAATGAAATAACTGACATGGAAGATTAATTACAAAGATCATCAGAGGAAAGGATCGCAATTAAATCGAAGATCTTCGGATTCGAAGTGGCAATCGAGATATCGCAAATAAGAATTAGGATTGCTGGCCTCTACACCGCAACTTTCGGCCTTTCCTTGCGAAATCTTTTGGCTTAAGAATACACTCAGGAAGAAGAAGTGAAAAAGAACAGGTGGTGAGCATTATTCGCTAGTACGGCAATAGGTATCAAGTAATTATTATAACTAGGTAAGTCAAATAAATTGTGGTCACGGGCTATTTGTGTGTGTTAGCGTCCTGCTCTGAAATGAATACGAGGACGATCGTCTTATCGAGTTCGCTCACGTTTGTACAAAAATCGGTTTGTACTAAGGAAGACAATTTCTGGTGCATATTCGAAAATTTTGGGGCCAAACTGCAGTAAATTTTATATTTTTATCCCTACGATAATGTTAACTCCTTACAGACCTGCTGACGCGTTGGAAATTCCCAACAGTAGCACGAATTTCCTCCCTCGTCACCAGTGCGTCTAGGGGTGTCTGGAGAATAACCAACGAGGGTAAAAACACTCACAGCCCAAAGCTTGATTACTCCTCATCATCCACTGTCGAGATTTACAAATCCTTCCAATTCCTCGACATTAGAAGAAACTCGTTTTAACATCCGTCAGAATTTACCCCGAGGATTACATAATAATCATTATTTCTTCAGGCGCTCCGGTTTGTTGCAAACTCAGATAATCGCTTCACAGCCTTCTTGCTAAGGAAACCAGGCCACAAAAAAAAACCCCCCTCAAACACCATTACGATGAGCAATTTGCTGCTAGTTCCATTCGGCTCATTGAAAGTGCTAACCCACACAGCAGGGCCTTTCATTTCGCTGAATGAAAAATAAGCCAGTGATTCAATTTGAAAAATGAGTTATGTAGTCTGCTGTAAGGAGATTGACTGGCGCGGCAAAGTGGAACTAAAATGTAGCGCTGCGTTATTACGGGTCCCGTGCCACGAATAATGAAAGAAGAGGAGCGTGTTGATGCGTGCTCAGTCAGCAGCGGCCAGTTACAGCAATGGAACAAAACAAAGCAAAGTAAAACAAAACAAAGCATTTGCTCTCTTATAAGACGACAGGAGCCTTTCGGGTTAGCTCGCGCTGTAGTCAATGACGACTCACTACGACACTATCAGTGTTAACTTTATTCATGCCGTTGTGATAATAAAACATCATAGAGAAAAATACCGTGGATCGCAGCAAAGAATGTTTATTATAACTATATACACGAGAAATGTGCTCACGACATGTTTCGGCCGTAATGGGCAATCGTCAGGTAATACATAAATGTCAAAATACGATATATATTAAGAAGCGCATTCTTCTTAGTATATTTTTATATTTATCTCGGTATATTTTGTTATGCACGTATTACTTGAAGATGGTCCATTTCGACCGACACTTGTTGTAAGCAAATTTCTCGAATATATAAAACAAAACACCCCTAGTTGTAATCGAAGACATTTTTTCTCTGTTTTTGCCGTGATCAGCCCTACCAACATTTCATTTTCATGCATTATTTATATAAAGTATACAAAATACAGGAATCACAGAAATTACACAAGGTGTACGCTGCGAGATCTTGTTTATCTATAGCAGGGGTCCACAAACCCCGGGCGCCAAATCTCTACGGTGTCTATCTTTACAAAGATTGCGCCTAACATCTCTAGGTCCCCATTATGGAGCATTCTTAACGTCACCCTTCTGGTGTCTAAGATTGAGAGATGGCTTTCGGATTTTGGGAAAATTTATGCACCCCTGATGTATAGTTTATTTTACGATGCTGTCAGTACATCGAACTACACAGGGAACGTCAAATTGTAAAGGAGACGAATTATGTATTGGAACAAAGTTGGAATGATGAAGTTTTGACATGTTTCGACACTAGATTGCGAGGACCGAAAACCCTAAATATCTCACTCAGGGTACCCGGTATCCCGGCCAAGATTTGAATAGATATCCTCCCGAATACAATCCTAGAGCATTCCTGCTACACCAACCTACTCTGTTGCTTCCTGCTACGTGGGAACTGGATTGTTATGTATTCTTTTGAGTAACCTTCAAGTATCCAAGCGTAATATATGAGGAAAAACGGTCGGCATTTCGCGCTTCACTTCCAATTTCGGCTGTAAGACACTTTTAACAGTACTCCGGCAATTACTATTGTTTGAAAACTTCGCGCTACGAGCATTGGGCGGAAATTGTTGTGGAGTTGAACAGGTCGGCCGTCCGTTGTTTTTAGAAATTTCTACATGCACATTTGGTTATTGTTCGAAATAAAGTCCGCTGCATTCTTTCCATATTTACAAACAACTTACTAACATAGGCAAGGTAAAGGTAAAGTGTTCCCGTTACAGGCCCGGTGTGGCCCAGAGGGTGGGTAGAGGTATAGCTCCACTCTTCCGTGACCGCGACACTAGAAAGAGGTGAGTAGTCAGCAGCACGCCCCGGCCGCACTTTACCCCCGGGAAAGACCCGGTACCCATTATACAGGAGGCTGGATGGGCCCCAGGGCGAGCGGAAGATCTCTTCCCCACCGGGATTCGATCCCGGACCGTCCAGCCCATAGTCAGTCGTTATACTGACCGAGCTACCATGCCCACTACATAGGTAATTTTTCTTTTGTGGTTGCTAGTTTACTCCAATTTCACCATTTCATTTTTTCTGTACCTCACGGTGCTCTTTAAACAGTGCCAGTTTGTACCTCCGAGTTCGATCTCTGGCTAAACCAGTTTCATTTTTCCTAAACTTCATAGCAATCCATACTAGAGGATCAGGTCTCTAGGGTGCAATATTGTTTTGGGATCAATGCTAGCCTAGCTCCTTCATCTTCAAGGGTCAGACGCTCCAGTTCTTGGACTGCTTGACTACGGAAGATAAAAGGCATTGTCTTTCTTCAAAACGTCTGGAATCACCCATCCAACATTCCTACGTCTCATTCCAGAAGACCTGAGTCCTCTACAGCACCACTGTGAGAAACTCCAATCTCGCTGTCCTTACTCCACATGGCACCACCGAGAGAGGGTTTCCATTTTCTTCCTCCTGACATGAGCGTAGCATTAATACCCATGGTCAGTAGTGGACTAGGCGTAGAATTTTGACCAGCCATCATCATCATCATCATCATCATCATCCGTCACGAGTTTGGCCATGATAAGCCTGTTTCGGCCTCGTCTAATGGTCTCTTCAAAGGTATTCCAAGTCGTCGTGGTACTTTTTGTCTCTAATTCAGCACTATTTTTGTCATCCTGATGCTGTTCACTCCTGTTACACGTCGCAGTAAATTTGATTTTTATCTTCTAGGTTTCTCGTCAACCGGATCTACTTTCAACGCTTCCAAAACTTTTTCACTTCATTTGTAGTTAAAACCGGTGTATCTTGCTGTTCTTCTGAAAAATATAATAATTTCGACTGCTGTCAATCGGTTTTTATCCTTGTTTTAAGGGTCCAAATTTCGTTACCATATAAAAGAATGGGGAGAGACAGTGCATCAAACACTTTTAGTCCTGAAATTTCTGAACCGGAGTTGGTTTAACCACGGCCAGTGTCCAATATCTCCCACACACATGAAGCTTTGGGGTTTTATCCAGAGGAGACGTGAAGGAGAATTCCTGCTGAACCCGCGATGACTTCTCGCGGAATGCACATGTGCCTAGAGGGTAGGACTCATCGGGTCTGGTGGCGAGTGCCGGGGGTTTTGCTTGTGAAAGGGAAGGAGGAGGTGGAAGGAACATGCGTATCAGCGAGAGAGGATAGCAACATATTTGTCTGTATTCTTTTACTACCTTTTTCTGAAAACTACACACATTCATCCCTCACTTTTAGCAGGTTGGTACTTCGCGGTTTCCAAAATTCGCGAGGTCGTTCCAAGAATAAAAATACATCACTCGGACTCTAGAACGGATAGGAGCATCAGAATTGTTCGACTACTAGAACAGGTCTTCGAGCCCTACTGCATGATGTTTAAGGAGCTGAAAGAAAAAAGAAGCAGTTCCCATCAAAAGGCATTTGCAAAGGAAAGGAAAACACGGCAGAATACTAAAACAATGCTTGGGTGTAAAGGGGAAGGGAGGTTAAATTATTGGCGGATTTTCGCTTTTCGTGGGTGGTATTAGAGCCTAATCCCGGCGAAAAGCGAGGGATTAGTTTACATGAAGTTCCCGTTTACATGCACGGCATGCTAAAGAGATTTCCCTGCAACCAGCAGGCTCTATAACAATTCTTAACTGATCCAGTAAGAAAGTAGTTTAAAAATTACGATCAATATTTTTAGACTGCACCCTTGTGAATGGCCGACCACAATTGCAAGGCGCAAGGGCCGCAACATAAGACCTGACAATAATAACGCTTTTAGGCACAGTTCACTTTCGAATACGGAAAGGCATTTATTTCAATACAATGGCTACGAGGTCTTGGTCATGTTATGTTTGTTAGGTTACTTGCATTTGTCATCGCTTTCTTGACCTGAAGTTAAGGCCTACTGTTTTTCACTAATTCAGTACGTCTATGCGTATATCGCTCCCAATTTCCTGCACGGTTTATCTCCAAAACAGCTGACCACATCTCCGTGATCCAGAGACCTTGAGTCGCTGACAGTCGTTTAGCGGGTTAACATTCCCCGTGTTCACAATAGGCTGTTGTACCATATCTTAAACGGCTGAATCCAGTCTCAAACTTCACAAACCATCTATTTACGATGTATTTTACTTCAATCCTCTCATCCGACCTTAACAACCGTGACAGAGATTGGGCTACGAACTGGTCGATCCGGGGTTCTAATCCCGCAGAAATAAGGGATTTTTTTCTCCTCTCAAACACCCAGACCGGTTTCGGGACCCGCCCAGCCTCCTTGCGCTTTTGCCGGGGCTAAAGCGGCAGAGGCGTGGGGCTGACTACTCACCTCCATCTAATATCGAGGTTAAGAATGAGTGGAGCTACTTTTCCACTCACATTTTATGCTTTAGCGGAGTGTACACGGATAACTGTACCGTTAACCATCCACTCTAAGATTGCTTGTAGAATACACTTGATTCTGAAAGGAGGACTGGCCGTGTGTTATTGCGGAACAGATTCTGATACGAGTGAAGAACTTAGCTGCAAAGCGGAGCCGCTACTGCATGGGATTCAGACAATATAAAACAGGTAGCCACAGTAGGTGGGATCATCCCGCCCACTGATGCCGTGCTGCCACACTGCCTAATCACGATGCTGCGGATACTGGATACGTCTGTACAAGCAGAAGACCCGCGTGAGAGGGAGACGTCAATAAATGTAAAGCCTAGTCAACAATGAGCTGACAGCTGCAACAAAACTGTATTGTTACTAATAACAACCAACAATCAATCATTGTTACAATCTCAATAAAACACAAACCGTATCGCTGCAACAAAGCTTTGATGTTACTAATCACAACCAACAATCGATTATTGTTACATTCTTAATAAAACACAACCGTATCACTGCAACTAAACTGTGGTGTTACTAATCACAACCAACAATCGATCAATATTAAAATCTCAATAAAACACAAACCGTATCGTTGTAAGTGTAATTTGTCGGTTTGATATTTTCCTGACTACATGCTGTTCTGATGTAAGAAACAGAGACATTATTACAACCGATATTACGGCGATTTTCTTATCTAACCCAACGGCCAATAGCAGGCCGTCACGACACCAATAGCGTGTTGGTTATGTTCTTGTATTCACGTCATACACAAGTGACAGGAATACAGCTTCAATCCCTTGCATTAGAATCCAAAGATTAACAGTTATTGCTAAGTCCACTAATGCTGGGAGACGGAACGTCACGGTTTGTGCTCAGAATGCGATATAACTGAGACATGCAATAGGCCAGATGCCACTGAAAAGCTGCATAAGAACATGCTGAGAATTATCGTTAAAGATTTAACGTCACGGATATTAAGCACTTTCAGACCTCCGAACACACATGAGCCACTTATCACTACTCTGAGCCACTTCTATAGCGGTTACTTCTTGTTATCTGTGCATTTATTTCGCTTCCCGAAAACATCTCCGCCTTCAACCTCTTTCCGTTTCGCGGAGAGATCAAGTAATATGTTCAAGATTTAAAGACACAAGGAAACGAAGGGGTGTTAATAGCTACCTCTTTTCGGATGACCGCCACCACTTATTCGATAAACTATTGACTATAGAAAATAACTAGACAAAGAGGAGAATATCATGTAGACTCCGTATCACTGGTTAGATATATCAACGTTGACTGGAATATAACATCAAACAATTTTCGAGTACGCTAGGCGAATGAAGTGAAACAGAAATGTTGCCACGACTGTCACTTTTGTCACATGTCCATACTCGTCACGTCGTGGGATCAGTATACTTTACGCGTATTCAACAGGTGTCCGTTTCCTACAGACTGTCTGTAAAAGTGTTACAAAACAAGGAAACTATCCATTTTGTTTACTTGTCAAATCGAAGCTTGCTGCTACATTACAACTACTCGTTAATATTTGACAAACACAGAAGCAACTTGTGTACGGACAGTCAGTACCATTCGGTACATCAACTTGCCAAGTACAAGAGTAGTGGGAACGCGATCACGATGACTTCACAAACATTTGCCAAGTGCACCCAAGTACGAACGTCTGCCAAGTACACAAGTTGTGTAAAAATCGTAACAAATACTCACTCTATTCCTAGTAAGATGCACAACATTGACCAGATGCCAAATTGGCAGTCGTTGGAAAGGGGTTTGAGCGGAAATACAGCTTGGTTCTTCTATCAAAGTCAGCTACGAGACCCACATTTTTACAATGAGTGCTGTGTTTTAAGATTAGGCAACTACTGCAGAAGCTTTGCTTTGAAGCTCACCACAGTAGCTGGGACCAGTCTTGCGTTTACAAAATAAAAAGAGTTTAAGGAAACAAAAGAAAAGCGCGCATCATCTGTCGCTGTATCACGTGCGAAATGCCAAGTTTGTAACACGCGGACATGCGCGTAACGGAGGTCAAGTTAGCCACTGCATAATGGAAGTTGTTTTATGGTGGTAGACAGCGAAGGGTTTGGTCGCTTTTTATGTTCGATTGTTCGTCACAGCACATTAAACTGAAGTTAATGAATGCTTCTAAAATAATGAGCAAACTCACACAAGCAGTGTTTAAATGAATGTGTGTTTCGTATAGGAAGCTTTCGTCATAAACTAGCGTTTAGCACGCTGCAATAAAAGTCACAAGGGCTCTGGGATGCGGTCATTGCCGCACCGCGCAAATGTTCTGGCATGTGCTGCCAGAACACACTGGAGGAGGAACCATGTCCCCACGAAACAGTAAGTTCTGAGTAGAATTCACGTGGGGCTCCACGGACGTTCAAACAGTGCGTTAGGTATCCCTGCAAAAACGGTAAAACACACACATACGTGGTAGGGTCCATAAGTTTCTGGCCTGACCAACTTTGAAAGGTAACAGAAATGAAACAACTTTGCTATTTTTCAATATAATCTCCCCTTACTTCAACACACTTTTCACATCTGTGAACCAGCATCTCTATGCCCTTCAAAAAGTACTCTGGATCTTTATCTGCAAAATGTTCCATCACAGCGCTTTTGACCTCCTCATCATCATCAAATT
>Ga0123357_10012069_pt1 | contig 11127 bp, 6 predicted proteins | sample TergutEmb28metaG_FD_89873 | JGI IMG/M metagenome (GOLD analysis project Ga0123357, IMG submission 89873) | Embiratermes neotenicus P4 segment gut microbial communities from Petit-Saut dam, French Guiana - Emb289 P4 | ecosystem: Host-associated > Arthropoda: Insects > Digestive system > Gut ... | reverse complement strand
CTAGTTGTCGGGCAGCGCATTGGACAAGTATGACGTCACGGACTGCGTACAGTACGTCGACACCGATGAAGCCCACACTTTTCTCTGGCTATTATCTCCGTAACCGTTCAACTTTGGACATAAGTGTTTTGGGTTATATCGGTATAGTTTAACATAAGGAACACTCTCCCGAAGTCTGGCACATTCCTCCTGGGACACCCTGTATATATATTCAGTGAAGAGGCAAGGAAAATGTTTGCCTTTATCAGAAAAAAACATTGAAGTGTGTCCGCCTAATGCGCTCATGCCCGATTATATTTTGCCAGGTTCCAAGTGCTGTTGACATTCTTGGGATTGGAATTAACACAAACAAAATATTTTATAGGAGAATTCAAGATAAGAGAGGAAAAACTGTACATATAAAATTTATATTCTCCGTGAGTGAAATCTACAAAATTTAAAACGACAAGTTGTGCGTGAAGTACAAACTACTCCACCGTCTCGGAATTACGTAAAAGACATAAGTTCTTAACCGCGAACTTTTTCGACATTTGCCCTGCCAACCCCACTCCCCTCGACGGCTCCATAGGAAATTACACCCTAGCTGACCTTCATCGCCAGTATAAGAAATACATACACAAACGACCCAAGCACCTTCTCCTCTAACCATTCTCCCAACTGACAAGTCGCTCCCTAGCCCACTAAATATGGAATTACACTCTAACTGACCTGACTACCCTGTACATAACATATAAACACAAACATACGAAACATATACCGCTTTAATTAGCATATCAGAAGCCGCAGTGTTTTACCCAGTTCATTTTTCACTGCCGTTATTTACATCCATGTCAATATACATATTACTCATTTCCACTTGTACCATAGTGTAAATATTTATTGAAATTGGTTTCAGGAAGAATTTTTTAATTTATCTTGGTACATCCTGTATACACCGAAGGCGCAATAAAACTTAAAAAAAAAGACAAGTTCTGTGGCAGGGTTAAGTTAAGCACTCGTCAAAGATGATGATGATATCCGAATACATAATCAGATTTAAAAAGAAGCTAATAATCTTACGGCTTTGTCATTGAGCTATTCGTCATAGACTGATGGGCAGAAATATGGCGGCTTTTAACCGCTTGGTTGCGTAGGTATGGACACTGGTCATGAGCAGCTGAAACCAATTTAATAATAAACTGAATGAAAGAAAGAGCTAGATTACTTTAAATGGGTAAAATATTTAAACTCACTATGGCCGTGTGTTTTCTTTCATGTGTAATGATGTTGGTTAGTTAGTCAAAATGTTTACATTTCCCATTTCCAATGAAGTTTTTTTTTTTTAAACGAGGAAGCTGGGTTGCGATCGTCACAAGAACAATGTGCAGTAAATGTAAGCGTGACACAAAAATTATGCTGTTATGAAAATTACGTAGCTTCTCCAAAACTTCCATTTCGGTTTTCTGCATTTTTATGTAAGGAACGGTAAGATCTGAGGGAAAACCATGAAACGAAGAGGTAGAAGTCAATTTCTATGGGTTTAAAATAACAGAATTCCATTTAATCTGCAAGGTGTATATATTCTTAACAGCAGAATAATGTTACAGCTTAATAATCGTTCCGAATAATTGCCTAGCAATTAAGTCGTGAATAATTCAAGTGCAAGAACATTGAAGTTAGGGAAAAGTACCCCACGATACAAAAGTTCACTACTGCACGTTATATAAGTCACAAGATGTTGCGCATTGCATAATGTTATGGTATTGCTCTTGAACAGAACAAGACAACAATGGTTCATTTAAAAAATGAGGATGTAAATATGTATTACGACCCTGGAATACGTAGCGTTTACAAGTTCATTCTGTACAGTCTGAGTCATTTGTTGAACTTTAGTGTTAGGTGTTGACAAATCTATTTTTCTTGAAGTATTCAACCGCCTTCAGGCAGTACATTACTTTATGTGTACAGCAAATATTTTTACATATCAGTTACGTAACGATGGAGCCTCGTGTTATTTTGTTGCACAGAAGTGACAAAATATCTCATTCGTGAGATGTGTACGAAAGTGTCAACACGAACCAAGTAAACCCAAATTAACAACAAGCTGAACTTCTTATTATGTAACCTTCGAAAGTTCGGGAATGAATTAGCCAGTAATGTGGCGTCATACCCCGGGAAAACGGAGCACCTTAACCACATATTCTTGAAAACTTGACGGCAAGCTTCTCTGAGTCGTTTGTGGGTATGTTCAGAATATTTGTTAAACAATAATATAAAATCTGAAAATAGACTTTGGTAGTCTGACAAACAAAACGGTGATGTTTAATCTTCAAAATTCGCGACATTAGCCACCGTTCAGAACCTCGGTGGAAAGGCTGTGTTGACTCTGAAACACAAGAGATCCTTCCTTGCAGAGAAGTCCCATGAACAACGCAAGCATGAATATAGGTCAAGCTCAAATACAACATTGATATAGCGGGCGCCCACTGGGGAGAAGCGTCATTTTTATTTTTGAAAGTTGTACAGTATAATTAAAACAAATTATATTTAATTCTGCAACCGTTAGAAATCAAGTGCAGATTTCACACATACTGGGTCTTTACCTAAGCGTATTCCTCAGTTGACTGAGATCAGATTGCAACAGCCATAAATCGGTCCTGCAGAAACAGATTCTATAAATTTATTCATTGCATGTAGCAATACAAGTCACGCAGTTACAAGATCTCCTCGTCCAATTAAATTATTCTTTCATCACTTGCACCGTTATAAGCCTAACGTCGGAGACAGTTCTTGGAATTTTAAATTACAGACGACATTACTGTTGCTCTCACAACTAACCGGGTTTTCGCCATTTTCATTTGTCACGGCAGATACAGGGTGAGAATATTGGCAAATTACGAGGAAAAAAAAGTTCATATCAACAAGGATTTAATTCTGGAAGGCTACTTGTATACAGTTCAATGTGGAATAAGAAACCAACTAGATGTCACTTAGTATTATATTTATTTCTCCTTTATAAGTTGCTCTTTATAAGTTGCTCAACATGTTTCGGGCCAACTTGTGCCCATCCTCAGGAGTTGACGACTTAGTGGTATTTTTTCCGCGTGTGGTGTAGTGCCGTGGCTGTGTAGGCAGTCGGATCCGGTTGGCTGGTTGTGTGTCCATTGGGAAGTTCGTAGCACAACCCATCCTCAGGAGATTGAGACTTATTTGTTGAGTTATTTCATGGGTTATATTCATCTGGTTCGATGTGTGTTGGTGTTACGTTGTGGTTTGGTTGTGGTGGTGTGGTATCCGTATGCAGGCTGAAGCCTGAGAAACTTATAAAGGAGAAATAAATAAAATACCAAGTGACATCTAGTTGGTTTCTTATTCCACATTGAACTACGATGCACGGTCAACCACACATCAAATTGTATACACTTGTTTGAATTTAAAAATACAAAAGCAATGAGAACGGCAAAAAATAAATTAGTTACGCTAATTTTTTAATTTGTAATTTAATGTTTAAATATTCTACTGACAAAACAAAAATTATGGCTTCTAAAGTGCGTTCTAAAATAGGAATAAACGGATCAATATTAGAAAAAGTGAAACAATTTAATTATTTGGGATGCGAACTGAGTTTAGACGGTGCACCAGATTTTGACGAAAAAATAAACAGATATCAAGGAATACGCTGCACTATCAGAAAACACTTAAAGAACCCCCGTACAGATAACCAAATGAAATTTTATAAAGTTGTAGCTATAACAACACTACTGCAGAGTGGGTCAAAAGTAGGTACACAGTAGGTATACAGTAATTAACTATATACTCTATACCTACTTTTGGCCCACCTTGTATATGGCAGGGAAACATGGGTAACCACGAAGAGAGACATGACTCGCCTAGAAGATGCAGAGATGCGCTTTCTAAGAAGTGTTACGGGATACACAAGACTGGATAAAATAAGAAGCGAAGTCATAAGAAAAGAACTACAGATCTCTGGAATACAAGACGTGAGAATCAAATACAAACAAAACTGGATCAACCACCTTGAAAGAATGGAAAACACCAGACTGCCGAAACACGCACTCAACTACAAACCTCGAGGAAGAAGAGATCGTGGACGCCCCAGGAAATGATGGCAATGCGTCGATGCCGGAACAGGTCAAACAACCTAATCCATGGAGGAAAATTATCATGATGACGATGTTTAAATAACAAATTTGATACACAGAACTAGCAAATTTGTTGAACTTCACAATGAATGTTCAAATATCCCACGATCAACCTTAATGAATATTGTATCTCCTGTGTGAAGATGGTCTGCTGTTCGTATGATATGAAATCCACGATTATTTATTCGGGCAGCAGCATCTACAATGCGAGCCAGAAAGTCGTCTCGTGTATGTACCTTTCTTCTGTAAACAGCGTTCTTATTCCAACCCCACAAACAAAATTCTAACGCATCGGTGAAGCGGAAGGGACGAAAAGTGAGCACCAGATTCGAAGAGCTTTGTCTCGGAAAGGTTTCAGAATTAGACCTCCTGTTCATAAGATTTTTCTTCATAACGACCCATATTGCCATCTCCATAACTTTTCGCCATTCTCCTGAATCACCCTGTACATCTGAAATCCGCCTTCTTTGCTGCACAAGACTACAATGTTTTCGCAACAGAATGCTGTTTTAATTTGGCGTTATATTCTCACCTACAAAGTTATTTTTGCTAATCTGTTCAATGTGACAAATGTAATGAAATGAAATGAAATGTACGTTTAATTTATCACTACTGACAAGTTTCACAGTTATGAATATATTTTTAGTGCTTACAGTATTGCAATAAGAGGCAATTTGCGTATGAGTTAAGGATGTTGCTCTTTCGTTTTATGTTCACAACCTCCGCCATCCTAACACCATCATACAATTTCGCTCAAATTTATATTGCTGGCAACAATATTTCTTAGAAATTTTGTTTAACAAACATTGCTGCCAAAGAAAATCAACAATATATTTCCCTTTTATTGTATACCTAAAACGAGTTTTCGCGTAAAAGCAACTGTTGTTGAGATACATATATTTCCGAGGCTATCGGTAGAGCCTGATACCATTTCACTCGAAGAGAGCGCTTTTATGTCTATTAAATGTCGCCGGCAACAATAAATCTTACTTTGGTCTTCATGTTAAGTGCCCAGTATTCGAATTGATAGAAGCGCGGGCTTTAGCACAATTCTATCAGCTTGGCATCTTTCAACAATGATAACTAACGCCGCAGGAAGAACTAACTGCATATTTGTGCCAATTTCGCGTGGAACCTTGCTAAATATTTACTACAGCGACAGACCTTTCGCAGAAAAATGAAAATGTAATTTGTCAGACAAGTGACATAGTCATGACCAGTGAGGCCAGTGATTAGAACTGGCCACATGACAGGCCTACATATTTTGTTTTCATTATCACTCATTTCTTTTTTAATTTGAAGTAGCGATGTCAACTATGAGTCACAATGAAATAACATGATCCTATTTGTTTACATAAAACCGGACAGAGTGTTTGCGTAAAGACGATCGTTGTGTGTTTAACGAGTGTACGAACGACAGCAAACAAGCGCACACAACATAAATGTTACGTCTTTTAAAAATACTGGTATAGTCTGTTCACAAATTCCATTAATCTCATGTATGTCTCAGTCGCAAATAACTACTTAAATATTCAAATGTTATTTCAAGGAAAGCATTGTTCCTTCAATTCTGATTATTTAAATTGGGCGAACGAACGTCGCGGTCGAATTGTGCTTTTTACTCGCCACATCCGGCAGACGACAGTCTGCAATACCGGCGCTTTTCTTGCGTTCTCTTGTTCCTGCAGAACAAATTGTGGAATTTGACTTCACAATAGTCCAACTGTACTTCATTTCACACTCTTTCCATTCATGAGTCCTAAAACTGCAGGGCGTCGTTAAATAAATTATTAAGAAATAAGGATAACGCACGTCAAATTTTTATGTACAGATTTTTCTTGTATAATATTAAAATTATTCTTCACGCCATTGCGATAGGATATCGAACTGACATTGCCTAAAACGTTCGTTTCATTCATTTAGCAAGTGTGCGATAAGCCCGTGTGTCCCTGTCAGCAAGGCATGGCGTGTCCTCGAGATGAGGGTGGAGAAGACCACCAGATGTGGTAAGTAGCTGTGAATAGATTGAATTAGGTATAGCGGACAGATGTATAGGGATGGTTCTTCAGTTTGGGATTCTTGCCGTAAAAGTTTAGCACGCTACTGGTTATTAAACAATGTTTCGGACTTGGGGCAGATTTTTTGGAAATATGTGAACAATGGAAGACAGACCTGTCGTCTGGAACTTCAAAATGTGAGGAGTCACTAAAGGAAAGGGTCACTGAAGACAGTTGCGCGAGAATTGGCGAAGTGCGCATCAGGTTGAATGGAAGCAGAGGAAGAGAGATGGCATAAAGAAGCAACCGAACCGGCATAAGATTATAATTTTTCCATGGAAAAGGAAACGAAAATAATCAATTGCATGGAAAAATAAATGCATATAATCAATTAAGGAAAGTACATTTGTGCATAATAAATTCATAAGTTAAGACACTAGAGTATGTTAGTGATAGGATAATATAAATATTTCTAAGAGATTGCTGGTGTGATATTATTCTAAATGTGAATGCACCACATGAGGATGACTAAAACGACAGATTTATTACTAACTAGTAAAAAGATAGGTCTACAAGAAAATGCTAAGAAATTAAGTACACCTTCAAACAAGACCATGAATTAAACAAGAGATCAAACTAGGAAGAATGAGGCTGTCGGAACATGTGGTACGATGCAGCAATAGAGAGATGCATACATGATTTTAGTGGAGAAACCTACAATAGAATACGTGAAACGCCGCGGTGTGTAGTACATACAATATTGAAATAGAACTTAAAGAAATAAATTATGAGACATATACTAGACATATTTATTCGGAGACAGGTGGTGGGCAATTGTGCACACGGCAAGGAACCAGCGGGTTCCACAAAATGCGGGGAATTTCTCAACTAGCTAAGGAACTGATACCATCTTAAGAAGGACTCTGTTCGAAGGAAGAAGCTACTGACTTTCGGGATACAAACAGAAACCCCTGTACGAGACTTATTCAGAAAGTAAGTACCGTTTCGCTGTAAAAAAAATCGAGTAAGGTTTCGTATAAAATTTTATTGTTATGAGATTCTACATTCTTCAAACTATTTTTCCACTTATTCGCCGCAATTATTGAGGCACTTATCGTAGCGGGGCACAAGTTTTTGTATACCCTCCTCATAGAAAGCGGCCGCCTGCGATGTTAACCACTACTGACAATGTCATAGAGTAGAGTCCTTGAAATCTGAGGAAAATGCAGGGGCAGATCAAGAATTGTGAAACGTTTGCCGTCACGCACTCTTTCGTTGATCTTACGCACCAAATCATCATTCACCAAAGATGGACGCCCACTTAGCGCCTCATCGTGCACATTCTCTCGTCCTTCATTGAGCATCCGAACCCATTTCCTAACCACGCCATCACTCATCGCATTGTCACCATACACTTGACAGACCTGGTGATGAATCTCACTTGGTAGCACATTCCTAGTTTTCAAAAAACGAATTACAGACCGTATTTCACAGTCGTCGGCCCCTTCAATTGTCTTAAACATGTTTAACGCACATGAACAAACATAAACGTAACACGAATTTCTCTAAATGGTGTCTGTGGCTTCTCAATTGATAGAGGAAGTCACTGCGCATGCGCAAAGTGACAGTCTCAAGGATGCGCGAGAGATATGGGCAAACGGTGCTTACTTTCCGTATAACCTACGTACATGTAGGTGTTCAGGTGGTTCTTGAAACTGTTTCATCTAAATCAAAATTAAAATTAGTCGACACTTTTCGGGAAGAACTCACAGTATCAAATTTCACGCACATTTGCTTAGGGCTACCGCAGTGTACACGAAGGTCTTGTGGGTTTTTACACTGATTACTACAAGGGGACTGTTCGGACGTTCCGGAAGAACTGGCTGCCTCAAACTTCAAGGTAACTTGTTTGGTTCAGAGTGTTGCAACTGAATCAAATTCATTAACGCTGAAGATTCAGGCAGAAAATTCTTCCCACAAGTCGGAACAAGCACTTCATACTAAACGGCGTATAATCAAAGAGACCATTACATAAACTAACACCCAACCGCGAAAACTGGAAGACTTGCCGAAGATATTACGTGTGAACTGACAAACATTAAGAACGATTTAAATGGACTCTCCGCCGGAACGCGAATAGTTCTACATAGAACCTCGTTCCTTCCTGCTCACCAGTTACAAACTTTCTAAGAACATGTGGATTGCTTCGTACATACTGTATTACGTTAACTTATCAAAGTAATCACTACTGTGACTTTCGTTGTCTACAACCCAACACTGTGTTGTCGCACGAGAGGCGTTTATGTTAGACATCAGGGTAGTCTCTCTCTCTGTCACACGGTTTTCACTCCCTCCTTTATAGAGGGACTCAGGTTAGACGTCAGGCTACTCTGTTAAAACATGAACTTTTGTAGCCAAAAAAGAATTGGTGGACTTTCAGCAGGAAGAGCTCCTCTACTGCCGAACATTACTACCAAGCACAAACACAATAAAACATACTAAGTTATAAGGCAAAGACATTGTTTTTACAGGGTTTTAATGTCTAAATTAAAGAACGTCAAACTATCCTCACGTGTGAACTCTTCACCAGTCTTGTGATATTTGAGGTTCTCACAGCAGTGATTATTATGATTAGTGTCTTCCGGATTAGTGATGTCATGTGCTGTGGTAGACAGGCACTCGGGTGTCGAAGGAACATGCAGCAGACAACTTTCCTTGCCGTGGTAAACACTGTGCGAACAATCAAGGGCCTAATATCGCTTAAAACCCAGGCAAAAGTAATGTAATTTTACATCTGATATCGTAGTTCAAATTCTTCCATGATATCTCTGTAATGTGTCAGTACGTGACTTTTCTCGCCCTTCCCATCATTATGGTTATTAAAGTCAGATATCTTTCACCCAAAAAAACCAACGTATCTTCCTAATTTTATGTTAATACGGATTCAAGCTGCTTCATTTTCCGCCACGTGTTGACTAGATAACGCTTCAGAATTCAACATTAAAATCCACTAGTTGCGAAGTGGGAAAAAAGTAGCTCAGTCTCCTGCGAAGGCTAAACATGCTAATTCCAGTTTTGTTATCGGCGTGACTTTTCTATTTTCTCCCTCTTTGTGCCCGTAACGCACCACAGTACACATGATGTACTCTCGCAAACAGCAAATATTGTACCTGCCCACTCATGACATTTAACGACTTGTTCCAAAGTTATCTCCGCTGCATTACTGGAGCTACAAATTATGCAAGTATTTTTATTCTTTCTCTTTAATTTGTGGTTAACGGTATACAGAATTAAAGGGACCGTTTTCGAAAGCGTCTGTCGGAAAATGAATTTTTTCAGTTAATATAAGTAAATACATTACCAACAAAATGCGCAAAAAAACACTTATATTCGGAAACAATTGCGACGTATTTCGGCTATACCTCACTACCATTCTCAGGGAGTATTAATATACAAATGATAAATAAATAAATAAATAAATATGGAGCTAAAATTTAACCTAGTCGACATGCTACTAATAATTTATCTTTTGGTGCTGATGGTATCTAGAGATTAAAATTACACAGGACTCAATCACGTGCAACCAAGCATGTGACACGTTTAGAATTTTCTTTGAACTTATTCAGTGGTAAGTCTCAACGTGTAAATTTTAAAATGAACAAGATTCAAATATAAGGTGACGTTAAATTTCATATAGTTTTCTTACGCAAACCATATGCGTATCGCAGGCATCTTGCTCCTTGAAGTACAAGACACATTTATACAAAATATAAGTTACGACTGTAACATTAGCTGTCATAAGGGATTCTTCAAGATCTGGCATCTTGAAATGCAGAATCCATTAGCTGCAATCACAGAACATATTTGTCCTGTTAAGAAATCAGGATCAAAACATAAAGGTGAGACGAAACAGTTCTATTGCTGATTTAGTTTACACTAACTTTATCGTCGGTTAATTTGTATTTGTTGTTTCATATTTGAGTGGAGCAGAATTACGCCTGTTCCATACGCGATATAAACTTAAAACCCTTTGCACAATCGATTATCCCTCTGTGTGCCGTTGCTCGTGTCTTTACTGTGGAAGCGCAGACATTTGAAACTATATAATAAGGTGCGGTTGGGGGTGGGGGGTGGGTTGGTGTTCAATTAATGCATCCTGTCCGCTGTAACACAAATGACTATGAAGCAAAACTATTCCTTAATCTTTCACATCACAACGGCTCCCCACAATAGATCAAATCGACAGCGCGTCTTCCCTCTGTTTGAGGGAGAATAATAAAGAACAAGTGTCACGCGTGCACGATGTCGTGTTCCAAAGATCACGGCAAATGCAGGGACGCAGAAAGACTGAAGAGATGGAAAAGCTGTGAAGGTGCCGAGGAACTGATTTGTGACGCGTGTCCAGTCCAGTTCAGCAGAGTTCAAAGATCCACCGGATATAGAAGCACCTAGACGGACTGTTATATAAGCATATTTTGAATGTAACGGTACCTCCTGTAAGACTGATTTATCCCTACGGAGTCATACAGCTCCAACAAGAACAAAAATCCTTTCACGATTCTCGCACAGACCAACCATGGCTGTAGGCCGATGTCGCTGGCACTGTCAGGCCACCACGACAGCCTGACATGAATTTCATCCACAGTATTCGGAGTTTGGAGAAGAAAACCATGCAGGAAACTGGACGGTGCTGGCTTCGAGAAAGAGTGCTGTTATCCGGGCACCTTCGTCAGACTGTTGTAGCCCAAGGCAATGGTGGGTTGGGAACGTACAATGTAGACCGAAAGGGAAGACTTGAGTGCGTCGGAGCACTTAAGAATTGAAATTTAAGTCCCCAGCAACTTGCGATGATGTGTAAATATTCCTGATTTATTGGCTGAAGATGTGATGTTTACAGTTGTTCTGAATAGATGCTTGTAATATACAAACTGTTGTTAGAGAAATGTCGATTCCAGTAACAAGCGGCAGAGCTTCTGGTAGCAACTGAT
>Ga0123357_10012068_pt1 | contig 11127 bp, 8 predicted proteins | sample TergutEmb28metaG_FD_89873 | JGI IMG/M metagenome (GOLD analysis project Ga0123357, IMG submission 89873) | Embiratermes neotenicus P4 segment gut microbial communities from Petit-Saut dam, French Guiana - Emb289 P4 | ecosystem: Host-associated > Arthropoda: Insects > Digestive system > Gut ... | reverse complement strand
TTTTGAGTTGGGGGAATGAGGAGAAAGAGATAAATGAATATATTAATAATTTCTGGGCAGGAAGGAGGGAAAAAAAAAATTTATTTAAAAGGGGAGTTATTAAAGGGGGGGGGGGGGGGGGGGGGGGGGGGAGAAAAAAATTACTGCTTTGTAAATGCCCAGGCTCTAGCTGCTTGTCTTCCTGCCAAACATAGGCTGATTGCAATGCAAGGTATAGCGTCCAAGAATGATGGTGTTACTGGTACCATAGTGGAAGTGGGGAGTGTGAGTGTGCTGCTGAGGAAATACTCAAATGTTTCTGGTTAATATTATTTAATTTCAGAGAACAAGCAAATTAATGAAATATGAAGACGTCCACGTAATTGCTGGACTGCCTGACATTATATCTTGAACTAATGATATAGTGCGATTAGTAAATAGTGCTTTGGAGTTAGGTCATGTACGTGTAGGTAATGACGGCGAAATGTGGAAGATTTTGACATAACATACCCAAAGCTAAACGCCTGTTAGAATGTTTTTGATGTCTTTTCACTTCGAAATACTTCCTGCATTCAAATGAATGAACTGCTGTGGGTGAATTAATTTATTTACTCCATCAAATTTATTTTTAGTAATGCAAATTATGTAAAGTTGGTGGTGAAAGGATTCTAATTTTATTTCTTTCTTTTACCTTTGTTTACTGACGCTAGATTACTGGTGTAATGTGGATTGGTATGGAGGGTCTGAAGCGTTAGAGGCAAAAGTTCTTGGTCATTTCGGATCTTAACTTACTTGTTTTTACGTCCGGTGAGAAAAGCATCAAATAATATACTCGAATTTTCATTGTTGACTAAAGTAATAAAATGTTCACAATGGAGTTAAATATTTTTTATTTCATTGGCAGAAAAATTTGCCACGAATAACGTAACCAACTAATAAAATTAAAAAGCATCATGCCTGAATATCAGTTCTGGGTTCGCAAAGGAAGCTAGCCATTAACAACGAACACTGAAGTTCATAACCTTCATAAAAACAGTAAATATCCAATATTAATTCCAACCAGAGCCAGTTTATGCAAGTCCATATTCTAGTCCACCTACATTACTTACATAATATTTGTTCTAATTAAGTTGTACCAACAAATAAGGAGGTGTAATAGGATTTATCCTGATGAGGACGATGTCGACGATTGTACTATCTTCGATTTTGTCGCCCGAACGGCCTACTTTCCTGACCTCTTGCAAAAAAATATTACATGGATATTGAGTATTTTGCACGTGCTGTGTGCCTAGCCTATCTTTCTTTCCTCAGTTACATTCTTTAAAAATGCATGATTTGTGCAGTCTCCCTTGCGTTATTCCCCAGTCTCTTGTGTTACTAAATCTCATTTACTTCCACAGTTTTCCTTATATTTTGTTCCAAATCTCGGTCAAGAGACGCATGTCATTATGGGAATACGATTTTCAGCAATGTCATTTACAAATTTGGAAGTTACACCTCCATACCCAGTCTCGCGTCGGATCACTAGTGATTCTATTCCGCTAGAGGAACATTCGGGTTATTCGCAGACATTTGTGCCTGCAGGCCGTCTCCCGCATTTGTAACCAGAGAATGCCTGATACCGTGGTGACTGGAACACACATAACAGGGAAAAGATTACATTGATCCACCGCCACTTTCGCAGACTTATCCGCCTCTTACTTACTCTCGGATTAGCCGGAGGAGGAGGAAGAGAAGGAGGAGGAGGAGGAGGAGGAGAAGAAGAAGAAGAAATAGCTTGGAAAGGAACTAGAGAAAGATGACAAACAAGAGGACGACGAAATGGGGAGCACAAGCAACAACAACAAAATTGCATTTGAAAATGGTGGTAAAGAAAGAAGAAGGTCTGGGTAGAAAACTAACAGACGGATGATTAGAAGATGCCAAGGAAGTATTAGGCACAAGGAAGTTTGCGGTTAGGGATGGAAGTGATGAAGGAACAGGAACTAGTGGAAATGACACAGTGGGACGACGAAAGAGAGATGACGCAGATTTGGAGGTAATAGCAACAACTGCCAAACTTTCATTTCAATATAATATTAAAAAGGAAGGTGAAGGAGGAGGTGACGAAGAAACAGAAAAACGGAGGAAAAAATTACAAATACTTAGGAAAAAAACAAATTTTCACTTGCATTTCGCAGCAGAACCCACAACCCGTTTGTTTACAGTGTTTTGTTACAATGGAAATGCAAAGAAAAAATGGGCCATTAAACGAGAATTCAGCAGTCTGACGTCACATTACAGGAATCTGCAGTGAAGCGTTCCGAAATTAGACTCGCCCATCACAGCGCACAGCAGCTGTATGATCTATAGCTGACAAACCGCCGCCATTTCTTAATGACACTGTCAACCTTTCCTTGATTTGTGACGCCCAAGTTTCGATTAAAGACATCACTTTCAGCCTTGTGAGAAATATGGCTGTTCTCGTGCGAGCTTGCAGTTAATGGGCGCAGTAGCTATGGGATGAAGGATGGGCGAGAGAGGCACATCTATGAGAAGTGATACAGGCTGCTCACAAACTTTTCAACATCAATTTTAACTAATGAAATAATAACTAAGTCATTAGTGTTCAACCAACTAACCATCCTCATATGTGGCTGACGTCAAACAACCAACAAACCAACCAACGAACCAACCAAACAACCAACCAACAAACCAACGAAACAACCAACCAACCAACCAAACGGCCGACCAAGCAACCAAGCAACCAAGCAACCAAGCAACCAAGCAACCAACCAAATAAACAACCAACCAACCAATCAACCAACCAACTAACCAACCAACCAAACAACCAACCAACCAAACAACCAACCAACCAACCAACCAACCAACCAACCAACCAACCAACCAACCAACCAAACAAACAACCAGCAAACCAACCAAACAACCAACCAACCAACCAAACGGCAGACCAACCAAGCAACCAAGCAACCAACCAACCAACCAATCAACCAACCAACCAATCAACCAACCAACCAACCAACCAACCAACCAATCAACCAACCAACTGACCGCTCAACCACCGACCGACCGATCAAACAACCGACCAAGCAAATAACCAACCAACCAACCAACCAACCAACAAAAAACAAACCAAACAACCCCCCTCCATGGTGCAAAGACAGTCTATTCAAATTTCGTAGAAACATCGCACTCCTAAGATCTTTGCACTGGAAATATTCCAAGCCAATTCCTTCCTTCCCACACATCCGATGAGAGAGCTGTTATTATATCACATAATACAGGGTTGTCTGATATCGACTTCTCAGATATTCACTAAAACTACTGTCTTTACAATGACAGGTCAATGTAAGACATTGCCGTAATCCCGAAAACCGTAGAGATTTCTATCTTCTATTAGGGAGCAGCTAGGTAAATGCTGATTGAAAAATTTACCACAACACTGAAGTTATGCACTGTAAAATAATTTCCCATTGATTGCTCTGAAGCATTCCAGTGGTCAACACGTAGTATTTTTCAAGATCTATCGAAATACTTACAATGCGAGCCGAGCTGTTCCATGCTGACGGGTGGACAGACAGACAGAGAGGCAGGCAGGCAAACACAACGAATCTTATAACCACTTTTCGCAACTTTTCGATAGCACTCAATTAACGTCACTATAATTCACGTGGACTAATCCTCTAGGTTACTCGAATTCCGAAAATTACATTCAAAATTGACAGGTTTAACTCGTGCTGTTTCCCATTTCTCATTTTCCTCTCGATTTGTATTAATAAATTCTAGTAGCAGGGAATTTTAAATTATTTACTGAGATTATATGTACTTGGTGAGATAATTGTTGAGCAAATAAAAGGACTGGCTGTTCAGCCATCCAGAGATGCCATTTCGTCCATTCGTGCTCTAATCTGAAGCATTGTTTCCCTAACGTTTTTGCTCGCTGACCCCTTTTGACTTCGAAAAATAACCACGGATCCTCACATCTTTGCTCACGTAAATATAGAGTAACCGGATGACAGGTATCAGAAACTAAAAATTAATACCACAAGACTGACGTTAGATCCACAATAATACATACCAGCAACATACGTAACAATGCATTGCATGATTTGACCTTAAATAAAATGATTGTTGCTCGCTTCATGGTTACAGGAAGTTTCTTAGTTAGATATTCTAACGGTCATACGAAATAAGCCCATCGACACTTACTTCAGTTCCTCGATCAATTCTAAAGGAATATTTAAAAAATAAGTAAACTTCATAGTAAACTGCACAATGAGGAGCTTAACGATCTGTACACCTCACCCAATATTGTTTGGGTGATAAAATCGGGAAGATTGAGATGGGCGGAGCATGTAGCGCGTATGAGGGAGAGAATAAGAGTATAAAGGGGTTTGATTTGGAAACCTGAAGGAAAAAGGCCACTTGAGAGCCCCGAAAGTAGATGGAAGGAAAATATTAAGATGGATCTTCAGGAAGTGGGATGTGTAGGTATGGACCGGATCGAGCTGGCTCAGGATAGGGACAGGTGGCGGGCACTTGTGAATGCGGTAACGATCCTTCGGGTTCCATAAATTGCGGGCAATATCTTGACTAGCAGCAAACCGGTTAGCTTCTCAAGAAGGACTTCGCTCCATAGAGTGAGTAAGTAAGTAAGTAAGTAAGTAAGTAAACTGCAAAGTATCCTTTACAGAACGGTATCCACGAATCTTCTGGGAACTGGTCGCAGATCCCTCTGGAACCGCGGAGCACACTTTGGGAACCACACATCTAACGCATCCATTAAGACCATAAGTTGAGGCTGAGCAACGGGGAAGGTATCAGTTACGAAAGCGATGGCTATGTTCTACTCCTATTCATCATTCATCACACCAGCCGCTGATGATCGAGAAAAGGACAGCTCCCGAAACGTCGGAGTTTTGTCTTTTACCAATATTTGTGACCGTCTTGATCAATGTATTCAGCGTAGTGATAACGTCATGTTTCATAAACCAGGAGGGCTCCTGCGGTAGGTAGTAATACTTATGTCGTTGTTATCCTTACACTGGAGTATAATGTAAAGCCCCTCTGGTTTTAATACAGTGGCACTGCGCGGAGGAAGCAGGATGGCAAGGCCGTGTCGTTCCGGTAAAATACGATCCAGAAAGTAATATTAGCCTAGTCCTATTATAGCTGCCTGGGTATTTAGAGAAATGCAGGAGAGCCGGCACCAGAAAACATTAATCACATACTCACAAATAATACGGACAATTCAAATTATTTGCTCTGCTTACTTAAAAAAGTGCTTTGTGAGTTCTGTATCATCCCTGTCGGCTCCGCCTCCCAACCCTCAGACGCACGCACTTTGCATCTTCAGTTCCTGCTGCCCGTGAAGAATTATGAACAAGCACGGGCAAATGTACTGCAATGGTGTAAACGTAAATGTATACGAATTTTCTTACAAGAAGACGGTTTCATTCTTTAAGAGTCGTGAGACTTAAAGAAGTTCTCAGGACGGTGTTTATGCAGAATACTGTCTTATAGTGCCTGACGTCGTGTAGTTTGATAGACAGATACTAAGTTACTAGGCACGACGCGGTATATCTTGAGGAACCTGGAACCAGTTTTCATGAACACTACCGTATGAGTTCAGATAACACGGGTGTCTTTCACTGCACTGTACACGGTGTCCCACCAGTTGCAGTTCATTTCTTACAGATAAAAGATTACTGTTGCAGAAATACAAATAATAGACTTATCAATTTGTAGGCAGACAATTTTTGTCTTTGTTTGTTTGTTTGTTTATTTCAACAAGACGGATGATTGTGTAGGCAGACAATTTTTGTCCTTGTTTGTTTGATTCAACAAGACGAATCACACTGTAGGCAGATAAGTTTTGCCTTTGTTTGTTTGTTTGTTTGTTTCAACAAGACGGATCACTTTGTAGGCACACAAGTTTTGCCTTTCCCTTTGTTTCAACAAGACAGCAAATAGCGTATCCCTATGACGTAGCGCACAGAATTTACGGAAGCAATCCCGACTCTTACAGTATCAGTACAGTACAGTGATTTTACGGTTTGTTCGTCAATGTAATTTAAATTAGCTAGCCCTAAAGGTAATGCGTTAATTTTTACTACACTCACAATAACTCATTAAGTTTCTGTGGATATCTCCTGTATCAAATTTTATTCAAATCTGAAGGAAAACTTAAAAAAATAGGGGACAATTTTCATTTACACTCATAAGTAAAATGGGCTTTTCATTGCAACAATTTTCACTAGAGTCACAGCTACTTTCCGAGATTACGTAGAGATCTTCTGCATTGGATTTCACCCAGAATGGTAAAGAAATACGGAAATCACTGGCATAAATTGATGACTGTCACTGGGGCACTTTTCTCGAAGTCCATGCTTCCTTCTTAGCACTTGGCAACAAGGGACTCCTATACCGAATTTCATGAAAATCCGACAAAAGATCTACTCCACGATTCTAGGTGACAGGCAGAAGGAAGGACATGGGGACGGACGGACCAACTCTCCACATCAGCTCTTCTATTTTACTCAGAAAAGAAAGTGCAATTAGTAATTACACGAACCACTATCCTACATACATACGACACGGCTTGCTCTTTTGGCGTTTCGCAAGGGTCATTGTTGTGAGCAGATGTAAATAGACCAAAAGCCTGGTAGCCACAATGGACAATAAGAGGTCGGCTTACCTGTAACTCAGTCGGTATGGCAGTCGATCTCGGAGGAAAATAAAGGCTACAATGGCCCTTACGTAGTAGCAGCACCACTTGCTCTACTGCATTGACTTTCCTGAACTCCGAACTTCCATAATGTACCCATTTAGTGAGCTGGCTTTATCAAAATTCTATCCCATTGCTAAAATAAACGGGAATTATATATCTGAAAACCTATTTAGAGAAGAGACTCATCAAAATTTTGTTAAGTACAAGTTTCAAATAAAACCCATAAATATTACCGAATTATATTTTACATTTAATATCAAGATTTGTGTGTCATGTTGCTTAGGAGAATTCATCACGGTCTGATGGCAGTTGAATGCAAAGCAGGAGTTGTTTTGGACCGAAGAGAATCAACAGAAAATTCAAGTGCCGTTTTTTGTTTCCATAGTGGACTTGTATATTGTTGTCTTTCGGGTTATGTTATTTTACTTCAGTCCGGTAGGTGAGGTGCCCTTCTACTAGAATAGAACGCGGTGTCGTAACCCACAATAAACATTAAATTACCCTGACATCGGTACATAAAAATATTTTCTGTGGCTAGATATGATCTTAGCCTGTATTATTTAGTCTTTTTATTATAAGGCCATCATCAAACATTTTTACATTAATAAAATATATATTTCATACTTCGTTGCTTATATTTATGATTTTGGTGCAAGTGTGGCATAAACTCAGTACTGGTGTACTACCCGTTCCAACACATAGAGTAACCATCAGTCAGATTTCGCCCTAACCTCAATGCGAGAAATTTTCAGTGGATTCCTACTTAATTACCTGCTGACATGATCTGATGAGAGCTATATAAATAAACACCTATGCTTAATGAACGATTATCATTCCACACAACAATGTATGTAAAAATGGCCGTGTTTAGATTCAGTGTTGTCCTTTTTCTCGTCCTACATCCTGTACTCCAACCAAATATAACTACTTACAAAAATATGTACTAATTTTATTCCAAAGTTATCTCTGTAATACCGATTTAATGAAGCACCGAGTATAGGTGCTTCACTCGTGATGACCAGTCAGCCATTCCGACATAGTGTCGAGCACCCTTGCAGAACATGACCGGATATTGGTCTACTGGCAAATGTTATAGTCACCATGTCTTGGTGCGCCCTCTCTGAACGGAACATTACTTTGTCCTATAACATGTATCGAATACAACGCAAAATAATTCCTTTATATAGTAAAGCAGTCCCGCTACAAGCCTGGAGTGACCCAGAGGGTTCCAGGAAGTTAAGGTTCCCAGATTTCATGACAAGGGCACAGGATGGTGGTAAGGTTGTCAGCCTTACGCATCGGCCACCTTTACCCTACGAAATGCTCCTGGTACTCATTTCTGTTACAGGCTGAGCCGACCTCAGGGCCATAGTGCGATCGGAAGGATTTTATGTCAATGAAAAATTCCAATGACACCAGCTGGGATCGAACCAGCGACCTTCCAATTTGTAGCACAGCACCTTAACCACCGTGTTACCGCAGTCCCCCTTCCCCTTTATATAGTATCATATATATATGTATGTATATATATATAATATATGCGTAACAGTAATTTTGAGGTGAAAGGACATGAGAAAATGCAAACATGTTCATTGTAAATCTTGTTGTCTATAAAACGGGGCTAGTTTCGTGAATGCGTTGCGTACTTGTATCACTCATGTATGGAAGCAACCGTCTATTCCTGCAAGACTGGAATAAACTTAGTGGTGACACCTTTCTCTGTTCCACATACATGCACCAAATATTACAGTGAACTGCCGTAAAAAAATAGAAATATTTCAATATGTTAGACTAATCCTCTGGAAACTGTCATCCATTACGCTTTCTGTTTTAATCCTAGGCGGGTTAAGTTGGGTCGGAAGTCTGGAATACCGTAAGAGAAAAGAAAGGTAATTCATCCACGTGGTATATATGTGTAACGTCCCCATGGTGTGTTGGTAGTATTCAGCTGAGAATTATTTCCTTTTATTACTGTTACCTCACATTTTCTCTTTGAATTTAAGTTTTGTTGAAGTGAGACAGTTCACAGCATTAAAGTTCATTCAGTATAGTTTAATGCTTTCGTTATACATGCAGACTTGAAACGTTATTTGAGTTAGAACTGTTATTCTTCCTGCATTCTAAGGTAATCTGCTCCAAAAATACCCAGAATTTTATGTGCGGTTTTATGTTCTAGATCAGCTAAAACACGAGGAAGAATCAAAACGGACCAAAAGTTTACTATAACATGCAGAATTACCCGTTATTACGAATGGGTTTGTAGTTGTTTCTTTAATCAATCTTGCATTACACAAGAAGATTAATATGTGATGGGTTAAAATTATGTACGAGGATTATCAGCCAAAGTAAGATATAAGGTTTTAGTTGCGTAATTATAAATTTAAAAAAAAAAAACGAAATGTGGAGTATGAGTTACAAGAGCATAAGAAACTTCGACTGCCAAGCTTGCACGTCGGTTTAGCGGGCTTGACTACGCTATACGCTGGCAACAGAAGAATTATCTTTCTTAATATCCGTAGGACGCCCGTCCCAGTAGCCGCACGGTCTAAGGCGTAGGTCTGTGGCCGCTCGCCTGCTAAGATCTTGGGTTCGAATCCCACCGAGGGCATGGATGTGTTGTCTGTTTTGAGTGTTGTGTGTTGTCACGTAGAGGTCTCTGCGACGAGCTGATCACTCGTCGAGAGGAGTTCTACCGACTGTGATGCGTCGTTGTGTGTGATCAAGAAACCTCCCAAATGAGGAAGCCATGGCCCGCGTTGGGTCGCAGCGCTACAGGAAAAAAGAATCCGTAGGATTTGTCTAAAAGTTCTGCGATAGGAAACCTGAAAGGGAGGAGCAGGGTATAGAGAAAATTTACAATTATACAAGTGAGAAAAGTGAAAGAGATGGTCTAAATATATACTCGTACGTATTATGGGTCTTATCTATTATGGATGGATGAATGAACATTATCGCGGAAATACACAGATTTTCAGGCCCAAGTACAAGTGACTTGATGTGGATTTCGTAAAAAATATTTGATCGATAAGTTACGCAGTTTAGAATAGCTCTGGGAATTCAATCGTCTTTGTAATAATTAGCCTAACTAACATTAGTGATTCTCCAAACAACGTCTTTATGTTTGTGTTCGTTTATTTGTATTGGACTATATTCTCTCTGTCTGTCTGTTTCTCTGCGTGCCTGTCTGTACGTCTGTCTGTCTCTTAACAATTTAAACGCCGAGTTAAATCCCGTCTGCCCGTTGCTAACATTATTCGGAACTCACCATATTCTCCACATTAACAGGTAAAGGGTTAACATGCTTTAAGCTTACATCTGCACTCTCAAAGAACAGTACATTCCTCACTACATAGACGTACACTTCGATCCATTCACCCTTCCAGCCACAGTACGATGCAAAGTATATGACGATAAATCAGTTAATATTCACACCAAGTTCTGATACGTTTTTTCCCAATATCCTTGTCCGGGTTAAAGTTTTCTATTTAAACCTATTTAAAGTGATAATTTTTATCTACATTGCTGAGATTAGAGAAAGTCTGTGTTACAGACAGATGTCATTTTAATCCAAATTCCAGATTATTAAAGTCGTATTCATCGGTTATATTTATTCTTAACTCAATGCAATAAAACTAGCCTCTATCATGTGTAGCGTATCTTGATACTATTGCGGGGATCTCTCTCTCTCTCTCTCTCTCTCTCTGGGAGACCATAAAACACGACACATCAGCAATTTGTTTGTGCAGGCCTATGCGAGCCGGGAGTAATCAAGGAAAATTACGATGTCAAGCTGCCAACTGACACAAAAGCGAGGGACTATAGCATATAATAATTTAGGGGAAGATCATTAATTAACATCAATCATCATGGCCCCAATGATGCCAGTGTGCGCTAGTGCGATGCGCTTTCATATTTCACTCCCCGGTCGTTCGCATTATTGACTAATAACGGTCGTATATACTTCTATAATAATTCGGTATCATTTACACTAAAGCCCATAATTTATACCCTGTTGAACGAAGTTTTCGACTATAATTTACTATTATTTACATTTCGATGTGTCGATAATGGATAGCCTTCACGCTGCCTTGAAGCAGTGAATAGAAATGGACGTGCATGTAAAACTGATATTCGTTTATGTGTTATGTCAATACAGTCGGAATTTGTATCCGCAAACCGCGGGTACCAGTTGAGAGTGTAACTTTTTGTTTATGTATAACGTTAGTAATATTAAGTTAATGAAGATATTATATCGGATATTTGACTTGCAAGGTTTTAGTTGACGGACAAACTTTATATAATAAATATAATATAATATAATATAATATAATATAATATAATATAATATAATATAATATAATATAATATAATATAATATAATATAATATAATATAATATAATATAATATAATATAATAT
>Ga0123357_10012066_pt1 | contig 11129 bp, 5 predicted proteins | sample TergutEmb28metaG_FD_89873 | JGI IMG/M metagenome (GOLD analysis project Ga0123357, IMG submission 89873) | Embiratermes neotenicus P4 segment gut microbial communities from Petit-Saut dam, French Guiana - Emb289 P4 | ecosystem: Host-associated > Arthropoda: Insects > Digestive system > Gut ... | reverse complement strand
TCATCGGTGTCTGGCTGCTTCAAAATATATTTCTTGTAGTTTCTTGTTAGTATGACTTGGTCCTGTATTGCTGTTAAAAAGCCCTCTGTTTCGGCGAACAAATCCGCGTTTGTCAGCCATTTGTTCGACGCTTCTATGTCTACATATTGTTGGATGAGGTTATACGGATGGCGGCCGTGCAAGGCATTTTGGGACCATTGTCTCTTGACTATTATATTCTTCATCTGTGAGGAGTTCATTTGCATTTGCGCTGAGTCCAGTGGTGTGCACCTATCATCTGCTTTTACTACTGCAGCATGAAGAGACGACGTGACCTGTTTGTTTAAGAAGTATGTCTGAAGGAGGTTCACCTGTTTATCATGTAGTCGAGTTATATCAATCAATCAATCCTCTGCCACCCATTTGCCGTGGAAGAGTAAGTCTGTCCTTTGCAGTACGGGGGTGGTGAAATCTGTATCTCGCGAGTAACGTTCTCATTTTGGTTTGGAGGTTCTTTAAGTCTGTAGGTGTCCATTTCACTATTCCGAAGCTAAAAGTTAGTACTGGGGTCGCATAAATACTGATAGCTTTTATAGTATTTTTTTCCATCCAACTTTGTATTTAATATGCTTTTTGTGCGACTTAAGTATTCTTCGCCTAGCTTCTGTTTCATTCGGACATGCTTAATTTGTATAGCTTGCATGTGGCCCAAGTACCTATACATGTCATACTCGTTCATGGCTTTCATTGTGTCATCATCTTCTGTTCTGAAGTTTCTCATTTCTAGTTTCCCCTTTGCAATACATAATGTTTTGCACTTTTCAATCCCAAATACCATTTTAATGTCTCTTGAAAAAGTTTGAGTGAGCCGTAGAAGTTCTTGTAGTTGATTGTTTGTATAGTCATATAATATCATCCATGTATAAAAGATGGTTCAAGCGTTGCATTTATTATTATTATTATTATTATTATTGTCACATGAAATGAAATATACATGTTATTAATCATACCCATCCAACGGGTCACTGTAGTGCTGAACACTGTGCAAGGGAAAATTTATAATGTACGGTTGCATCAGTCACCATGTTGCACTTCAAATATTAAACTGGGGTAATAAATCATTACCATCACAACGCTATGAAAAGAAGTTTGCGTAAAACTCGCAATAGTGTGATATCGTTATGTGTTCGATATCCTTGAAATAAGGACTGTTACACACTCACATGACAAACCAACAAATATACGTTTATAAGTATGTTCAGTTACATGCATAATTGAACATTCTTGTAAATGTGCATTTGTGGTTTGTCATGTAAATGTGTGATTCCTTGTTTTAAAAAAAAAGTCGAAAATTTTAAACACGTGACCTGTGACGTGAAATGGGAAAACACATTTTCTCGAACATAAAGAGCACTGTTGGGTGTATCGGAGACACATTCGCTGCACAGGCCGGTTGTGATCGAATTGCGGAATACATTCAGGATGAATATTCTGGCCAACCCTCGGAACATGCTCTTAACCCACTATGCATGTCATACACAGGCTGGCGCTGATGCGTTCGAAACCATCTTCCGTTATCCTGGCCGACGACATCCAAACGGACACATGCTGCAATCGTCGGAACACTTCGGTGTTCCGACGACTGCAGCATTGTGTCCGTGAGAAAGGAAGTGTAAAATTCTTATCACCCACGGACTGTGTGGAGCTCTATAATCGCGGCTGTGGAACAAGAACCGTCGAGAATCTGACGCCATATCGCATGAAAAGTGGGACTGTCCCAACCAAAGGTTTTCGAAGTACTTCTTGGGGATCAGTTTGCGGCGCACTTCCTTTCGCACACGATCGCCCTTTACGGATGCAATTTTACGACTGGCTACATCTGCACGTTGCGTTTGAGCTGCTTTTTGCGCAGCAGTCTTCCGACATGCGAAGCGTGTTGTACATGAGGCCGTTTTCAACGTTTGAAACTGTCGTCTCTGGGTAGGCAAGTACTCATGCCATCGGGGAATGTTACCTCCGTCTGCTTAGGCATCAGCGCTGGGACTGGTATCGTTGGGGCGATTGTCGTGGGCCCCTACCTCCTACGCGACAATTGACTGCTCCACGGTATCGTAGTTTTCTGGAAATTGTTCTTCTACCGGGGCTGCTTGAAGATTCGAATGTACAATGTAACTGTGCAGGAGAATAGATTAATTACCTGATAGCTTACTCCATTAGGCCGTAATGTGTATATCGAAAATCAAACATCTCAAGACGTATGATGTTTTGTATCAGGGAATCAGGCTGTGGAGCGATGGTGTACAAATTTCTTTTCGTCCCCTGTGTGTGTGTGTGTGTGTGTGTGTGTGTGTGTGTGTATGTGTGTCTGTCTTTTGGTCTTGAAGAGACAGCATTATTGGTACGGACCCCAAACCACACCAAGCGAAAAGCAGCCTGGTTGTCCTCGCCAGGTACGTAGAGTGGTGAATGACATCTGCTGCCTTTAATCTCTTAATGCGTCACATGTAATCAGCTTATGTGCGGTTCGTATTTGGTTTGGTTTATCGTTTTTTCTAGTGTTCTCATTCTTGTCTTCCTGGTTTGGTTCTGGAGCCATTTTGACATCTGTAACTTGCCCACCTGGAGGTGTGTGTACTTCCACACCGCGTCTAGAATAAATCCCATATTTCCTGTTCCGTTGCTGAACGCAATGCAGCGTTTTACAGACTGTTTCCTTGACCGAAGCTAGGCAGTTCGGACCCCACTCTCAGGAAGTGGAAAACTAATTCTTTGGTACTTTCTGTCTTGAGAAGCTGGTAGTCGCTCAAGTAGTCGAATGCCTCTATGAAACCAGGCGATTCGTTTTGGTTACCACAACAGCTCGTAATTATACCCTATCTGATCTGGATGTGTCCAGTACACACTCTCAACCCTGTTTCTTCAAAATGCGTTTGAATATTAACAGTGGAAAAATCCCGTTGAAATTCATCCCTCACTTCTCTCTTTCTTCCGTTTATCCTTGTCGTACGTCTGTCTCGTTTGCAACTTTCTCCGTTAAAACAGAGTTAATTTCCTTCTTCCATACATAGCGCAGTTTCGAACACAGAATTACCGTATTTGTAATCACATTAAACCTACTACCGAATGAGGAAGACACAATATACACACATAAATAACATCAGTGTTGCAACGTTCTTTGGTTCAAAAAGACGTTTTCCAGTAGTTGTGTATTTTCTTGAAATACGCGCTATAACATGTGGATGCGATGTATGAAGTGGAAAGGCCCGAGACAAAGCAACAGTTGATTTCGCTGATATTCCTTTTTTGTACCAAAAGCAGGGTCAACAACGGCAGATAAGGAACGTGGTGGACAAAGGAATATGCAAATAGGATATTCCACTTAGACGACAAAGGACTTGCCGGTTGTTAATGATGGATTATTGTGGAGAACTTCTTTCACCCTCCACCGAGTATAACCGTTATTGGTAGCCCGATAAGCGACAACAGTGAACCAGCATCTAAGTGTTAAGATTTAGTTTCCCTAGTGCGTAACACGTCTTCTTTTTACGACATTGCCGTTTTCAGATCGAACTCGAAATTCACATTCTTGGCTTCATGGTGTTTCCAGTAAGAACGTGTTTTTTTTTTCACATCTTAACAAAAAATGGAATAAAATGGCTTTGCATTGCTTTTTGTTAAATGATCTTGCGCAGTTGTCGTTGCTTTTGTGAATTTCTCCCGCCGCGTACCGCTTTTTATTATTCTGTTCTCAACCATTCAGGTCCTTAATTGAGCACTGTCCGTAACAGTAATAGCCATGTTGAAATGGATGAATGGCATTGGCAGACGAGGAGGAATTGTTGAACACTAGAGAGCATTGACTAAAGAGTAAAATGGCAAGAATTAGTTACATTTAGTCCTGGAGCACACTTTGCATGCGAATTAGATTATTATCATTATTATTGTTGTTGTTGTTGTTTGACACTACAACCCTACATGGGTTTTGGTCTACTGTACCAGTTCATTCCAGGCATTTGTATCTTTAACGAGATGGATCCAGTTTCTCGGTTCTGACTTCTCGAAATAATATATTACTTCATCTCTCCATCTTTTCTTTGGTTGTCCTTTGGTTTTATTCCTGTGGGGTTCCAATCAGTGATCTTCTTTCCCAGTTTTATATCTTCCATTCCGTTAAGATGTCCCCACCATTTTATTCTTTGTGCGTTTATATATTTAACAATATATGCCCCTGTTATCAACTTCTGCAGTTCGTTTTTACGTACTTCTTATTCTCCAACCTTTCTTATACTGCATTGGTCCAAATGTCTTCCTTAAAATTTGCCTTTCAAGACTAATAAATTATTTATGTCCCGTACAGACAGTGTCCAGGTTACATATGCGTAGGTCATTGCCGGCCCTATCAGTGTTATGGAGATTTTCCGTTTAGTACATCTGTTAATTAATATGGAGGTCATTAATCCTTTATGTGCATAATAGGTTCTGTTTCCTTTCTTAAGTCTGTGTGTTATTTCTTCTGATATGATGCTCTCTACATTTATTATTGAACCTAAATAAGTAAAACTAGAAACTCTTTGAAACCTATACCCTTCTATTCCTATCTTCTTATAGTGAATGTGTATTCGTACTTTCTCTCATATATTTGGTTTTTCCTTGATGGTTTATCAATCCTATTTCTTGTGCTGTATTATCTGATTCCTGTGATGCTTCTTCCAAGGCACTGATATTCGTAGATATTGCTACCATATCATCCACATATGCTTGATCTGTACCATTGCAGTTGATATATTTCCTCTGATATCTGATTTCTTTATAATATAATCCAGTGCTAAGTTAAACAAAGTGACTGACAATGCATTACCTTGTCTTACTCCTCATTAACATTAAACTTTCTGTCGTGTTGATATCTGTAACTACTTTTGCTGGAGAGTCTTGAGATGTCATCCTGAGTAATCTTAATAGTTTACTGGTTATTCCTTATAGTTGTAATAGTTTTGTCATTTTATTTCTACAAGTACTATCAAATGCTTGCTTAAAATCTATGAACAGTGTATCTGTATATTATACTGTACTCATAAGCCTTTTTTTGCTTCACTGAATATGTGTATTTTGTCGATTGTCCCCATAATGGTCCTGAATCTATTTTGGTAATCGTCAGTTATTTTTCTGCATCTACTGTCAGTCTGTTACCCACTATACTCGATAGTACTTTGTATATAAAACTTAAAAACGTTATTACTCTGTGATTGTCACATTTATTCCGATCACCTCTTTTTATATATTGAGCATACAATTCCCATCGCCCAGTCTACGGGTATTTCTTCTTTATTCCCTACAATCCTAATTAAACCGCGCCTCTACCTCCAAAGAGCTGGACCCACTTTCTTTAAAATCTTTACCGTTATTCCATTTACCCCTGGTGCTTTTTTGATGTTTAAACTTTACTATTGCATCTCCTACTTCCAAATATGTTGGTTCACGGTAAATTCGAATCTTACAGGTCATATTTAGAATCTTAGGAAGGACAGCTTTTCGCTTATCAGCCTTAATAAATCACAACTATTACTTTTCTTCATGGCAGAATGGATGACCCAAGAACCCGGACAAGCTCGCCTTAAAAAAAAAATCCGCCTGGACGTTAGTCTGATGTCTGGAAAAAGACGTGTCGGGGAAAAAGATGACTCCGAGAAGCATACAGTGGATTCGCAATATTTTTACGCGCATTCGTCTGTACGTTGTCGGCGGCGATGTAATAGGGGGAAAAGTTAGTCGGACATTCGAAGAGGACTTGCGCCCATAGCAAGATATGTGCAGTGCTTTGCAACGAAAGAAAATCAGTTACTAATTACCATGTTCAGCCGGCAGTATAGACTTCTCGAAACAGTAAGTCACCGGACCTTGAATTTTGTTTTTGTAAAATTCTTTCTGATCTCGTACCATACAACGCAATTATTGCTGTGTTACTCTTTTTATACTTCTTTAAATTGATTAGTTACCATTCATATTACGGTTTGTGGAGATATGACACTGTAATTTGGTAGATATGTATCACTGTTTCGGGGGAGTGTAGTGCCTTCATTTGAGGGTCAAAAGTTTTGATACCTGTCCACCAAAATACACGGCGTCGAACCCTACAAGCCCGTAATCTCAATATTCAGCGTTGTGAGAACGACAACCCAAGATTAAGATGATGTTCTGCATTGTACTGAAGAAACATGTGGCTATACCGCCGTAAGTTTATATATTCTTCAGTGATGCCAACTTTTCACATCGAAGTTTCCTTGGCACGTACGAAGAAGCCGTAACTACACAGTTGCAACAAAATTCTTAGTGCGACGCTGTTGGCCCCTGAAGGTCAGGCTGTTCTTCGCTACCCATTTAGCATATGGCTTGTAGTGGGCCATTGTCTCTGTGTCACATGGCAGTCAGTTCCAAATTCAACAGATTATTTTGACAGCGGGGAAAAAAGTTGCCGAAGAGTGCGGGAACTCCTGGGAGTGTGGTAATGTATAGGCTGTCGTGCCACCTGTCACAGTGCCACTTGTCACAGTGCCACTTGTCACAGTGCTACTTGTCACAGTAACACTTGTCACAGTGACACTTGTCACAGTGCCACTTGTCACAGTACCCCGCGTTGTGTGGCCGCCCACCCGGTTTTCGCCAGAACAGATGCGAGCATCTTTGCATTCCATGATGAACAGATGCCAAGGATCGGAAAGGAAAGTATCTGAAAAAATTTCCTAAACGCTCCTCGTGCATTCCTAAATTACAGAAAAGAATTGTCACATCACAGTTCTTTATCACTTCGTGACTTAACATTAATTTAAAAGGGGGGCTGTGGCGGTGTCGATATAGTGGCCAGGCTTTAGGCTGGACGATCCGGAGTTGCAAGGCCCGGCAGGGGTTTTTCTGTATTCCAGAACGTCCGGACCGGCTCTGGGGCCAACCCAACCTACTATTAAATGGGTACCGGGGTGCTTCTCAGGGGATGAAGCGGCAGGAGCGTGAAGTTGACCATTCACCTTCATCTGGTGTCGAGGTTAGAAATGAGTGGAGCTGTACATCTGCGTCTTGTGTGTGCTTTCATGGCATGGATAGGGATTACTTTTTCCGTTATTTGAGCAAATAAAAATGTTTAAAACTATTAATTCTTTAAAGCACAGCTGTTGGTGTATGTAGTCTGCCACTTGTTTTAAAAGGTAAAGTTAACCCTGTAACCTGCCATGACGGCCCTGAGGGGTGAGTAGAGGTACAGCTGCAATCTTTTTTTAACCTCGGCGCTAGATGGGGGTGGGTAGTCAGCGCCACGCCCTGGCCGCTTTACGCCCGGGAAAGAGACCCAGTACCAATCGTACAAGAGGCTGTGTGGTCCCCAGGGGTGGTCTAGATGGGTGGGGGAAATCTCGCCCCACCCCCTCCGGGATTCGTTCCCCGGACCGTTCAGCCTGTAGCGTATCGATCACGTATTTTAACATTCCTGAATGTAATTTCGTTAAATTTCAGGCTTCAGAGCGTTAATAACCATTTGTAATGTTTTTAACTTTTTAGCGAAGGGAAATAACACAGGTCTCTTGTGGGCGGGTGTCGGTTAGGTTGGGCCTTATCGAACTAAACAATGCGTGTTGCATACATCAAGTAACCAAGGTCAAGGTAAAATTTAAGGAAATAAAAGTTTTATACTATAGTCTGGTGTGCAGATTCCAAATCTGGACGCAAATTTTACATCACCCCCACACTTTTTAACACAGTTTTAGTATTCATTTTAGGCGCGTTCGCAATTAAACTTAGACACAGATGACACGCACTTTACATATTGGTGAGTTTATGGTAATGTCTCGTCGGATTCCTTTTGGGTAGAGAGAAGTTTCACGTAAAGCTTTGGAGAAAAACACGCGTTTGATGAAAAATACATTTTCTTCTTGGAAATTAGTCCCGTTTACGAGATAATTACGAAACATACATCAGAGCTGGAGAGGCCTTAGATGTTCGAACATAATATGGCCACAAGAACTAACGACTTGCATGCCGGGTAATTAAGATGCAACGTAATAATGACAGTTAATGCTTATTGCTTTCGACAGGACGAGATCGAGTTGCGTTTTACGTGACGGGTAGTTAAGGAAAATATGTATGTAGACATAAGAGTTAATACGTATTGCTGTATACTTGACTGCAGTTACATAAGACAGAATAGAGGACACTGTTGCGTTTGTGGCAATGTCCTTCTCGTTTCGTTGCAAAACTTATGCAAGCACAATTGCTGCACTGCTACATGCGTTAAGTAGAGCAAGGATTCGAACGCGCCGCAATATTAAGTTATACGTACATTGCCTGTCTTGTTCTTGTATACTAGTACGTTATAAATGTAAACATTGCTTGGGAAATGTTGGCAGAATTTGAGGACAGAGGCCAAGTGTCATGTGAAAATTTGATGGTTTATTAGTAAATGCTGGCAGAACTGGAAGAATGTGTGTGTGTGTGTGTGTATGTGTGTGTGTGTGTCATGTCAGGATGTTTTATTAGTGAATGTTTGCAGAACTGGAGGGTCGAAGCTGTATGATGTGTGAGAATTTTGATGTTTTGTCAGTGAATGTTGGCAGAACTGGATGGCAGAGGTTGTGTGGCTTATGTGAATTTGATGTTTTATTAGTGAGTGTTGGAATAAGTGGAGGCCAGAGTCTGTGTTCCGGGTGGAAATTTGATGTTTTATTAGCGAATGTAAGTTATATCATTTTAATAAGTTAATTCTTCCAAACACATGACACTTGTGAGGTCTGGACGTAAAGACGCGAAACTGCATGTTACGATCTTGATGCTGTACGTACCGTCCAACATGCACAATAACAGTATTTATTGAACCAACTTTTATGCACTGTATTGTGTATTAAATCACATACAAATCTTCACGTGGACATGTTTCGGCATCCATTGGTGCCATCTTCAGGGAGTTCTTGGTATTCATATAACAGATGGATATTAAGTGTTTTTAGTCATTCCGAAGTCGCTCGTATGAAGTCACCATTCGGATGTGTTGAGAAGAAACTGCAGTAAGGCTGAACTCCCTGAAAATGGCATCAATGGATGCCGAAACGCGCCGGAGTAAAAGTGTATGATTTAATGTACACGCTGTGTTGGATAATAGTTGGTTTTAATAAATAGTGTTATTGTGCATGTTACAATTGTGTCATTCTTGTAATTAGCAGACCCCAATTGGTGAACACCAGTTTATTTAGTACGTTATTGAAGAATGTGAACGTTTGTTACCGTGTGTTACGTCGTTAATGTATTAAGTTGTCGTCTCTGATTATTTAACTAATTTCTGTCGTTGCATCAGTTATTTAGCGTTTAATGGAGGGACTTACGAATGACGTGGGCCGGGTAGCTCAGTCAGAGTAGCGACTGACTACGGGCTGGACGGTCCGGGATCGAAACCTGGTGGGGACGAGATTTTCCGCCCGTCCAGACCGGCCCTGGGGCCCACCCAGCCTTCTGCGCAATGGGTACCGGGTCTTTCCCGGGGGTAGAGGCGGCCGAGGTGTGGTGCCGAGGTCCTAGAAAGAGTAGAGCTATACCTCTACTCACCCTAAGGGCCTTCGTTGCCTATAAAAAGGGTGAAACCCTACCTCCTTACGAATAACAAGTTTTAAAGGGACGACCCTAAAGACAGGCGCTGTACTTGCCTCTGAAATGTTGGTGTACCAATCCGTACGGCGTCACAACTCAGAAGGTCATAATATTCAATATCCGTATTATGTGTCAATAGGCTAGCTAGATAATATAAACTAATATACCACGCACATTTCTTAATCCAACAGTCTATTCATATCCGCTCTGCAACAGAGAAATTTGCGACTCTTGTCACAACATGGAACAAAGGAGCTGCCGCTAGATCCTATTGCGGTGGGATCGCCTCCCAACAGTTGTCTTGCACGTGAGCTGCCCAGCGCTGATTTCGTTTCCTGTCACGAAACGCACCCTCCCGCTGCGCGACATGCCTTGCCCTTAACATCATCTGCAGTTACGATTCGACAGGTTTTGTTTATATAGTGGAACTGAACTGTGCGCGTTTCTGGAACCCGAACGACATAAACAGCATGGTAGTGTCTTCGAAGTGAGTGCGTGGAAGTTGGTTTGTCGTTTTGGGGGACCTACAGGCTTTCACGGTTTCAAATCTCGGTCCGCAGACAGACGGTTCTAAGTGACTTTTGTCGTTGTTTTACCCTGTTGTTCGGGGCAGATACTAGGATAATTCAACACTGTAGGTCTTTTACTGACAATATATATTTTTTTGCCACCACTTGCCTATACTACCGGACTTGAACTTAAAAATAAGAACAACGTGCTCCGAAACGTCGCTGTGGCTGCCCACTTCTGAACAGTCCTGACGATTGGTGATGTTGGTAACCAGCGACAAGAAGTCGCCAGTCTTATTGGCGTCTGCATGTCAACACGGTGTTCACTGTATCAACATTCTTCCAATTGTGAATGGAACCAGATAGAATTACGAACTTTGACATCACTGTTATCTCTGTTGTCCGACGACAAACGTTGGTGTGCTCATGTTAACAGTACTATCATGGAAACGTTCTAAGAGGTCAGGGAAAATATCCACTCACTCAACCTATGGCATTGTATGCGGCTAATGCAGGGAATTGGGAGCGAAACTGGAAGCTAGTTTTCTTTTTCTCTTTATTTCTGTGTAAAACTTAGGATACATATATGAGTACTTACTTGAGTAAAGATTCAGTGTATAAAACTGTCGGATGTAACCTGGAAGTTTCTTATCATCGCCACGTTTTGAAGTCTTTGCTGCAATCGTTTTCTATGTTTGCGATCTGTCTCAACATACAATCACATGCCTAGCTCCAGTAGATCAGTACTGTAGAAAGGAATGCCATTGTAATAAGGAGGCCAGGTTAGCGTAGTCGGTGTAGCGACTTGCAACGGACTGGACAATCTGGGGTTCGAACCCGTGTGGGGGCGAGATTTTCCTCTTCCGTCCGGACCGCCCCGGGGTCCACCCAGATCCCTGTACAATAGGTACTGGCTTTGGGCGGGGGGGGGGGGGGGGGGGGGAGAGGGGGGGGGGGGGGCGGTGGGGGGGGGGGGGGGGGGGGAGGTGGTGCTGTCTCCTCCCCTCTCTTTCTTTTTTT
>Ga0123357_10012063_pt1 | contig 11130 bp, 4 predicted proteins | sample TergutEmb28metaG_FD_89873 | JGI IMG/M metagenome (GOLD analysis project Ga0123357, IMG submission 89873) | Embiratermes neotenicus P4 segment gut microbial communities from Petit-Saut dam, French Guiana - Emb289 P4 | ecosystem: Host-associated > Arthropoda: Insects > Digestive system > Gut ... | reverse complement strand
GACTCACACGATACCTACGTGATCTACAATTGTGCTTCTTTTCATATATTCCCAGAATGTCACTGAAATTACAAATACAATAAGCACGTACCAATCCTGGTACTTCTATCTTATCATAATCAATAACGAACTTGTATGTATTGGTAGTTTGCTCTGCTTTAATGTGTTCCTCCAATCGTGCGTGAATTTAAGTATACGTGTATAATAGTGTATAATGAAAGATATGAAATGAGTGTGTGTTTAATGTTTGTGTTACCCCCTTTTACATATATATACGCATGGCCATGCACTAAATAACCCAAGTAGTTCCAGGTTACGCACTTCAAATACGTCATAGAGAACAATATACGCACATGACAATCCAACCAAACATCTGTACATACGGTACATTCAAGCAAGCACAATCCACATGTAATCCTAATTATGAGGTCCAGGTTTAATTAACGAGAGATGAGCTCTTTGTGATGAAAATCCCCGAAACAGGGTGTACAAGTCTAACAGTAACAGGAGTCAAAAAGGAGTCGATCTTAAAAGAACCCTTGTAACGCGGCATTTCCTCTCTAGTCGTAATTGTGTTTTTGCAGTGATAATGTTCTTACAGGTTGAGCAGGCCACAGAAAGCAATGTCGTTGTATATGACCTGTCTTTCCGCAGTTAAAATATACATTTCTTTACCTGGTAGCTGTGAGTTGTTTACCATATCGGTCCTGTAGTGGGTCGGCCCGTGACCTTGCTGCCGCTGCGCCGCATTAGTAGTGGTACCCGCGACGCGCGATTTCCGATAGTTGTCCACAAAAGATATGTTTCTGTCCTCTGCTGCCAGCTGTTCTAACTGCTCAAATGTAGAAGGACGTGACTGAAATATGAGTCGGTTACGCTGATTAGAAGTAAATCGTTCAACAATACGCGCCACCAGTTCTGCTTCGCTATCATTAATACGCAAAACTAAGGCTGCGTTCTTAATAGCGTTTACATACACATCCAGAAGTTCCCCTTCTTCTTGTAACCTCTCGTACATTTCAAACCTCAGTTGATCTAACTGTCTTCTAGGAATAAATCTCTGTAAGAGGCGAGCATGGAAAAGATCGAAGCTTTCTCTGTTCGTCAGAGCTTGACGTAGGCTTTCCAACAGGATGCCCCTACAATATGGGTACAACAGTTCGTAGAGAAAAGGTACTTTAACTTGTCCGACCTTCGAAATTTGAATGACTTTACTTAAAAACTCACACAAGGCTTCAGCATCATTTCCATCTACGGTCGGCAGTTCCTTTAACAGGGAGCTCAACGGGTGACAAAGCTTCCGAAAATGATTCGACGTAAAAACCACAGCTTCACTGAAATGATTTGATCTTACATCACCTGTACTTGGTATATAATGCAAATCTCCCATTTGCGAACTCGAACCGGCTACATCTGTGTCTGTTGTCGTCTTCCCCATTTGGATCGACGGAAATTGTCCGGTAGTATCACCTCCTTTCGACATACTGTGGGCTAGCTGCTCAATGTGATTCAACTGTGCTTGCAACTCCTGGACACACAAATTCTCGCTGATGGTGGAACACAGACCAGCCTTCGTCAAATGCTGCAGCCGTCCCCTCAAATGCCATACATTGGACAGTACCCTTGGTGCCAACGAAGTCCAGTTGAATTCGGACTTACTCATCAATTCCTGTAACTTCGAAACTTTCGTTGAAATACCCAAATATAACTCTTCAGTCGCTCCAGATGCTAAATACGAAAATTTTAATGGCAGATCTCTAGTAACCAACTTCCTAAACAGTTTCCTCAACTGCAGTGTATCCGCGACAGTATCAATAACCCGTAATACACAATTCATACAACAGCTCATCTTCCGTTAAATGGTTCGGGTTCATACCAACCCAATATAAACATGTGGCTCTTTCTGCATGACTTGCTCCATGAAATGGGGCACTACATACAAGCAATGTTGAAGCGTCGTCAAAACAAAAGGCACAGACCATAAAAAAATAACAAATTTAATAATTCAAAAAATAAATAAAGTTACAACAAATAAGGAAATTACTAACCGTAGTAACATAATAAACTTCACAACAAAAGCAGTTACCCACATTAACTGGAGACACGTCGGAGCAGCAACACACAAAGTTAAGTGAATACAATACTCATGTTCGAACTGGAGCCCTACGCTGCCCGACGTGGCACCAGGAAACCCTCACAGGCCGCAGCCAGAAGGTCAGACAGAATTTTGAAGAGAAGATCTAAACGAATTGCTAGATGTTCACTGCACTGCGGTCCTTGAGCAAGTTGTCCGTAGCTGCTCGGTAATGGTAAGGCAAGGCTCGGTCTTAGGGGAGTGGGAGAGGAAAAGCGGCTTATTTACGCAAGCTCCTACACAGCGGCGGTTGGGGAGGGGGTACAAGAGTCTAACTGATGACGCCACAGCACAACTCGGTGGCTGTTTACGTGTGGTACAGTGAGGCAGGTTTAGAGTTAACATAGAGTGGCAGTATAACTTGTAACACGGGGTGGCTGTGTTACGTATGGTACAGTGTGGCAGGTTTAAAATTTTCAAAAGGTGGCGGTATAACTTGTAAAAATGGGTGAATCTTTTACGTATGGTAGAGTGTGGCAGGTTTACAGTTAACATAGGGTGGCAGTATTACTTGTAAAACAGGGTGGCTGTTATAAGTATGGAAGAGTGGGGCAGGTTTACAGTTAACATAGGGTGGCAGTATTACTTGTAAAACAGGGTGGCTGTTATAAGTATGGAAGAGTGGGGCACGTTTACAGTTAACATAGGGTAGTAGTATTAATTTTAACACTGGGTGTCCGTTTTACGTATGGTAGAGTGTGGCAGATTTAAAGTTAACATAGGGAGGCAGTATTACTTGTAAAACAGGGTGGCTGTTTTACGTACGGTACAGTGAGACAGGTTTACAGTTATCATAGGTTTGCAGTAATACTTGTAACAAAGGGTGGCTGTTTTACGTAGGTAGAGTTGGGCAGGTTTACAGTTAACATAGTTTGGCAGTATTACTTTAAAATTGGGTGGCTGTTTACGTATGGTACAGTGTGGCAGGATTAGAGTTAACATAGGGTGGCAGTAGTAATTGTAACATTGGGTGGCGGTTTTACGTATGGTAGAATGTGGAAGGTTTACAGTTAACGCAGGTTGGCATTATTACTTGTAACACTGGGTGGCTGTTTTACGTAATGTAGAGTGTGGCAGGTTTACAAGTGTCAAAGGATGGCGGTATATCTTGTAACAATAGGTGGCTGTTTTACGTAAGGTACAGGTGGCAGGTTTACAGTTTACGTGGAGTGGCAGTAATACTTGCAAACTAGGTGGTTGCGTTAGGTATGGTACAGTGTGACAGGTTTAGAGTTAACGTAGTGTGGAAGTAACATTTGAAAAGCTGAGTGGCTGTTTAACGTATGGTAGAGTGTGGTAGGATTTTAGATAATTAGAGTGGCAGTATTACTTGGAATATTGGGTTGTTGTTTTACGTAAGGTAGAGTGTGGCATGTTTACAGTTAACTTAGGGTTGCAGTATTACTTTTAACCCTGGGTGGCTGTATTACGTACGGTACAGTGTGGAAGGTATACAGTTAACTTAGGGTGGCAGTATTATTGTAAAACTGGGTGGATATTTTACTTATTGTAGAGTATGGAAGGTTTAGAGATAAAATAGTGTGGCAGTATTACTTGTAAAACTGGGTGGCTGTTTTAAGTATGGTACAGAACGGCAGGTTTACAGTTAACATAGGGTGGCAGTATTACTTGTAACGTTGGGAGGCCGTTTAACTATAGGTAGAGTGTGGCAGGTTTAGAGTTAACTTAGTGGGGCAGTATTACTTATAACACTGGTTGGCTGTTTTACGTATGGTACAGTGCGGCAGGTTTAATAACATTGATTGGCAGGATTACATGTAAAAATATGTTGCTGTTTTACGTACGGTATAGCGTGGCAGGTTTTTATTTCCATTGGTTGGCAGTATTATTTGTAAAACTGGGTGGCGGTTTTACGTATGGTACAGTGTGGCAGATTTAAATTTATCATAGTGTGGCATTATTACTTCTAAAACTGTGTGGTTCTTTTACGTACGGTAGAGTGAGGCAAGTATACAATTGCCACAGATTGGTGGAATTACTTGCAAAACAGCGTGGCTCTTTTGCTTACGGTAAACTTTGTCAATTTACATTTAACATAGGGTGGTAATATAACTTGTAACACGGGGAGGCGACTTTATTTTTGTTATAGTGTGGCAGGTTTACAGTTAACATAGGGTGGAATTATTACTTGAAACACTGGGTGGCGGTTTTACGTAAGGTAGAGTGTGGCAGGTATAAAGATAACATAGCGTGGCAATATAACTTGTAAAACTGGGTGGCGTGTTTACGTAAGGTTCAGTGTGGCATGTTTAGAGTTAACATAGATTGGCAGAATAATTTGTAACACTGGGTGGCTGTTTTACTTAAGGTAGAGTGTGTCAGGTTTACAGTTAACATAGGGTGGCAATATTACTTGTAGCACTGGTTGGTTATTTTATTTACGGTACAGTGTAGCAAGTTTACAATTGCCACAGAATGGCAGTGTTAATTGTAAAACTGGGTTGCTGTTTTTCGTATGTTAGAGTGTGTAACGTTTACAGATAACGTAGTGTGGAAATATTACTGGTAACACTGGCTGGCTGTTTTACGTATGGTACAGTGTGGCAGGTTTACAGTTAGCATAGGGTGGCCAGTATTACCTGCAAATCAGGGTGGCTGTTTTACGTATGTTACAATTTGTTATGTTAATATCTAACAAAGATTGGCGGTATAACTTTGAACACTGGGTGGCGGATTTACTTATGGTGCAGAGTGGCAGTTTAACAGATAACCTATGATGGTATTGTTACTTGTAAAACTTGGTTGGCTGTTTTTCGTAAGGTACAGAGTGGCAAGTTTACATTTGTCACAGAATGGCGGTATTACTTGTAACACTGGGCGGCTGTTATTCGTAAGGTAGAGTGTGGCAAGTTTACAGTAAAGAAGGGGAGGCACTATTACTTGAAACCTTGGTTGGCTGTTTTACTTAGAGTAGAGTGTGGCAGTTTTAAAGTTAACACAGATTGGAACTAATATTTCTATCACTAGGTGGCTGTTTTACAAATTGTACACTGTGGCAGGTTTACAGTTAACATAGCTTGGCAATATAATTTGTAAAACTAGGTGGCTCTTTTACGTACGGTACAGTGCATTAGGTTTAGAGTTAAAATAGTGTGACAATATTACTTGTAACACTGGTTAGCTCTTTTACGTATGGTACACTGTGGCAGGTTTAGATTTAAACGAGCGTGGCCGTATAATTTGTAAAACTGTTTGGCTCTTTTACGTACGTTACAGTGTAGCAGGATTACAGTTAACATAGTGTGGCATTAATACTTGTAACACTGGGTGGCTGTTTTACGAATGGAAAAGTGTAGCAGGTTTACAGTTAACATAGTGTGGCATTATTACTTGTAACACTGGGTGGCTCTTTTACGTACGGTAGAGTGTAGCAAGTTTACATTGAACATATTTTGGCATTATTACTTGTAACAGTGGGTGGCTTTTTACGGATGTTATACTGTGGCTAGTTTACAGTTATCATAGGGTAGCATTGCTACATGTAACACTGAGTGGATATTTTACGTACGGTAGGGTGTGGCTGGATTACAATTGTCACAGAATGGCGTTTTTATTTGTAGTTCTGGGTGGTTCATTTACATATGGTACAGTGTGAAATGATTAAAGTAAACATATGGTGGCAGTATTATTTTTAAGACTAGAGGGTCGTTTTACGTATGGTAGAGTGTGGCAGGATTAGAGTTATCATAGGGTGAAAATAATATTTCAAACATAACGTGGCTCTTTTACGTATGGTACAGTTTGGCAGGATTAAAATTAACGTACTGTGGCATTATTACTTGTAACATTGGGTGGCAGTATACGTACGGTACAGTGTGACAAATTTGCAGCTAATATAGGTTGGCAGTATTAATTGGACATTGGGTGGCTTTATTACGTAAGTTAGAGTGTGGATATTGTACAGTTAAAATGTTTGGGAGTATTTCTTGTAACACAGGCTGGCTGTTTTACTTATTGTAAATTGTGGCAGGTTTACAGTTAACAGGGTGGCATTATTACTTGTAACTCAGTGTGGTTGTTTTACGTGTGGTACAGTGTGGCAGCTTTACAGTTAACATAGGGTGGCAGTATAACTTGTTACACTGTGTGGCTTTTTTACTTACGGTACAGTGTGGCAGGATTAGAGTTAACATAGTTTGGCAGTATTACTTGTTACACTGTGTGGCTTTTACGTATGGTACCGTGTGGCAGGTTTACAGTTAACTTTGGGTAGCAGTATTACTTGTTATACGGTGTGGCTTTTTTACGTACGGTACAGTGTGGCAGGTTTACAGTTAACATAGGGTGAAAGTATTACTTGTTACACCGTTTGGCTTTTTCACGTACGGTACAGTGTGGCAGGTTTACAGTTAACATTGTGTGGCATTGTTACTTGTTACACTGTGTGGCTTTTTTACGTATGGTAAAGTACGGCAGGTGTCCAGTTAACATAGTGTGGCAGTTTTACTTGTTACACTGTGTGGCTTTTTAACGTACGGTGTAGTGTGTCAGGAGTAGAGTTAATATAGTTGGTCAGTATTAATTTTAAACCTGGTTGGCAGTTATACTAATGGTACAGTGTGGCAGGTTACAGGTAAATTTTTGTGGCAGTATAATTTGTAAATTTGGTTGGCTCTTTTACTTATAGAACGTCTGGTTTACAGTCATAAAAGGGTGGCAATATTACTTGTAACACATGGTCTCTGTTTTACGTATGATACCAGGTGTCATGTTAACAGTTAACATTGGGTGCAGTATTATTTGTATCATTGGGTGTCTCTTTTTCGTTTGGGAGATTGTGACAAGTTTACAGTTATCAATGCGTGGTAGTGTTATTTTAACACTGGATATCTGTTTTAAATATTGTACACTGTGGCAGGATTTCAGAAAACTTAAGGTGGCAGTATTACTTGAAATAGTGTTTTGCTGTTTTTCGTATGGTACAGTGTGGTAAGTGTAAAATTAAAATAGCACGGCAGTTTTACTTGTGACACTGGGTTGCTGTTTTACGTGTGGTATTGTATGGCAGGTTTACAGTTAACATAGGATGGCTGTATTAATTGTAACACTGGGTGGCTGTTTTACTTTTGGTACAGTGTCGTAAATTTAAAGTTAACTGTTGGCACTATTACTTGTAAGAATTTGTGGCTGTTTTACGTATGGGATATTGTGGCAAATTTAGAGTTAACAGGGGGGTAGTATTACTTGTAACACTGGTGGCTAATTTACTTATGGTACAGTGTAGTAGGTTTACAGTTTATATAGGGTGGCAGCATTACTTGTAAACCTGGGTGGCCTTTTATTTATGGTACATTATGTCAGGTTTACAATTAACATAGTTTGGCATTATTACTTCTAACTCTGGTTGTGTGTTTTACGAATGGTACATTTTGGCAGGTTTTCAGTTATTATAGTGTGGCAGTATTACTTGTAAAATTGTGTGGCTGTCTTACGTATGGGACAGTGTGGCAGGTTTAATGTTACCATAGTGTGGCTGTATTACTTGTAACGTTGGGTGGCTTATTATGTATGTTAGTGTGTGGCAGGTTTAGAGTTTACATAACGTGGCAATGTTATTTTTAACACAGGACGTCTCTTTTACGTAATGTACAGTATGGGAGGTTTACAGTTAACCTAGTGGGCCAGTATTACTTGTAACACAGGTTTGCTCTTTTACCTGTGGTACAGCTTGGCAGGTTTAAAATTAACATAGGGTTGCAGTATTACTTGTAACAGAGTGTGGCTTTTTACGTATGGTAGTGTATGGCAGGTTTACAGGTAACAAATTGTGGCAATATTAATTGTAACCCTGGTTGGCTGTTTTACGTATGGTAGATTTTGTCAGGATTAGAGTTAATATAGGGTGGCAGTATTACGTGTAACACAGGGTGTCTGTTTAACGTATGGTAGAGTGTGTCAGGTTTACAGTAATCAGAGTTTGGCAGAATTACTTGTAATATTGGTGGTGATTTTACTTTTGTTATTGTGTGGCAGTTTTACAGATAACAAGGTAAGCAGAATTACTTGTAATACACGGTGGCTTATTTACGTATGGTAGAGTGTTGCAGGTTTACAGTTAACATAGGTTGTCATTATTACTTCTTACAAATTGTGTCCCTTTACTTATGGTACGGTGTGGAACTTTTGCAGTTCACATGGTGTGGTATTATTATGTGTAAAACAGGGTTGCTGTTTTACGTATGGTACAATGTGACAGGTTTAGATTTAACATAGCGTGGCATTATTACTTGTAACACAGGATGGCTGTTTTACACAAGGTACGGTGTGGCAGGTTTACAGTTAGCTTAAGGTGGCAATATTACTTGAAAAAATAGGATTCCCTTTACGTACGGTATATTGGGGCAGGTTTAAAATTAACCTAGTGTGGCAATATTACTTGTAACATTGTTAGGCTCTTTTACATATGGCACAGAATGGCATGCTTAATGTTAACTTAGTTTGGCTGTATTATTTTTAACACTGGTTGGCGCTTTTACGTTTGGTACAGTTTGCCATGTTTTCAATTAATTTTGTGTGGCAATATAACTTGTAACATTGTGTGGCTCTTTTGCGCATGATACAGTTAGTCAGGTTTGTGGTGAACATAGTTTGGCAGTATTAAGTTCAACACTGTGTGACTGTTTTACTTATGGTAAAGTATGGCAGGTTTACAGTTAACATACTGTGGCATTATTACTTGTAAACCTGAGTGGCTGTTTGTCGTATGGTACAGTGTGGAATTTTTATATTAACTTAGTTTGTCAGTATTACTTGTAACACTGGGTGGCTGTTTTACGTATGGTAGAGTACGGCAGGTTTACAGTTAACATAGGGTGGCTGTATTACTTGAAAAACTGGGTGGCTGCTTTACGTATGTTAAAGCAACTAATGTTTAGAGCTACCTTAGTTTGGAAGTATTACTTTTAAAATTGTGTGACTGTTTTACTTATGATACATTGTGGCAGGCTGGTTGGCTGTTTACGTATAGTAAAGTGTGGCAGGTTTACATTTAACTTAGTGTGGCAATTTTACTTGTAGCACAGGGTGGCTATTTTACGTATGGTACAGTGTGTTTTGTTTAAAAAAAATAAAGGTTGGCAATATTATATTTAACACTGGGTGTCTGTTTTACGTATGTTTCTGTGTGGCAAGTTTACAAATAACATAATATGTTAGAATTACTTGTAACATTTCCTGGCTCTTTTAAGTATGTTATTTTTGTGCAAGTTTACATTTAACAGGGTGGCAGTATTACTTGTAACATTGGGTTACTCTTTTACGTAGGGTAAGGTGTGGCATTTTTCCATAAACATCGTTCGGCAATATTATATTAACATTTTGTGGCTCTTTTACATATTATAGAATGTGGCGGGTTTAGAGTTAACATAGTTTGGCAGATTTACTTGTACAACTGGTTGTCTGTTTTACGTATTTAGATTGTGGCAGGTTTAAAAGTAACATAGTTAGGCAGTATTACTTTTAATATTAATTGGCTGTTTTACGTATGATTTTTATGGCAAATTTACATTTAACAGTGTGAGAATTTTACTTTTAATACAGGGTTGCTCTTTTACATATTTGATGTTGTGACAAGTTTACAGTTAACAGAGTGTGGCAGTATTACTTGTAACATAGTGTGGCTCTTTGACGTATGGCACGGTGAGAAAAATTTACAATTAACTTAGGATCACACTATTAGATTTAAAATTGGCTGGATCTTTTAAGTAATTTAGAGTTTTGCATTCTTACAGTTAACATAGTGTGGCAGTATTTCTTGTGGAATTGGGTGACTCTTTTACGTATGGTATAGTGTGGCAGGTTTAAAATTAACACGGGGTGGATATATTACTTGTAAAACTGGCTGGCTGTTTTCGTACGAAACAGTGATTCAGGTTTAACGTTAACATAAGGTGGCAATATTACTTGTAAACCTGGCAGGCTGTTTTACGTAAGTTAGAGTGTGGCATGTTTACAGTTAAAATAGTGTGGCAGTATAAGTATTGATATTGGGTGGCTTTTTTACGTATGATGTCTGTGGAAAGTTTACAGTTAACAGGTTTACAGTTATATTTCTAACACCAATTTGCTGTTTTACGTATGTTATGTAGTGGCATGTTTACAATTAACATAGGGTGGAATTATTATTTGTAACATTGCGCGGCTCTTTAACTTATATTTTAGTGTGGCAGGTTTACAGTTATCATTGGGTGGAATTATTACTTGTAACACTGGATTGCTATTTTCCGTATGGTACAGTGTGGTATATTTAGAGTTAACAGAGGGTGACATTTTTACTTGTAACACTGTTTGGCTGTTTTACGTACGGTAAATTGCGGCATGTTTAGAGTTAACAGAGTTTGTACTATGATTTGTAATACTGGTTGGCTGTTTTACGTATGGTTCACAGATTCAAGTTTTCAGTTAACATATGATGGCTGTATTACGTGTAAAACTGGCTGGCTGTTTTACATAAGTTAAAGTTGGGCATGTTTACAGTTAACATAGTGTTTCAATTTTACTTGAAACATTTGGTGACTGATTTACGTACGTTACAGTGAGGCAGTTTTCAGTTAAAATAGATTGGCAGTATTACTTGTAACTCTGGGTGTCTCTTTTACGTATGGTACAGTATGGCGTGTTTAAAGTTAACATAGATTGGCAGTTTTATTTTTAAAACTGGGTATCTCTTTAACGTATTGTATAGTGTGGCAGGTTTACAGTTAACATCGTTTGCCAGTATTACGTGTAATATTTGGTGTCTGTTTTACCTATGATTTTTTGTGGCAATTTTACAGTTAACAGGGTGGCAGTATTATTTCTAACACTAGTTTGCCCTTTTACGTATGGTACAGTTTGGCAAGTTTACAGTTAATTTAGGGTGGCAATTTTAATTTTAACATTGAGTGTCTGTTTTTCTTATGGTAGAGTACGGCAGGTTTACAGATATCGTAGGGTGGCAGTATTACGTGTTAAGCTGTGTGGTTGTTTTACGTATT
>Ga0123357_10012062_pt1 | contig 11130 bp, 10 predicted proteins | sample TergutEmb28metaG_FD_89873 | JGI IMG/M metagenome (GOLD analysis project Ga0123357, IMG submission 89873) | Embiratermes neotenicus P4 segment gut microbial communities from Petit-Saut dam, French Guiana - Emb289 P4 | ecosystem: Host-associated > Arthropoda: Insects > Digestive system > Gut ... | reverse complement strand
GAGTAACAGCTGTCAAAGTTTCAAACTTCTCTGGCCATTATCTCCGTAACCGTTCAACTTTGGATATAGGTGTTTTGGGTTATATCGGTATAGTTTAACATAAGGAACATTCTCCCGAAGTCTGGCACATTCCTCCTGGGACACTCTGTATATACAGAAATAACCCTAACTACATGGAACGTACAAGCCATGCTAAAACCTGGAAGAATGAAAGAAATAATGGAAGAGATCCGCAAAGCGAGAGTTGATGTAGTTGCTGTGCAGGAAATTTGATGGAAAGGACAAGGAATAATTGATAAGAAAGATTTTTCTCTTTTCTGTAGCAGACCCAAAGAGAGGATGGGTCGTTACGGGGCAGGATTTATTATAAATGCAAAAATGAGAAAAAGTTTTCTTTCTTTTGAGCCTCTTAGTGACAGCTCCATGCATTGATATGTAAGATATGGAAATATGAAAAGATGCCAGATGATTGGAAAGTAGGATTGATTGTCCCCTTATTTAAGAAAGGAGACAAAATGAAGTGTGAAAATTATCGAGGAATAACACTACTAAATGTCGCATATAAGATACTATCCAGTATCATGCTGAAGCAGTTGAAAGAATACTTGGAAGAAATTCTAGGAGAGTACCAATGCGACTTCAGACCACAAGGAAGAACAACGGACCAAATATTTGTAGTGAGGCAAATACTTGAAATATTGTACGTGCATGATATTGACCTCCACTTCCTCTTCACTGATTTTAAAAAAGTTTTTGACAGCATAAACCAAAAAAAGCTTCTGGAATCACTAGCAAGTTTTGGGATACCCAAAAAGATAGAACGGCTTGTGAAAATGACACTTGAGAGAGCCCAAGCTAAAGTAATAGTAGATGTGAATATTAGTAACCCTTTTGTCATAGGTAGTGAGGTTAGGGAGGGAGATGGTTTGTCTGTGACACTGTTCAACCTCGTTCTTCACAAAGCACTGAAAATCCTGAAACAAGGCAACACAATTTTGAACATACTGACACAAATCTGTGGATATGCTGATGATATCTTGGTAACTGCAAGGAGCCTTCCAGCTCTTGAAGCACTGTATTTTGAGATAAGTAGAGAAGCAGGTAGAGTAGGTCTGGTAATAAACCCCGGAAAGACCAAATATACGAGATTTTCTGCATCCCCATCCCAAAGATGAGTGAAAGCAGCAACCATAAATAGTGTAACTTATGAAGGAGTAACCAAGTTCATATACTTGGGTATGCTAATCAATAATGATAATAGTGTAGAAAACGAAATACAAAGACATATTTTGACCAGCAATAGAACTTATTTTGCTGCTATAAGTCTCTTCAGGAGTTGACTTTTATCCAGAGCTACTAAAATTATATTATATGAGACACTAATAAGACCAGTAGTATCGTATGAAGCGGAAGCATGGACGTTGACGAAGAAAGAAGAAAAAGCTCTGCCAATTTTTGAAAGGAAAATATTTAGAATAACATATGGTCCTAAATATGAAAATGGGGAATGGAAAAATAGGACGAATCGAGAACTACAAGAGATGAGCAAAGGAGAAAATATAGTAAAATGGATAAAAGGGCAAACGATAAGTTGATTAGGTCACCTGCAGAGAATGGAGGAGGATAGGATGCCAAAAAGATCTTCACTCAAGAACTGGAAGGGACAAGGTGAAGGGGAAGACCCAGGAAAGGATAGAAAGAGGAAGAAGAAAGATATCTTCAAGTGCTCAGAATGAGAAGATGGAGAAAGTTGGTGATGGATAGAAAAAAATGGAAAGATACTGTTTGACAGGCCAAAGCCCACAGCGGGCTGTAGTGCCAATAGACGAAGAAGAAGAAATATGAATGTTCATGTGTCTACATTGTTATGACCAGCAGATAAAACTTCCCCAACGAAATGGCATTTTTAACAAGACAGTCTCTTAACAAAATCTTAAAGGTATGCATGTTGTTACAATATATGAATATATTTTGTGGTAGCTGGTTAAATATTTTAACAGATGAATAGTAGACACCTCTCTGTATTGAGGAAAGTCTTACCGAGGGTATATGCAGTTTATTTTGCTGCCTTGTATTCATACCATGAACAGAGAGCTAGCTGAATGGGAAGGTGATATACAGTTTCACTCTAACGTTCTATATTCCCTTTTGAAAGACCATGCTTTGTAGTTTTCTTGTCAACTGTATTCCCCTTTACTGGTTGAGGTGCATCTCAGGTTAAAGGTACGCTGCGGGAGCGTTGTCATGATACTGCCAGCTGTAAACTTTGGGTCTTTATGCGGTGAGGATGTCAAGCGAACCGGACACGGTCCAGAAGCAAAGCTCGTACAGACGACACACGAAGTATAAACCTAACCTACCGCAGGTTTCAACAAGATTAAGCTGATGCATCTTTCAACTCTTATTTATAGTACCTTCATTGAGAGGATCGAGAGGAGTTCCATATTCTGCAAAGTCTTCGTCTTCAGAATCAGATGACATGTTTTCAACTTTTAAATAGGATATTGTAGGTTAACCTTGCGGCCATATCAATCCTTGTGACAATCGATATAGGAGACAAACTAATTTTCGAGTATTGGCGTGACGTGTATCGATATTCATATTCGATATAGCTGTCGACAAGAAGAGGACGATGTTCTGTTTGGTTGCTGCGGTAAAACTTATCGGCGATAAGGTTGTATTACGGAAGTATAATACTGCGTAATAATCTCTGACAATGGCTGTAAGTTCTAGATCTGGTGAAGATTCTAAAAGGATGCGTAAAATGAGTCTCAGCTATATTAAAGATTCAATAGCGAGGAAGAGTGGGAGGCAGAATGGACCTCGACCTCATGTGTGTTCTTGTGAAACAGAAGATGCAAATGGCGAAAGGGCTTCAATTGAGATAACTTGTTCGGAAAAGGATATGTCTGCAGACAGAAATAATGAAATGTGTAAGGGTACAGGAAAGTCACTAGCAGATAAGCGTAAACTCGGAATTTTTAAAAGCTTGAAGAAAAGATTGCAGTTGAAAACGAACATAGGTGTTAGACCAGTGAACTGCAAATCAAAACATACATTTAAAGGTGTTGAATCCTCGAGTAACTGTTCTGGTAATTTGAGTGAAGATGCGGTGGGCGAAGGGTTTACATCTGCAAATTCGAGGAATTCAAAAGGGGGGCCAAGGAATTTATGTCCAGTCCAGCGTCCCCTTCGTTTGGTTAGAAGCACTATTGACAGCAGCAACGTTACTTCAGTAAATGTCTCGTCTGTGCATGAACGAAAGGAAGAACAGTCATCAGTACAGAAAGTTCCTGATGTTGTTCAAAATACTTGTAGATTTCACAACATGTCACCACAAATGAAAACAAATAGGACTACTAACAGTAACATTTTAGCTTTACCAGCACTGAGTAGGAGTGTAGACTCCGCCAAAGAATTTTCGAGAAGACTGAGTGGGGCAGAGAGTTATGGGCAGGACAAGGAAAGTTCGGATGACAGTGAAGCCCATAATTTCGTCTTAGATGGGATTGTGCCATATGAACCTTGTGACATTGTCAGACACACCATTGGTGAAGATTCTGAAACAATGACCAGCCCCACTTCACGGAGTTTAACTTGTGAATTGTTGAAACTATCGAAATATGGTTGGTATTGGGGACCAATCTCACGAGAAGAAGCTGAAGAGAAACTGCTGGATCTGCCAGATGGAGCATTCCTGGTGCGTGATTCGTCCGCAGACCGTTACCTCTTAAGTGTGAGTTTCCGTAGTTCAGGAAAGACTTTTCATACTCGTATTGAACACAGTTGTGGCCAGTTTAGCTTCTACACTACACCTGGAGGTGAAGGCTTTTCAAGTATTGTGGAACTAATCAATCACTGTATGTCCTACTCGGAATCTGCTGTGTTTTGCTACTCTCGACCGCGGGCTCCAGGTTACCCAGCATTCCCTGTTAGATTAGCCAGACCTGTGTCTCGATTCACACAAGTGCGGTCCTTACAGTATCTATGCAGGTTTGTCATACGCCAGTACACCAGAGTGGACAACATACAGAAGCTCCCTCTGCCCAGTAAACTGAAAGGTTATATTCAGGAAGGTCATTATTAGTTACATGTATTCTTGATGACAAAATTAGTGAGATTTTAATTTGGAGCTGATGTGCAATGGTGTCAACACTTACTTACTTCATAAAGTTTGCAATTATTTATTAATCAGCACTTGCAGACTCGTAACAGAAGCAGTATGTATGAGTGAACATGCTAATTGAATTATAGTACAGGGTATCTTTTTGTTGTTATGCTGAGCACAGAAGCTTTGTTGCTATAGACAGCATGCATCCACCAGGACATCCCATGGCAGCTATGATGCTCAGGACAGTAAAAAAAATGCGCTGTACTTGTATAACTTAATTTGTGCCTTTAGTTCTGTGTTTTTTGAAATAGAAACCATAATAATTGTGGTTTGTGAACATAGATAACAACCATAAGTGAAGTGTTTTAATCTAGGAAGCTCAGATGTTTAGCCATAATATTAAAGTTCTTTATGTCTGTGTGACAGACATGCAGTGCTTGTATCACTAAATCAGTACAGTAGAAAAGCAGCACTGTTGAGAAAATATTTGGAAGCTTACATGAGTTGACAGGAACAGACTCTAGGCTAATGCATGAAGATAAAAGTGATACAGAACTAGGTGCTTCACAGCAAAACAGTGAACCAGTAATGTTTTGAAATTGTTATTAAAATTGACATATGTTCTGCTGTCAACCACAACAAAATTGTATTAGAATAAAATTTGTTGTGGTAGGCAGGAACACAAAAAAAATTTGTTGTGGTTGATGGCAGCACATGTCAGTTTCATTATGATATACCAAAATGGGATGAATTTTGCGAAAGAAATTGTAATTATTAGCTTAATGGAGCACGTCCTGGTCTCAAGACAATGGAAAAGTCCTTTCACTTACTAGTGATGTGTTGCAATTTGCTCCATTGTCAAGAAATTCCATGGTATTTCCCGTTATGTTTTCCTAGTTTAAATTGTTAGGTTCTCACTATATATATATATATATATATATATATATGTGTGTGTGTGTGTGTGTGTTTTTGTCTCTGCATCTCGATACATCTGTGTAATAAAAACCAACTTGTTGTACTATTTATCCTCAGTTTATTTGCTCAATCAACCTCTACATGTTTCAGTTATATTTGTACCCCATCATCAGGAGGTATACTATATATATATACAACAGTTGGTATGTATCGTGCTTTCAAGTTGACTGTTGCCTGGGTTGAGATGGAACCCGGCCAACAGTCAACAGACAAAATAAACTGAGGATAAATAGTGCATCAGGTTGGTTTTTTTTAACACAGACACTCGTCACTATACTTATTTTGACAAACCTTGCTGAATTGTAGTTTATTGTTTCCTCTGTAGTATCATAGTATCAGCAGCAGCAGCAACAGTAATGGTAGTGGTAGTGATGGTGGTAGTAGTAGTAATAGTAGCAGTAGCAGGAGGTAGTAGCAGTAGTAGTACTCAGACACTTGGAGAAAATTCAATTTGTCTTCAAGCATCTGAGTATAATTTGGGAAGTGACTGATGTCTATGTTGGCAACTATAAGTGATGTTGTTTAACTATGAAGCCTCATATCTTTAACTTCAGTGGATTATGTTTTTTTAATTTACAGTGGCAGACAGAATTTTAGTTTTTTGACTGTGTGTTGTCAGTCCCATTGTAATATGGTCTGAATCATATAAAATGAAAAAAAAAAAAGGAAGGAAAACAGAAATGAAAATTGTGTAGGTTAGAACTGCATTAACATGTTCACTCCAAAATACTGGGTTTGTTAAAGAAATATAGCATTTTTACATGTTGTAGAGTAAAGAATTGTAAACATATAACCCAGAAATAAGTGTTGTTGCTATTCTTTGTTTGTATGATTAATTTTAAAGAATGAAATGTATTTGACATGTGCTTTATTGTAGTCCCCCTGAATGTGGGGACGTATGTTAAGTGACTTTTTGACATTTTTTAAAATTTAATTTACAGTTACTCTTGATGTCAACATTGTAGTTTTGATGTGTGCAGGTTGAGTTGTTCACAGAAGTGGAAATTATGGTAAATGGTTGTAAGGATTTGTTTGCTTTATTCAGTCTCCCCCCCCCCAGGAAACAATTTATGCATATTGAAATTGGTTATTAATTTTTCAAGTGTGTTGAAACAAAATGCAATGAATTGGATGATTAATTGAATGGTTAGAGTTTGTCAGTGTGTACAAATTATACCAGATTTTGTCAGTTTGTACGGAGTATTCCAGAGCAAGACCTCTTAGCAGAGAACTTTGCAGTATGACTGAAACCTCTTGTTCAGAACCATCAGTGTGTGTGTAATTGATCTCATTCTTACCAAAGCGAACCCTGGGTTTAAGTGGAAGTGACTTAAGGCCTAAACTTCTGGCAATAAGTCAGTAAAAAACAAAGTCCACATTCGTGTATGGGAAAGAGATGTAGGCCACTTGCCCTACTGCAGGAATGGTGATGACAGTTTAAGAGCAACATTCATGATTTGCCCAGGTCAGTTGGCATTTAGTAATTTTAGTGTAATCATAATTCTGTTATAAAGCACCATGGCCTAGTGTTATATGTTTTGTAGCATAAATAGACATTAATTAAAACACACACTTCAAAGGCAACATTATGTATATTAACATGGGATAAAATGTACAAAACTGTGTGTAACACTAGTACTAGATTACTGTATTATTTTTTTTAACCTACAGTATTCAAAGGATGAACATTTTTGTCTAAACTAATGTAATTTCCTTTTGTGAACTACACAGACTCAGAGATGATGACCAGGCTTGATTGAAACATGTAAGGGGTGGATTTAGCGGCACAACAGCATCAGTGGCTATATGCAGAGACATGTAGGATTGGGATGGTTGTTACGTTGCCCATACATATGTGTACTTCACTCCTTTAGTATTGTTTGGATGAATAAGTTAATAAACATGCACACACTTGATGTTTTATTGTAAGATTTTTTAAACATCTGTTAAATATTTGGGAGGGTGTCTGAAAACAGGGCACCAGGAAGAATGTTTATACCTAAGGTGGAAGAAATGGCATGAGGGCAGGGACAACTGTAATTAGTAGCTTCATGCTTTGTACTGTTCAGCAGAGATTATTAAGTTCATCAGATTACATATGTAACACCACTGTGAGAGATAAGAAGTATATACAGAAATTTGGTCAAGAAATCGGGACTGAAAAGACCACTTGGAAGTCCGAAATGTTGATTTGACAATAATATTGAACTGCTCAGAATGAGAGGATGTGTAATATGTTTATCTGACTCAAAATAGGGACCAGTGACTGTTGCCTGTGAACACAGTGATGAAACTTCAGGTTCAAAAAGAAAAAGGTAGTGTGTTCTCAAGGACTGTGTTGTGTGATATGAATTACTGACATATTATCTGATTTTTTCAGTAAGGAATCAGAAGGCAGTGGCCATTTGGGAGACATGTGCATATATGGTAGTATAATATTGAAATGGAACTTAAAAAGAAGTAGCTGGAGGTGACTGGGCAGTTTTAAACCCCAACTGATCTAACTGTGGGAAAGACACCCCCCCCCCCTGGTAGGAAGCTGGGCGCTCCTCTTGATCAGTCTTGTCAGTGGAGGCAGATGTAGAGGGCCTGTAGACAGCAGAAACCAGAAGACAAGTGCCAACTGCAGCCTGATAATGGTGAATGTGTTTATTCTTTCCCTGACACAACTTCAGAAAGTGTGGTTTTGTGATACAGAAAGCAAATCCTTTTATTAGTGTTTCCATTCATGTTTGAAACTTAGAATGGATCAGCTTGTTATGTATTATATTCTGTGTTAGCTTATAATTTCAAATATATTCAATGTTATGTTGTGTGTTTATATTTTGCAGTTTTATTTGATTGTTTTGAGGTTCTGAGATTGAAGATCTGTTGATTTTGGTACATGTTTCCATAAATGCGTTGATTTTTATTTGTGCTTTTGGTATGGATGAACCTGTTACAGTATGACACTACTGTAATTGTGCTCACAGTCTTTGCATATACGGTAATGTTTGAACACAGCAATACCGGACAGTCCCTACCTGTGATGTATATTGCTTAATTGTGTGTGTGTATGGTGTGCCATTCTGGGGTGTATCCAAGGTTTTGTATTTGCATCTGTCCCGTAATGGAGCGTGGTTTTGTGTAATTTGTATGTACTTAACAAATCTTTCTTTGAAATGTCCATCTGTATGCAAATGAAGGACTAATTTATATAATGGGGTCATTGTGTAGGAAATCACCGACAAACCTCAAGCTGTAGTAGGTTATTTTCCTCTATATTTTGTCATGATGTTAATGGTGGTGATAAAATGCTGATGCATATAGTAACCTGAGGGTTTGAACTGTGGACATGGGGTTGGTCCTTTGGAAGAAAGAATGGGCAGTTATTTTTTACTTAGGTGCTAGATAGGAATGTTGTGAAATTATTGCTTACCAGAAAGCACGCTGAGAAGAACTTACTGGTTAATAAATTGTTAACCCATTCACAGTGGTAACTACTGCACCCCCAGCTTTACCAGTCAAGGACTCTGCCTTTGGCCTCTGCACTGTATTCATATGCTTTGTATGAAAGTCACAATAAACAGCATTATTTCCATACATGCCATCACTGTTCAGAGTGGACTGTGTTCTCTGTGAGGTTCCCAACATTTCAAAGGAACCTTTTGTCTTTGTCTTCATTGGTCAAGAAGTCCTTCAAAGTAAATGGGACGTTTATGGTGGACAGTTTAAAGTGAATAATTACACATTTTAGAATATTTTAATGTTTATTTAGTTTTGCCTATTGAACTGTACATGTGTTTAGAACGTTCGCTACAAACTTCCGGTGTTACATTTTGCTACACGGAGGGACTCGCTGCTATCTGTTCCCCAAATTCAGTCCCAGAATGTTTCGTGCCTGAAACAGGAGGTTACGGTTACTACTGATGGATGTTATTGCATTAGCTATAAATATACTGTAATGTTTGATGAGCAAGTGAAAACCTACAAAGCAATATGTAGGCTTGAGGTTGTGACAGCAGTGCTGCTGAAGATTTTTATCTTCTGGGGTGTGACACTGTGCAGTGTGTAGTTGCTGGTGATACAAAAGTACTGTAGTGCCATATTCTCATGGTTCAAGTAGAGGAACTCTTCTCCAATCCTTTGAAACATCAGGAACTACATACCCAATGACACAGCATCACATCCCAGAAGAACTGAATCTTCATCTAAGATTATAACCTCCTTTAAGATGGATAGTTGTTCAGCTGTTTCACGACCTGAAGGTTGACTGTCATATTCACACAGTCAACATATCAGTGGGTAAGAGATTTCCCATTTGATAACCAAAACATGTCAGAATGTTAACATACTGTAATGAATGCTGCAGTAACCCCATCTTTAGCAACTTGTGACACCTCTCCTGATTGGTGCAGGTAACTGTGCAGCTGAGATACGTCTTCAATTCTTCGGCCCAGGAAACGCCATGTTTCCTCAAAGTTTGCTGACTTGTCTTGTATCATATAGAGTTCAGTCATCTTGTAGATTCCAGCTAAAGCAACCCTCCGGCTATACCAGCTGAACTGAAATGGGATGTTTGTATTAAATTATACTGATAAATAGTATAGTGATATATATAAAATGCATTCTTTGGCCAAAGAAGAGCACAGAATGGCATAAAGTTGCCATCTGCTGGTGACAGAGTGAAATATTAGTGCAGTCTCAGCATCAATGTTTCAGACATGAGGTACATCAGTTTGGTTGCAGCCAGCTATGCATGACACAAGGCTGGTCGACGCTGGATGAAAGACGCAGACTTTGATATTAACATTCCTCTATGGTGTCTCTACTGTACTGTGGTGAGGAGGTTAGGGTATGCTAATGATCCAGTCACCTATACCAGTCATAGTGTAGCTACGGGTAGGGTCTGCCTTGCTGGACAGGTTAAAGGGAGGTGTCTGATAAAGACAGACAGCCTGCAGGTCCAGAGGTGGTAACATTGCAATTGCACCACTCAACTTACTCCACAGAGTGCTCATAATGCAACCAGGGGAATTTCACTGACTCAAAATCTACATACCCCATTAGCTAAATGTTATATTTTCTAAATTTCCAACCTTGCTTACCATATGTGGTCAACTCTTGGCTGTCCTTCATATTCTGAAAGACCTGTGTTCAGATCTCAGCTCAGAATCCAGCTACCCTCACTGAAATCTTCAATGGTTTTCCTAAGGCCTTCCAGTAAGACACCAAAATAATATCTCAAATTACACTCTGACCACATCCACATCTGTTCCAATTCACTATTCAACATTACAGTCCTATCTTAACAACTAATACATTGCTAAATAAGCCAAGAATAGACCGCTTAGTTCAATGTTCAAACCCAACAGAAACCAAATATCTGTACACAGAAGAGGTTACTATTAGGTAGTTCTCACATATTGCAGTATCGTAACTTACATCAACAGATCTATCTCCAGCATAATAACAGATATCGTCCACTAGAGTAAGTAGGTTGGCCAGAGCTGGTGGAACATTGGCTGGAAGTGTCATAATAGCCAGAGCTTGTGGCCATTTGCTGATGTATGGAGTAATCATACGGAGACGTTTCTCTACCGCATCTTGAATAAATACTGCTGGTTGTTTGCATCTGGAAAGAGTAACAATATTTCAACAAATATGAAGACAGAGGAAGTATGTTGAAATTTAAGTCATACAAACATTTCCATTTCATTGAGATTTTTTAAGTTTTTGCTGTTTATAGCTGGTTTGTTCGTCTGTGATCCTGATCTGGTATGGCAGCTGCAGTGCAATTGGACCTAGTCGCATCCCACCCAAAGTATGTAACAGACTGCAGTTTGCAAACATACTGTCCTGTGTAGTCTGGTAGAGGCTTGCCAACATTTCAAAGGAACCTGTTGCCACTGTCTTCATGGTAAAACTTGGCAAGTTTCAATGTCAAAGAGGAAGGAACATGTTCCTCCAGAACATTAGTACAAGTGTGTGTATCAAGCTACAGAATATCTCCCCCCCCCCAAATAAAAACAAAAATTATGTTCCTAAAATGTACAGTAGTTCTG
>Ga0123357_10012061_pt1 | contig 11130 bp, 7 predicted proteins | sample TergutEmb28metaG_FD_89873 | JGI IMG/M metagenome (GOLD analysis project Ga0123357, IMG submission 89873) | Embiratermes neotenicus P4 segment gut microbial communities from Petit-Saut dam, French Guiana - Emb289 P4 | ecosystem: Host-associated > Arthropoda: Insects > Digestive system > Gut ... | reverse complement strand
GTCGTTGATATTGCGGGAGGAAAGGAAGCTGAGGGTGTTTGAGAACATGGTGTTGAGGAGAATATTTGGACCTAGGAGGGACGAGGTAACGGGGGAATGGAGGAGATTGCATAACGAAGAGCTAAATGAGTTGTTCTCCTCACCCAATATTGTGCGGGTGATAAAATCGTGAAGAATTTAATGGGCTGGGCATGTGACGCGTATGGGCGAGGAGAGGGGTGTATTGAGTATTGCTGGGGAAACCGGAGGGAAGGAGACCACTGGCGAGATCTAGGCGTAGATGGGTGGATAATATTAGGATGGATCTCCAGAGGGTGGGGTGTGAGTATATGGAATCGATTGGGCTGGCCCAGGATAGAGAAATTTGGCGGACGCTTGTAAGTGCGGTAATGAACCTACGGGTTCCGTGAAATGCGGAGAATTTCTTGAATAGGTGCAAACCAGTTAGCTTCTCTAGAAGGACTCTGCACACGAAGTAAGTAAATATATAAATGACCCAGTCTTATATTCCTCAACTTTAAATATTAGAAGTTCTCGCGTTTATTTTATTTTATTTTGGGCGCAATGTTCATATCGGGACAGGAAAGAAAATGGACTGATAAGTTTCAGTGTTCTGAGAAGCTGTAAACAGTGATGAACATCTTTTGACATAAACATCCCAATGACTACTGCTTCACAGCGACAATTAAAAAATTTACCAACATTGATTTTTTGATGTGTTGCGAAAAATGTAATTGTTCGGCCTTTCACGTACAGCCCTCCCTATAAACTCTTCCTACATCAGGTCGTATGGTGAAAAAATAAAGAACATTCAGGAGACATTCTGTGTTGACAAATTATACAAAAGTTATGACTTCAGTGCTGTGACATTTGAAGACAAAATTTTAGACAATAAACATGTGCAGTAACATTCTGGTTTGTACGTGAAATATTTACACATTTTCGGCTAAAGTAATAAAACTACGACCACATGTCTTAAAAAAGAGAGACCAAATGACGATAAGAGTTCAAGCTAAAAACAAAAGCTACCCACATCTGCATATAAACTGTCCCATATTTGTGTCCGTTTATCAGCGAATTCGGATTTTACCGAAATATTTTCACGTCTGTCTCCACCATACAATTTCACGGAAATCTGTCCAGTGGGAGACGCGCTTATGTGCCTGCGTACAGACGGACGCACCTGAGGCCAATTGCCTTTAATTCGCACCATGTTGACGCGCATGAAATCTTAGGTAGCAGCCGAATTATTTAAAAAATTTAGGAATTTGATTGCGTGTGAATTTTTGGGGTATTGAAACAGCGGTATAATTTATAGCCTGCCAGATTGAGTTATTACAGACGTTTGCAAATTCTAGTTCTAACAATGCTAATACTTAAATTTAGACAACCATTACTCAATTGTCAAATCATCAATCCTAGCACAAGACGTGAAAATTCTCAGCATCAACAAAAAGCACAGATTAATAACATTGGACATAATAGTTCTTTACGTTAACATACCTATCACAGAAAACATTGACATAGCCAGAAATTAATTGCTGAAAAATAATCATCCAGAAATCACAACAAAATTTGTAGACTTCTAGAAACAATACTAAAACAAAATTATTTAATATTTCATCAACAAATTTACCACTGCAACAAAATATCTGCGATGGGCTCACTCATATCAGGCACAATAGCAGAAATATTTTTACAACACTTAGAACACAAACAAATCAGAAAACTCATAGATTGCAAACATATACTGTTCTACACCTGTTACATAGATGATATCCTGATCATTTATGATATTGAAAGCACCACCAGGAGAACGTGAAACAATAAATCAATTCAAATTTGTAATTTAATCCAACACAGGAAGCTAATGGCTACATCAACTTTCTCGACTTAAAATCATCAGAATTACCTCCCACCTAGAAATTGATATTTACCGAAAACCTACAGCAATAGATACAACCATACATTTTACATCAATCCACCATAATGAACACAAATTAGCAGCTTACAGTTATTACATAGAAAGAATGTTCAACCTACCACTCGATGCTGAATGCAAAAAAAAAGAGAATGGTCAACAATCCTTCACATAGCCCAGCAAACGGGTTCCTACTTACAATAATACAAAAACTAAAACACCAGATAAAACATAAAGCAAGGCACACCACAACACACACACATGAACAAAAACAAAAGATGGGCAACATTCACCTACATTTCCCCACAAATACGTAACGCGACAAACATATTCAGAAACACAAACGGCAAGATAGCATTCAGGTCCCGAAGTACCATAGCCAAACTGATCAAACATTCACAAGACCACAAAATTCCGACCCACAATGAATGGTGAATTATTCCAACTAACATATAACACATGCAAAATGGCGTACGTAGGACAAACGAGCCGTAGCCTGAAAATATGTTTCCAAGAACATATAAGATACATTAGGAATAACACTCCTCAATCAGCATACGCCCAACATATTCTCCAAAACCAGCACGAATACGGCCAAACGAATAATAAAATGACCTTGCTAAAACCACTAAATAACCAAAGCTTGCTCATTCCTTACGAACGGTACTATATACAAACCATATACCGAACAGGCAAACTCATTCCGAAGTAAACCCCAGGGGAAATAAACCCCCTAATTCAAACGGTCATTAAACCCCAGCCCCCAAATTCCACATGAACAGACCAGTTGTGTTCCAGCGTGTAACACGGATACCGCTCAAACCCGACCACACCGAATCTCCAACACACATCGAACCAAGGTTTGTGCTAGCTCAAATTCACAAATAACATAGTATATTAACAATGAATTACCAGTCAAGCAATAAAACATACTACAAACATTAGAACACAATTATCACAAAGCAGAAAAGACTATAACAGGCAGAATCAACAGAAATACGCTTACCAACTTCAACAAAGCGACAAAGCACGACACAATAAGCACACAAATACACACCATAATTTACGCTAAAGCTGAATCCTCCGCCTTTACAGAACAATACGACCAATGTGGTGATTCAACCGAAGAGTCGCAAGCTCCTGATGATGTACATATTAATGTCCGAAACATGTTGAGCACATAAGAAGTAAAATAAAATAGCAAGTGACATCAAGTTGGACATTTATTCCTCAACTATCACAAAGATGCAAGGTCCAATAAACATAATACTCGCGTAGGCAGTTCAGCATCGGGGACAAATTTCTGAGCAACATTTAAATGTAAATCTGTGGCCCTACCTTTTCCTAAATCTGCTCTAAGCTCTTACTGCTATAACTAAAGGAAACAATACAGTCCGTAGCAACAATTAAATGTGAACGGACGTTTCGTAAACAACGCAATTATACACCGATATTACAAAATTCCTCGAGACATTTGGAGTCAGTGTGTCAAAAATGAATATCAAAATTTAAAATTAACATACAAAATATTGACATATAAGTAACAGTGCGCTTTAAAAGGTTGTTCACTCGTTTGTTGCACAATTTGGCGCATTATATAAATTTCTGTCGTCTACTTTCAGTGTAATAATCTAATTTCTATTTCACTTCTTACCTTGAATTATGACAAGTTGTCTTCTAGATCTTCGTACTTTAGAATATCGCGCAAGATGCGAAAATAATTGTTAATATCTGAAAATTATTGACAGGTACGCTATGGCTGAACTCAGGGCCAAAGTTCAAGAAGAGAGTAAAGTTAACATTCAACAGCTACAGTAGTTCGTAGAAATGAATTTCGATCCTTCTGCTTCTGTAATAGCGAATAGAGAAGAATTCGGTTAGTTTTTTTTTTTTGGTTAACGTCATCTTGGAAAGGAAAGTTTTAAAATTTGTCTAGTAAACAAATACAAACGTCCGAACACGTGAAACACTCAGTGTACTAGAAGTAAAAATATGATTTTCTTTTATTTTAAAACTTCTTAATATTATTCCCATAAAAAAAACATATTTTCTTGGCTCGTTTTGTCCATACTTCTAAAAATAAATTCAATCCATATATTTCTATTAAGTACAGAGGGTTGCACGTATTGACGTCAGCTTCATATATTCGCTAGTCATTGAAATTCAAACCCAATAAAAAGGAAATTAACATAGGGTATTGAAGGATCGTTCACCACAGTGAACACAAAAATTAGAAACTTCATATTCAAGCCCATCAGCTATCTCCACAGTAACTGTGCTGTATAAGTTTAAAGTAACTTAAAGGTTATAGACCTTACACCAACACTTGCTCTAATGTCAAATTAGCTGTGCTGAGGCAACAAAATCTAATTCATACATCAAGTCTTCAGTAGCCGTTACACAGTGTGACGTAACACAACATTACATACGGCGCCACAGCCCTCAGCAGGAACACAGAAGGTAACATCAGGGTAGCAAGCAGCACCAGCGGCACGTGATTGCTCTCATCCAACGCAACACCTGACGTCATAATTAAATTCGGGTTTGGTCCGTGTGAATAAGAACCTTCAAAAGGTACACAAATAAATGAACCTTTATCAGTCGTTTGTACCCAAAGTGTGATATGGGCAACTAAAACTGCGAAACAAAAATTATAAAACAACCTTATATTGCAAACGGTGTGCTGTCACAACTTTGTTCACTCCTTCGCCATTGAAAGTTTCCTCCGATATATAAATATCTTTGTCCCACTTTGAATGTAAAAAACGGCCCGTTGTTTCGTTTGTTATTTCTAAACATGAAAATTTGCTTATAGATTTTATGTTCTTTAGCAGGTAATATCCTTACTGAATAGGAAAGCGAACGGATGGATCAGTTCCAGTCTCTTGGTCTGCTGCATTTTCGTAAGAATTTTGCTCACATCATTTTCCGTGTTTTTGTTCAGCACCTTGTTCCATTCTTGCGAAATCTGATGACGAAAAGTGTTCTGCTCTTCTCACGAATGTAATGTTGTAGGCAGACGATATCAACTTGCAGTTTTCTGTATTGAATATCGCTTCGGTATAACTGCTACAACGGTTAGTAACGGATTGCTGCACTTCAAAGCTGGCATCATTATCAGGATGATGATTTGTAGAGCATAAAATAGTGTAATTTGTCCTGTGCTTTAGAAAACCATTCAGAATAGCACGTACGAATGAAAAAATACCGATGACTAAGGGAAAATTCATTTTGACCAACACACAAACATGTTCAGTCATTTGAGTAAAAAAAAAATTGGGATAAGGTAACAGGAGTTGAGAAAACGACATATGGAGGAGCTTACTGGTCTGTATTACTTACCAAATGTTTAATGTGATCACATGGAAAAGAATTACACGGGCGGAGCATGTAGAACGTATACGGGAGGGAGAGGCGTATTCGGGGTTTCGGTGGGTAACGTGAGAGAAACGGACCACTTGGAAAATTCAGGGCTAGATGGAAGATAAAATTAATAAGGATATACAAATAGTGGGATGCGGTTGCATGGACTGGATTGATCTAGTTTAGTGTTGGGACAGTTAGTGGGCAATTGTAAATGGGATAATGAAAATTCGGATTCTATAAAATGCAGCGAATTTCTTGAGTAGTTGAGAAGCAATTGGCTTCTCCAAAAGAACTTTGCACCATGAAGAAAGTAACTATGTATGTAACTAAACATTACGTACGTAACGCGTCCGTCTAATGTTTATACCCCTTCGGCTACTCCAAAAACCTGATAACACGCATGATTTCAGATAATCGCTGAAAGGTACATGTAGTTTTTGCTCTTCTGTAATGTTACGCAGATTTGTTTGGTAGTTAGTTACTCTCCTTCCAGAACAGAATATTCCATCTATCTTCGTCGATTGATGGCCCATGATGCGGAAACATAAACTGTCCCGAAACGTCGAGATATAAATACCGATCACCGCAGTGTAACATTCCAGACGAGAGAACACGTCAGCCTCATGGAACTACTCTCGAAGAAGGCAACTAATTGTGACTTGATAGCGAAGGTAACCATAAAAACTCATACTAATTAGCTTCTCACGTAACAGAAAGCCTTGGTATGCGATCAGATAAGACCTCTACAGTGTCTCCCATTGGAACTGTCATTATCCAATATAGAGCAAATAATTTTCTGGTGTTCTTGATTACGTTCCATCCGTTTTACCTGACATCCTTACCTAATCTACCTCTCAAATGGACACAATACAAAATAATAATCAGTCAAAAACTCACACAAGTTTCGAGCAATATAATTGTACAGAAGTGACAACTGTTTGTCAGCAAAACGAAGAAGATAAAGAGACAGACGTTATTGCGTTTTGCAATAACATTACAGCAGGTGTCGATGTGTTCTCCAGCAGGTTCTAAAATCATAACAATGCGTCTCATTATTAAGCTAATTCTATGGCCATATATACCGTCCGCGTGCTGTCTCTAATTTAGTGACCTAGATTGCATTGGAATGCCAACATTTCGGCGCCTTTCAAAGTACCACGTTTATGTCGACGTCTTAACACGGCCAATACAAGCATGTTACACCTTGTCCGACAATTTGCAAAAATTTAATTTTCTCATTGTTACGACAATGCAATCTTACAGCCGTGAAAAGAGAGCTTTTATGCGTAATCGGTGGCAGTTCTTTCAGTTCAGGTCGGTTATTTTATTCTCCCTGCACATCAACATGTACAACTGTTACACACAGTGTACAGTGACAGGTTGCGAACGGAATGGAAATATAACTGTAACTGTACGATGACTGCTACAGTGGGCTGTTCTCTCAGATCAGCTCAGTTATTTTATTGTCCCTGCACATCAATATGTAGAACTTTTACACACAGTGTACAGTGACAGTGACTCGACAGTAACACTATGCGCTAGCCAAAACAACAAATTTAAATTTACTAATACAATTCATCCTGCAGAACACTTCCAATCGTCCCAAATGAACTCTGCATCCCGTCCGTCTGACTCATTAATGTATTTCTTTACACCTTTGTACATAAGAGATTTTCGTATTCACTATTAGTCACTGAGACTTAGGCAGTAACATAAAGTAATCTTTCAGCCGAAAAGAAACAAAATTCAAGTAGGAAGACTCTGCGCCGAGTGGCAAAGCAGAGAGATTGAGCTTGCTGTTTGATCACAACTAGCACACTGCTGGAATAACTTTTGGGTCAAATGAATATGTGATTAAATCTTGTGCAGTTAGTAAGTCTTCGGCATAAGGTTAACTTAGATACTTAATACCTTAATATTATTTTTAAGACAGTTTCGCCAAAATAGGTAAAAGGGCCTCTTACATACGTCATGTGTGCTAGTGCGTCTGTCGGTCCGCATGGGACGACTCGGATCCGACTGGACGGATTTTCATTAACTATAATATGTGAGGATATTATTCGACCTGTCGAGAAGAATCAAGTTTGAATAAATTCAATTAAAAAAAGAACAATTTATGTTACTATAATATTTCGCTGAGTTCTTTAAATTTTCCATCATTTTCCAAGTCACGTAATCAATATAAATTTAGAATAAAACATCTGCTTTTTTCAGTAAAATTTCCCACAATGTAAATTAATAAGTGGCACCAGCGGCATTGTTCACTCCTAAGAAGTTTTCAAATATCATGGTTTAAATGTACGCCGTACCGTGGTTGTCAACGTTCCCCCTAAAAATTAACGATTCCACAATACCAACTTTCGTGTGTTATTAATAATTCAACTTAACAAAGTATTGATCACCATGCCACGCTAAAAATTAGCGCCGTAATAAGCACCTCAGTGTATTTCAGAAAGCCCTGACAGTCAGATACATACAGAGCAGTCAGAAGTTGAACAAAACTAAACAAAAGTGAATTTTCCAAAGCTTGAAGCAGTATTTTTAACTCTGTGTTACATCTCATTGAGGTACATTATTTCAGCATGAATAGACAAGAACCAAAACTAAAGGGACTGTCGGAGTTTCGTTTCGGTTCGATGATACTTTTCTTCAGATTCGCGGGAATTTCGTTGAAGAAGAAGAGAATATCGGCTATTTATACTCTGTACATGATAATAGTGATTATATGTAGTTGCAGTACATACATAGGAATGTTGGTCGATGTGTACATACACAGGGACGATTTGGGACGCGCCATGAAGATAATGCGTGTGTTGATTCCAGTCACGAATATTATATGGATATTTTCGTACTGCAGGTAAGTTACATCAATGGCTGTCACTTCTGCTGATTCAAAACTGTAATAACAAATTATCCCAAGTATAGCACAGAAGAAGTGACGTAAACAGAACGCTATCTATTCGACATACCCACTACTTTTTTTAAGCTAACCGATTTAGTTAAATACGTTATATCGCAGGAAGTATAAAACAAAATCTACGGATATCATGACGTTTATATAACTCGTAGCCTGCGACATTCTGCAGGAATACGTCAGTGTAGAACATAGGCATATATTGGAGTTGAAATTACAAAGTATGCTTGAACCTGGTCGCAAGTCATTAACTCAAGCACAGATGGGCGGACACACTGATGTTACGAACCGGAACGCGTCTAACAATCAAATGCTTTAATTTGGTAAGAGCGACAAAATGTCTTGTTCATTGAATTTACGGAAAAGTTTAATGCCTAGATATATTGGTTTCTTAACCAGTCAATACATTTAATGTCCAATTTTCATGCGCTGATTTGAGAAGAATTTCATTTTCAAAGCAAAATATCAAAACGTTTGTCCTGTTTTTATGGTACTCTACAGCACTTCCTCTTCTTGGTGTTATTGTTCATTTTCTTTTCCTCAGACTCCAACAACGCAGTATTGAACGTGCGATGGACCTAACAGACAGCTTCACGTGGGAAGATCTGCCGACCAGAGACGCTGACACCGGACACTTGACAGCGGCAGGATGGATCCCTTTGATTTTGAAGTATAGCTTCCGAGTAGCTTTTGCGAGTTTATGTTTTCATACGGTGCAGTCAACAATACGCATGGTGAAAAATCATGAAACAATGTTAGTTGCGTGGTATCCTTTCGACTGGACTGTTTCACCGTTCTATGAACTGGTTAACATCTCACAGGTAACAATGTTTGTCAATACATTATAAAAGATTCTCAGATGAACTCTCTCTCTCTTTAATCTTAATTCATCAGTCTGACATGACTAATACATTTCTTTCATTCTCTTTCTTCGTTTCGTTCTTTCCGCCATCGTTACTATTCCTCGTTTCTATTAGTTTCTCGGTCTATATAGCTTTGAATGGACGGCTGATTAATGAAAACGAACTGGATAAATTATTCAATTGATACTTATTGGCCTAATACATTACTCTGAATGAAATTTCTCTGCGAAAATCACGAAAAGTTTGAAAAAATTCAATATATCCGGTGTTCCGTCCGGCACTTTATGAATACAAATCCACAGCACTAGTGCAGGACAAAATGTTCGGCTTTCGTGACTTCATATGGAGATTATTATTTAAGGAAAATCATGAACTGTGAGTGCAAACAATTTTAAAAGAACGGATCAAGTGTTACATTAAGATCCGGCTAAGGCTAAAATATTTTCCGCTACAAAGAGCACAGAAGGCAATACCCAAATCTTCGAAGTGCATTTTAAAATCTCAACGAAATAATAACACCGCTACTACTTTTAATTCAATCCGCATGTCGAAAGTCACGTGAACTGCTGATAAACAAAAAAAGTTTCAAGCAACTAACGTCAGACAGAAGCGAACAGCCGTAAGGCTAGGGCGAAATAAGTTGATTTGTAAATAACATATCTGCTGTATGACAGATTCTTTGGATTCTGAAATATACAGTTTAAATGTAGAAAGCAACCGAGATATTACATTTGGCACGTCTATTAATAACCTGTTGAAATTAAATCATTCGATCGACATATTAGACAAAAGAAAAATATAATAAAAACACAAAATATTTAAATAAATTTGTTTTTCTATAACAAAATTATTGTACATGCAAAAAAATTGTATTCTACATATTTTGATTTTTAATATCACATATGTTTCTTCACAATTCCACAAACCGTTTCCGCAATTGGTCTAAATTCTTAACAATTCACAAATTCACTGTTCATTAGTTGCTTTATATTCATATCTGGCCACCTACTTTCCTGGAAGGACGACATTCCGAGTAACTATAGACGTTCTGGGAAGCAACAAATTGTTTACATTTCCAGTCCAGGAAGTTGCTCAATCAATTCAATCAAAATGATTCCTAGTTTTCTTTTTGTTATAAAATTACTTTGAATGAAATGAAGTCAAAACTTAAAGGAGGTGAAAAATTATCCTGCGAAACCTCATTAAAAATTGTCCTTTCTACATATAATGTCGGCTGAATCTAATTAAATCTGTAGATTTTAAGGTGTTCAATTTAAAGTACATTAAAGCTGGAAATATTCAATTCTTTGCAGTGTTTCACATCACTTTTCTCAATCGGTATAGCATGCGGTTTCACGTGTCTATGTACTACACTGATAGCTGTGGCCTGTACTCAGTTCCAGAAGTTGAATTTGGCCTTACTGGATATTAGACAGAAATATATCACTATTCATCACGGACAGGAAGGTGAACAAGTTAATAAAATTGCAAGCTGTGACCTGAAAACTCTGCTAAAGTCGTGCATTCAACACCATCAGGATATAATGGAGTAAGTTCAAGAGAAGATCATAACACATTAACGTAACGAATGATGAAGAGAGGTATTTACTTTACCGTCCCCAATACTTATCTCAAAATATAAAACAAAAATGAACGTGAAAAAATTCCTCTAAACATTAATTCTGCTACACGAAATGCATATATCCTATCATCCATAACTGAAAGACAAGAAAACAATGAAAAATGAAATATGTTCAATACTTCCAGCGTATTTTACTGGTCTTTCTTTTCCACAGGTTCATGCAGCAGGTAGAAAATGCATTGAATATCGGTCTGTGTGGCCACTTTCTGATTATGCTGGCCACAATGTGCTTCGCTGCTTTTTCTGTAGTCACGGTACAGTATATGAAATGTTGCATGCACTAACTTTACGAAATAGTGACCAATGAAATATGAAGCCTTGTAGTCTGATTGGTATGATCAATAACCTAGCACAATTTTCATGGTAGATCATCTATCGACACACATATATATATATATATATATATATATATATATATATATAT
>Ga0123357_10012058_pt1 | contig 11132 bp, 10 predicted proteins | sample TergutEmb28metaG_FD_89873 | JGI IMG/M metagenome (GOLD analysis project Ga0123357, IMG submission 89873) | Embiratermes neotenicus P4 segment gut microbial communities from Petit-Saut dam, French Guiana - Emb289 P4 | ecosystem: Host-associated > Arthropoda: Insects > Digestive system > Gut ... | reverse complement strand
ACCCACACACACACACACACACACCCACACACACACACACACACCCACACCCACACACACACACACACCCACACACACACACAAGACATAACATCTTCCACATAAACTTGAATTTGTTTATGAAGGAGGCCCAGGATACAACTTAGCCCGGCATTGTTGTGTAGCAGCCTAGGATTCTATGACAAGATACACACCGTCCAGTTCGCTTCTCGGGCATTAGATCACGAAACGTGAATATACGGCAAAACCCAGGCTCACTGTCAGTACATTTATGTCACAAAATTGTTTAGCGATTTATTGAAAAAAGTTCTAGCCCACACTGTTTAAGATTGTTCCTATAAAATCCTCTGGAACTGCAAGGGGCCCAACAAAATGTGTGCTGGAAATACGCCACTAAAATAACTCGAAATTTTTACCCGCAATCGGAAGGTTCTATTCCGCTCAAAACCAAATAATATTTCGTCGTGGATTTCTGACGCTCCTTCGTCCTAACATTTTCATACCAATGTCCATCGCTTCTTTCTTCTCAATCGTCTGCTACTCTGCATTACACTTTTGTAGTACATTTCGGATTTTCAAAGTCGTTAATACATAGCCCATGCTTCGGCACGGCCTTGAATCTGTCAATCTCCAGTTTCATATTTAATACGTCTATTTGTCCATACTCTGTCTACCGTGTACATCAAAATTCTGAAAGGGCAGTCTTACGGAAATTCATACGTTTCTGTCAGTGACTGAAAATAACTTTACTTCAAATATGAAAGTACTCTTACACTCTACCATTGACAGACTGCGGTCTTGAAATGATACGAGTAGTACAATCGTTATTCAGTCCTTGCAACAAACATGTTGGAAATAAGAAAGCAAAACTTCAGTATCGACAATTTGTTATTCGAAAATCATATATGTGAGGTTTTGGCCTAAATCATCAGTAGGAGCTGAGTTGATAGTTGACATGGAGGAAGTATGGAAGTCAATGATTAGTAGAAGCAGGTAACATTTGGGTTAAAGAAAGGGAATGGAAAGTGACGAAAGTGGATGTAAAGTAAGAGAGAAAGAAACAAATTAAGAAACTGTTACAATGAATTGTTAAACTAGATGTGTGTAAAAATATTTTTCGCCAAACCTTTTGATTTAAAAATTTAAGAATTGGAAATATTTCGTATAGATATTACAAATTTTCGTTGTAATATTTCGAATTATATTTAATTCGTAACGTTTCTGTGTGGCCCAACTTATTCCCTTCACCATTCTGTCGTTGCCGACCGGTGTTGACCATCTCTGTCTTCACCCTGCCTGATACACAACTTACAGATGCGGACGGTACGTCGCTATTGCAAAGCGAGGCTTACGTTGCCTAGAATTCTTCAATCGCCATTCATAAATTATCACTCAGATCGAAATTTAATTATTTTTCTCAAGAAGAATTTACATTGAAAAAATCTGACTTTTCTGGGACGTTGCATCGTGTAGTTTGGTAAAAATTTCTACTCTGAAGCTGGTGGAAATACGCTCCTAAAAAAGTCTTTCATTGTGTGCCAGGCTCAGGCCATCCATATCTAGGCTATAAGGGTAATGGATTTGTGTCCATCCTGAAGTGAAATGGTGGGGAAGCACAAGAAAGATGGAATGGACAGAAGTGGCCGTACTCAGCCATTGGACAATTTACGTCCATTAACTGCTTCTTTATACATGCAACAAGAGTTGTGAGAGAGAATTTGACGGTCAGGTGACCGTACACCGTGGTAAATTCTTATAATAAAACCAGCTAGAAGCGCTCATTTCTCTAATTTATTTTTGGAATAAAACTCTACATGTTTCGGACAGTTCCTCTGTCCATCATCAGGAGTTTTTCACTGTACACACAACAATTTCTGATGATGGACAGAGGAACTGTCCGAAACATGTAGAGTTTTATTCCAAAAATAAATTTGAGAAATTAGCACTTCTAGTTGGTTTTATTATAAGAAATGTGAGAGAGAACTGAAACAGAAATGGAAGTAAAACTGAGTAACACCAAACCTAATACATAACCTAAATAATTAACATTTGATTTGTTAGAAATCCATATCAACGTAAGTTATTAGTCCTCTGCTGCTAACACCCTTCGTGGGAGAACACTGGAAACAGTAAAGGAAATTAAGAGAGATGAAAGAGAACGGAAAAAAAGGTCATTTCCTGAAAACCTCTGTTCTGAGAACCTGGATAATAAGTGAAGTCTAGGAACCGAGTAATCTTAGCGCAATCCGAGTAGACCATGTTAAGGGCCTTTAAATGGACCTATATAGACCATGTTAAGGGCCTTTAAATGGACCTATATAATCACAGGCCGGCCGGTACTGTTTGTTAGTGACCTAGACAATAAATTCACACGAAATGTGCACCCTGTGTCGTAGCTAACATTCAAAGTACAGAAATTTAAACTGTGTAACTAATGAAGTGGTAATAGAAGTCGAAGGTTCAATAATGTTAATGATGAGATTCAGTGGTTAGCACTTCCGTTCTTGGTCGGTAGAGCAGTGGTCTGATTTCTGGTCCAAAGTTTGCCTTTGTCAATGAGTTTGTTGTGGCTTTGCTTCACGAAACTAATGATGCAGAACTTTAAATATGGCAGACCACTTTTTTCTCTACTTAATTTTTTGTTCATCAATTGCAATCCATCTGGGACCGCGGTGGCACAGTGGTTAAGGTGCTGTGCTACAAATCGGAAGGTTACAGGTTCGATTCCAGATGGTGTCACTGGAATTTTTTATTGACATATTCCTTCCGATCGCACTATGACCCTGGGGTCGACCCAGCCTCTAACAGAAATGAGTACCAGGAGTATTTCCTGAGGGTAAAAGCGGCCGGTGTGTAGGGCTGACAATCTTACCACCATCCTGGGCCGTTGTCACGTAATCTAGGAACATGAACTTCCTGGAACCCTCTGGGCATCTCGGGCCTTTAATGGGACTGATTTGCAATTCATCATGACACTGTCTAGTGAATAGGGTTTATAAAGCGTCTTTAAATAAAGATAAAGTTAACATTTGAGCTAAAGTGTATCTTGTGCCCACCATGAAGACACAGAGAGGAGTAGAACCGCAGCGCCATTCATTCTGAAGTTTGATACAAATGAAGGGAAATGGTCATCTACACGCACCTGTCGGGGGCTGAGTGGAGCCTAGAACTGCTCTAGAAGCTTGGAAGGAAAAGAGGAAAACGTCTGTTCCATTCTGGGAATCTAAACAGGATTCCTCTGTTGTCCAGCAATTAGCCTGGCCCTAGAAAGGAAAGAAAGAGGGATAAAGAGAATGAAACCTATCCAAAGTCTACAAATCAGCAACATTAGGTGGCAGTTCATGTTCAGACACGCAGCTTTTGTAACTTTCGGTTTACTGGTAACTGAGAAACTCTTTCTTCATAGTCGTCACTATAAAATGTCTTTGTAAAAAAAAGGGGTGGGGGGGAAGAGTTAGTAATGAAAAGGAAGGAAGGAAGATGGGAGAAACTGAGAAGAAGAGAAGGAAGAAGGGTTATTGCAAAAACACAAAGCCCACTTTGTTATTGCAAAAAATTATAGATCTATGTCTGTTACTATTACTGCTACTATTATTAAGATATTATTATTATTTATTATTATCGAATTTTTCACTTCTAAGCTTTGGCTGCGAAATATTCAATTATCCTGGGATGTAGTAATGAACAGTGTTAGGCTCGGTGGTCTTATTTGTAGTTATTATTGTTATTATTATTATTATTTTGCGAGTCTTCTGAAGTCGGTAATAAACTACGGGTTTGCAAAAAAAAGTGCGGGGTAATTCTTTACTAGCTAAGAAATTCTTCGCTTCTCAAGAGGGACTGTACTCCACTGAGTTACTCGGCTAAAGATTTCCAGCGATATGCACCGTACACTTACGAGTACTGAAGTTCTCGCAGAATCAATCAATATTCCGACATATTTCGATGGTCGTCACCACGACCATCATCAGGGAATTTACCTTGTAAGCTAACACACCGCTGTTTGAACTGTGTCTTGTTATGCCCTCACAGCAAAATGCACATTGCACCAGACTAATTCTATATCAAACAACAGCTTTTTTTATCTGTCTTTCTGGGATTGCAATCCTTGATGTGCGTGTAAACATGCTTAGGGGCAACTGTTTGGCTCTGCATACCTTGTTGTATACCAAATGGCGGTTTGGTTCTGAGCAGCTTGTCCTTGATGCCTCACCGGAACATTACTTGTTTAGTCGTTCTATTTTGTTGTAGGAGCCGCGATACTGCTGTCGATATGGTGCCTAGGTTTAACGCTTTACGACCGCTGAATTGCAGTTGGATTCCTAGCAAGGATAAGAGATCTTTCTCTTTTTTGACGTTCAGGTGACCGTGCATCGTGATAAATTCTTATAATAAAACCAACTAGATGCACTAATTTCTCAATTTTATTTTTGGAATAAAACCCTACATGTTTCTGACAGTTCCTCTGTCCACTATCAAGAGTTTTTCACTGTACACACGGCAATGGTATATGCCATACAGGTTTGCTGACAGCTTGCGAGCAGGATCCGGATGTTCAGTCCTGATCCTGCTCGCAAGCTGTCAGCAAACTTGTATGACACATACCATTGATGTGTGAACAATGAAAAACTCCTGATGATGGACAGAGGAACTGTCCGAAACATGTAGAGTTTTATTCCAAAAATAAAATACAGAAATTAGTGCATCTAGTTGGTTTTATTATACGAAAGATCTTTCTCTTCTTCAGACCTTCTAGACCAGATTCTGGCCAACCGACCTCGTGTGCAGTCGGTAGCGGTGGCTACTTTCCACGAGGTAAAATGCCGAGCGTATTAATCTGACCCAGTCATATTCATCCAACGTCCAAATGCAGAAAGCTTACAAATGTGCATCCGCTTCTATGCTTAATTTTATGGTATTCACAGAAAGAACGTGTTACCTAAGTAGCCTGTGTGTTCAATACGTGCACATTAAATTCGTCGGAAATTACTTCAAATTTTGCGTCGTCGACGTTTTTGAAGTTGTTGGCTTTCAAAGATCTTATTATGTGCATGTGGTTACCGTCTATGCAAAATTTCACACGTCTGGCTCTGAATTTGACAAAATCGAAAGCTAACGACAGTTTTATCGAGGCTACAATTTTGTAATTTCGCATTATACAGAACTACGACACCTACGCTATTTTTATTTTGGTGTATTTTATTTTGTTCCCTGGAGCTATTATGACAAATCATTTTACGTCCTAAAATAAACGGCCTAATATTTCATGTTGGGTATATGCTTATTACTGATCGTAGAATATTACCTTGGCCTGCAGTGATATGAATTTCAGACCAGTTTCTATAAAAACTCATAAGTTGGTGCGAATTTCTAAGGGGGTTGGGAGCGTTGGAGGCGCACATACGAGACACACACACACACCTATATATTCCGTAAGCTTAAATGTTCTTTTTAAGGAAGGAAAGTAAGGTAAAAAGTAGGGAATAGAAACGGGTAGAAAGTACGAAGGAACGAAGGAATAAAAAGGACGAATAGGTTATAACGCCGGGAAGGAAGGAAAGAAGGAAGGAAGAAAGAAAGAGAGAAAGGACGAACGAACCAACATACTAAAGAAAAATAAAGAAAAAATGAATGTGTTTTTGTAAGTCTGATAGGGAAAGTTAATTATTAATATGTTTGTTTTTTTCGGCGCGACAGCCTCCACTGGGCCAGGGCCTCCTCATTCATGAGGTTTTCTGGATTACACACAACGACGCACCACAGTCGGTAGGACTCCTCTGGACGAGTGATCAGCTCGTCACAGGGACCTCTACCTGATAACACACAACACTCACGACAGACAAACATCATTACCCCCGGCGGTATTCGAACCCACAATCTCAGCAGGCTAGCGGCCGCAGACCTACACCTTAGACCGCACGGCCACTGGGACCGGCAATTATTAATATGGAGCCACTAAATTCAACATAAACGTAGTACGATTCTACAAACATGACTAGAATTCACTAATAGAAAGAACAATAATATATACACTAATATTGTGCATGTTCAATACTTCGCTGCCTGGCAAAGCAGCACGCCTGGAAATCCAATCACACGCGTCATCTGCTCCGTATAGCTGGTCCCCACCCCTCGTACTCAGCTGTTCAGGCCACAGTCGTGGTGCTTGCCTTATATTAAACCTAGGGGGATTAATATGCGTGTGTTTGACTTATGGCCATTTTTTTCTGACATCAGCTTTAATTACAACCTGCTACACTGTTAAAATACGCAGGACGGGGAGTTTTTATCTGCAGTCAGGAAAAGTAATACCATATGGCTGGTACAAAGCCGTTAAAAATTTCGAACAGAAAATTTTTACCATTACCATGTCCAGCTACATTTTTTTAGTTTTCTCACACGACCCTTCTGTTTTCCGTTCTAAACCAGGAATTCAGTAAATATGTACTGGCCATTTGGTGCTGCTGGCAAAGCCACCGAAAGCGGGTTCGGCCTAGGGTGAAAAAACTTTTTTGGGCCCTCCCGAAAAACGGAGAACAGACTAAAATTCTTTACACTAAATAGGAAAGGTTCTCAGTTGCAGAGGGACTTGGGTTTGCTCTGAAAGGGTTAATTGATACAATCGTCAAATAACGGGACTACTGAGAAACACAAAAACATATGAACACATAGTAGGGAACAAGCCCCCTTCGGAACAGCCGGGCCCCGATAATTTGCACCCCCTCCTCCCGTCTCGTCGGCACTGGCTGCTGGCTTAACCGTTCTGGCAAAAGCCGAGACTGCAGTACCAGTAAAATATCCGGCTACTATTATCCCAGTCTTCCAGTCCATCTTATGGTGTTATATAACTGTTCAGAGACACTTTGAAACTACTTTTGGAATGAATATGCTTGCTATGCAACTCTTCAGCAAAACTGGGGACGGCGATGCCAACTGACGCATAGATAAATCACGTTGTTGTCTTATGCCAGCGTATTCCCTGCCGTAACAACGAACAACTCTAGAAAGCCTTTTAGCCGTTTGTGCGAGCAGGAAATTCGGTTGGGCGGCTGGTGTGAGAAAAGAGTTTTGTGTGATTTGCCAGAAAAGTATTTAGGATCTACTGCCGCTAATACTATAACATTGAATTAGTTACTGATCACGTAACTAGAGCTTTCAAGCCTAAAATTTAAAGCCACTAGTAACAGAACCTCCTGTTCTACCGTACCAGCTGCGTGGAACAGATTCCTTATCAAGAAGCGATTAGGTCCTCAGCGAAGAACCAGAAATTTCATTAGACTTTTACAGTGTTTTTTTAAATGCACAATAGTTCGATAAAAATTTATATAATAGTTATTGTCGTGTTTATTGCAGCCCGCCACTGATACCTATTCTTGGCCACGTGAATCCAATCTTTTCTTTTACCCTACAAGATATTGAATTAATGTCGTACACATCGCTTCTTCACTACGAAGGCCTATTACCACGAGAGAGACTGATGTGTAACTTGAGCAAAGCCTTTATTCCGAAGTGTAAAATTTATTTTGACTTTTACGTTACAGCCATTTGAACACTGAAAAAGTTGCAAAATTGCGTAACTGCGTATCGGAATACGAGGTCGGTCCTTATTAGAGAACTGAGGGTTGTCATTAATCAACGCCACTGTGAAGGTTCAAAGCAATTTCATGGTTGTTGTTTTTAACCGTGTAGATTAGTGAGGATAGAAAGAGACCGATCGTTAGTTGGAACCCTCAGGTTGCTATTAACTGGGATCGAATCAGCTGCACTTGAGTTGCAGTTACGTCCAGCGCACATCAATTCAACTTTCTGTAATAATCCATAGTTTTAGACACCCTGCTACCAACACAAAGGATGTAATTAAGTTCGGATGCATGCTACACAACAACGAATTTTAAGCGTGCAGGATCTTGGTTCTGTTAATGGAATAGTAAATACCGACTTCCCACCCGGTGTTTTCCGATTTAAGGGATAAAGTCTGTGACACACGAGAAAGGGGTTTCTTGCTATAAGAAAGCGAATACCATTCAGCGGGGCTACTGTGTGGTTTAGTGGGGGTGTCGACTCTTTGAAGATCGTTCATATTTTTTTAATCTAAGAAAGGAATTCGGATGGGGTGGATTCAAACCTATATAATTTATAAATACAGGGGGGTATGCTACAATGAACAATGCTACAACGAACGAATGTTAAAACGAACAGTTTTATCAATAAAATCAGGACGCCACAATGAACGCGGAGGAACAATATTTATTACGGAAATTTCGATTATAGATTTCACAAAGGAAAGGTATTTTATGTTTATACGTTTTATTAGGGAAAGTTTGTTCATAGTTTTCACTGAGGAAAGATTGTTTATGCTTTTCAAATTTACATGTACAAATTTTAATAAATTAATTTATATTATTTTTACGCTTATATTTTTGAATTTGTATTATATTTTTCCTGTTTAAATCATTGTGTTGGATGGTTACTTTGCTGTAGGCTGTGGGCCTGGAACAGATTACCCCTAAATACACATATTGCAATGTATACTATAACAAACAGATGCTATAACGAAAGAGGTACTAGAACCAATTACGTTCGTTCTAGTTTACCACACTGTATATTTATTATAGTCTTGCAAAAATATATTTATTCATTAAAATGCAACGGGATGTGTTACCTAAAGGCTATTTGTAATTTAATAAAAACATTCGTTTAAAAATTTTATAGTTAAAAAAGCCATTCGATCACTTTGGCCTGGATTCGATGCTAAGGAATTCAGTGAAACGCATATTGATGGACAAAGTGTCACTGAAACAAAGTCTGCTTCGAGTACTTCGGTTTTCCCTCGTCAGGATCATTCCACTTATGTTCTACGATCATGTTTCAGTCTAAACAAAGAATGGACTTTATGCAGGGGGATGACATTTTCTGAATGAACACACAGAAAAGGGATATGTGTTTAAAGAGATGATTCATTTCAGCAGGTCAAATTCCGTCACCATGCGCAAGAATTGCCACCTTTTGAAGCCTGAAGGCAGCTCTGTCTGCTCGACACACAAATCGTAACCGTTAGGAAGGAAGAGAAATGCGATGAATTGGATAAAAGAACAAATATATTTACTTAATAAGAAGCTTATTTTAAACGGGTGGGTTGTTTGCAGCAATTCACACAACATCAACGTCTTTCGTTTAACAGACGTTTCAACATCTTCCGTCAATATTGGGTTTGGGCGGATATCTTTCTTATTATATGTCGTGAACAAATAATTTTATACGGCAATCGCTGTGTTTTAATTTATATTTTTAATAATTTTGTCATTAAAGTTTAAAAGACGTCTATTGTTCCTTGTACGCTCTCAATTCCTCTAACAAAAAAATAAGACACAAAAATTGTATTACTTAACTTCACATCTGCTTCTACAGCAGCTACGTAGACACTTCTGTCGGACAGAATTGGGTTTGAAAGTCGCACAGCAGTTATATTCTTGAGCGTCGGATAAGACGGTTGGAAGATGGTAACCGCTTTCATGTTCTGACTGGATAACGACCATAAATAGAAAGTTAGTATTTTTCAAAGAAGGAATGAAAATCATGGGCTAATGATGCTTCCAAAGCTCAGTGAGGCTCCAGGCAATTAGATCCAGTCAACCACAGGCGTTGCTCAGTCGGTATAGCGACTCGCTACGGACTGGACGGTCCGGGGATCGAATACCGGTGGGGGCGAGATTTTACGCACCAGTCCACACCGGGCAAGCTGCCCACTGCGTGGGCAGGCAGTGGGCAGCTGGGCCGGTCGGTTGGGGCTTGACGTTGACCACCCACCCCCATCTAGAGCCGAGGTTAAAGAAGGAACAGAGTTGTACGTCTACTCCCCCTCTGGGCCTTCGTGGCCAATTGTAGGGTGCAGTTTTACTTTAACAGCCTTCAGATTGCTATTGTTTAATGAGCGTAAAATAAGACATTCATCTAAATAGAAAAAAATATATATGAAATAAAATAAACCGGTTGCTACGAAGAAGGAAACGTAATAGTTATTTATGTGGTCTAAAATTTCCATGAACACAAGAGCCCCCACCCCCACTGCTTGTCTCTGTCCTGAGACATTTGAATGTAGTCTCTTCTCCTTTAATATCCATACTAATATAATCCTCTCTCCAAAGTCGAAGTTTTCCGAGTGATTCCTCCCTGCATGCTTTGCTATCACAGTCCAGGTCCTGTTACTGACTAAGCGCACACTGGTGCACACTTCTGGGTAATATCCAGAATGATCCTAGGATATCCTGCCCGCAGCTAGATTACTGGGCTTCAGCATACAAAAGTATGTATCTGCGTCAAATGGTGTAATAGTGCCCCAGTATGGATCCTATATGTGTTCTTACTTACCTACTCCATGGAGCATAGTCCTTCTTGAGAAGCTAACCGACTCTCAGCTAGTCAAGAAATTCCCCTCATTTCATGGAACCCGAAGGTCCATTACTGCGTTTACAAGTGTCGGCCACCTGTCCCTATCCTGAGCCAGATGTCGCTTTCCAATTGCTTACGTTGTACAGTACCAAAGGTTCAGTCTAAGCCCGAGACAATTTATCCGTTTAGTAACACGGCCACTTTCTACGGCGAGGAGTTGTTAGTACGTCGACCAAAACCATGCTGGAGGACCGCCCCTTTTCGGCTGTTTGCGATTGCTTATTCAATATATTTGCACTATCCTCCATATTGGAAGCCGTTTTTACCACCGCAGCCTGAGGAGGCGCCACGCCGTGGTGACAGGGATCCACTTGCATGGATGTCGTTAAAGAATTCAGTGTTGTTGGTTACAGAGATACGCTTTATATGCACCATAGACCTCTTTATTGCGTCGATAAAGAGAAAAACACATAGTTTAGTTGAGAGGAATGTAAACGTGGAATTTCTGTGCTCGAACAATAGATGGTCTTGCTTCTTAGACCACGTGGCCTATATGGCCAGAACTTGTGGTCTCAGGTATTTAGCCTAAAGAAGTAAAATGTGAAGCTGTGACCTGAGTTTGTCTAGTTCAGGGTAAGCAGCAGGGGTGGTGTTGGGAGGAGGGTAATGAACCTTCGGTTTTCATGAAGTGGTGGGGGGGGTGGGGGGGGGGGGGACTTTGGACTAGCTGAGCAGTTTTGGTT
>Ga0123357_10012057_pt1 | contig 11132 bp, 10 predicted proteins | sample TergutEmb28metaG_FD_89873 | JGI IMG/M metagenome (GOLD analysis project Ga0123357, IMG submission 89873) | Embiratermes neotenicus P4 segment gut microbial communities from Petit-Saut dam, French Guiana - Emb289 P4 | ecosystem: Host-associated > Arthropoda: Insects > Digestive system > Gut ... | reverse complement strand
TTGGCACAATTTTGGGGGGCCTTCGGGAATTTGGGGAGGGGGGAATGGAAACCCCCCCCCCCCCCGGTACGCCACTGGTTACGGTGTGTCGAGGTCCTTCTTTCTCGTGCTCATGTTTGCGATGCTCGCAGTGACAGTAGGCTGTATACAGATTGCTGGCTCGGTGACTTAAAATATCCAGACTCTCAGAGTGTCTTGGGCAGCTTCCTCTGAAGTAGGCATACTGTCTCTGGTCCGAGCTACTGGAGTCCAGGGCTCCGAGTAAGTGCGTTGTTTGGGCTCGCGCTCCCGAAACCGTCCACATTTACGAAAAATACAGGTCGGAACACGAGTGACAGCCCAAGCACAAGTAGCCTGCTCGCAATTTTGCACATTAGTATTCTTTCGATGGATGGCCTTAGTTTCTCCGTCACATACCTTATGTGTGTAATTTGGCACTACAGATGTTACATGTTCTTGTTAGTTCACAACATATGCCTAATATGTAGAGTTGAAACAGAAGGTAACCTTTAAAGTCTATGTCGTTTTTTCGCCATTAAATCTCATGTAGTATTCTATTGTTGCTAACTTTAACAGTGTTAGTTTAATGGGTTCCGAGAGTTCTTTCTCAGATATAAGGTTGATTATTCACCTCCCTCTGGCTCCTAGTTGAAGAATAAGTGAAAATATATCTCTTACTCATACAGGTTTAAAACCTCGTCGATAGGCTGTGTGTATTTTATAAGGTGGAAAATGAACTTTTATCATTTACATAAACTTTGTAATGTAGGGTATCAATGTAGATTATAAACATGTGTGTGCGTGCGCGTGTGTGTGTGTGTGTGTGTGTGTGTGTGTAAAGTATGAAATGTTTCGCACAAATAGTCACTAAGATAAGCGTGATCACTCACGAAGCTTCTGACACTTAGATTCACAACTCCTGAGAAAAAGGACACGTGTAAACAGAATCTTAGATAGCAAACTGGATGTTTTCATTCCTGCACCTTTAGGACTTAAGGTCATGTGGATCGAAGATTGGAAAGTTTTGCTCTTTTCTTAAAAAAGGTTTCTGATTAATTACATTCATTATTGCGGGTCTTAGAGGAACAGCGTTATTTAGTCGTGACTGATTTTGACAGTCCTGCTGAATTAATTTTAAAATATGAACTTTAAAGAAAATTATGATAAAATTGCATTCCACTAGACGCAGAGACTCCAAAAAGTAAAACAACAAAACACATTTTATTTCAAGAAATATCCCTATTCTAAACTTAATCCTCATACACTTCTGTTCGCAATTACTTGAAGCTCCATGATAATATTTCAGGAAGGCCTAAACTTGTACCAGACTGAATTGGCTATTAGAAGGTTATTCCCAAAATTGTATTTTATGGGTTTTAATTCCTGTGACTTAAGGAAGAAGTACACAATATTACTGTATACTGTAAGAAAATGCAGGGTTTTGCTGTTCAGCTGAGTTACTTTTATATTTTCACGAACGATCCTAGAGTAAACAGTAAATCTACACTGCATTATTTCTTCCGTTGCATCTAATACTATATCCACGCCTTCGTCAACGGTACTTCTAGACATCTGCTACTTTACTGTGCTACGTGTAAAATATTCCGGCAACTTTTTACTATTTTAATGCTTGTATCTTTTATTTTAAATACAGTGTTTAATTTGGTGGGAGACATTTACAGGTGAATTACACGCTGCGCAATCCACATCGTTTTTATCTGTAATTCTCTTCTTTTTCTCAACGTACGATTTCATGTACGTTGCATTAAGAACTGACGGTCAAGACGGGCTTTTAAGGTTAAGTTATCCTTAGTTTCGTGTTCAGAAAAAAAATTTGTCTCGCGAAGACACCTGTCTCATTTGCAACCAGATATATGAAACAAGATATGTACACTGGCTACAAATGCACCTAATGTCTGAATAATAAAGCCAACTAGTTGCCACTTATTATTTTATTGTACTTCTCATAGGCTCAACATGTTTCGGGCATTACTATGCCCATCATCTGCAGCTCGCGACTATGATGTTGATTACCACATTGGTCGTTTCGTTCTTGGTTTGCTGTAGGTTGGAGGCTAGGTGCGGTTGGGCTGGAGTAGTGTACGGGATGCAGTCCGGACACTACTGCACTACTGCACGTACGGCTGCAAAACAAATTGCGTTGGGTAATACCACAACAGAAAGACATAAATTTTTGGTTATTTTACCGAGATACTTATTTCATTTTACGTCATTACGTTACAGCGTAGAAGAAGGAAATCAGTTTTTACTAGATGATAAGAAAGAACGCAAGTTTTCGGTCATGTTCCGTTAATTAATATAAAATGTCCCCCACCCTTCTGTATTCATAATTCTGCGTGTCTCGAAACAGAATTTATTGTTATTCTGGTAATTCCATCCTTTTTTATGACAACAAGCTCAATGATTCATTGGAATTGTACAGTACAGTAGGAAAACATGAAATATGAAAATGTCCATAGCGATGTAAAAAGATAAAGCAATCTCATTACCGGCCTGGACAGACCATGAAGGTTCAAGCAGGTTGGGGCTCTCAGATTTCAAGACAGTCGGCACATGAAGGTAGTAAGGTTGTCAGCCATACGCACCGGCCGCCTGTGTCCCCCAGGAAATATTCTTGGTACTCATTTCTGTTAGAGGCTGAGTCAACTCCAGGTCTGCAGAGAGGCCAGAAGGACAAGGCCAATGAAAAATTCCAATGACACCATCGGCAATCGAACCCACGACCTTCCGGCTTGTACTGCAGTGCCTCAACCGCATGGCTCCCATAGCGATGTAATGGTTGATAATTGGACATATGTTGATACAGCATTTTGTACTCAAAATTTCTCGCACAATCGCATCCTGACGTTCGGTGCATCCTGTATGACGCTTCCTGTGTATTGCATTATTTTAATAGTATATGGTACTTCATTATAAATATTTACGTACATATGTTACCTTTATTTGTGGGCCGGGTATCTTAGTCGGTATAGCGACTGACTATGGGCTGGACGGTCCGGGATCGAATCCCGGTGGGGACGAGAATTTTCGCCCGTCCAGACCGGCCCTGGGTCCCACCCAGCCTCCTGTACAATGGGTACCGGGTCTTTCCCGGGGTAGAGGCGAGTGCCGAGGTCCTAGAGAGAGTACAGCTATACCTCTACTCACTCCAAGGACCTTCGTGGCCTATAAAAAAGGGCGAAACCTACCTGTTACCTTCTTTTTTAATTACCCTGTACTTAATAATACTCGTAACTGATATTGTCCAGTTTTATGAATTAAGAAGGAGTATATCATAGTGCACCTCATACGTGAGAAAACTGTAGGCCAGAAGCTTAGCGCTGTGTACCGCTAAGGTTAAGTCGTTAGCGTAAACGTATTCCTCGTATAGATTTATGAGAGTGGGACTCTTTGAATTGGTGCCAGAAACGCGCGATAAATACGTAGGCTACCTTCTGCAGGAAGACTCGCTCTGTATCGAAGGCAATTAATGCGCTCTTTGTATCGCCTCAGACTCTACTGCAACCTTTTCAACCACATTATAACTTCGCATGTTTTACGTGCATTTTAATATATCCCCACTACATTATGTTTTAATTACTGAAGTAAATTAAAAATAATTCGTTACGTACTGAGAGACTTACGGGTCTCGACGCTCTTACTGTTCACGTAATTTACACAGAAGTTGCCTTCAACGTTTAACGACGAAGATTAACCTGAATTTTATATGATAAATATTCAGTTCGTACCGTGTAGTAAACACGATCCACGTCGGTTCTAAACAACTAGTCCCTTAGTGCCGCATAGGAAAATAGTCGCTGTTCTTCCGCGAAAAACATCAATGCTCTATGAGAAAAGATTTCAGAATTTGTCAATATTAAACGCAGTGGTACTTAAAGTACCCACTGAGCTCCATAGGGTTAAAATTATCCTTTCATATTCTGATGAAATCAAGCGTCAATTATTTTATCTTCTTTGCATTCTTTTCTCTTTGTATAACGTTAGCATTCCTTTAGAAGTTTGTGCGAATCCATGCCGACTAAATGTGGCCACATATGAGCCATAATTTATTCTGTAATTTTTACTCGGTTGAAGCGAGGGGCTACAATGAACAACTTCCACCTTGTATAATTGACTCTTTATTAATAGTATGGAAACTTAATGAGGAATAAGAAGATACAGATGGTAAAAAACAATATTTTCGCACTTTATGCTTCTGTTGCTTCTCCTTATGCCTGGAAAAATAATAGTAATTAGACATTAGATGTTTAGGCAATTAGAAATGGGTGTTAGGAGCTATAAAAGATCATTACGTCCAGTAAATATTTACTAAACATTTGCTGAAAACACCGAAACAAGATATTTTGCTCCCCTTTCTAATTTATGTTACACGCCATGAAGATGGAAGGAGTGGAAGTATGGCTCATAATTCCTGAACTTGGCACATTGTAGAAGATAATGGTTAGTGTCAAAACTCGGCAGGTTGGCCCCTTATACCAAGATTCTGATACGTAATTGGTTGGTTTTGGAGCCTCGGTCAACCAACTCGTACTCTAATAACGAGAACCACTGAGCTCTCTGTGTGCCTGTTAAATAAATATCTTGATCCGCACAACTGTGCTGTCAGGAACTGAAGGAATTATGCTGGAGAGATATCCAGCTTAAGGCTTCAGCATGATAGCAGCCACGTCTCTGCACAAGGTCTGCTGAATAATACGACAGTGCCAAAAACAGGCTAACGTTGAAATTGTAGCAGGTGATTTAGCAACTGATACAAGTAACATACAGTAAGGCTTTTCCCATTACTCCAAGTTATTTTAAAAGATGTGGCGTTTAAGTAACTTCAAAGAAATGTGCCAGATTCTATTCATATTGTGTAATGAAACGAGTTCTAGAACCTGAATGTGTCTATTGAAACCAGGCGGGTAGTATCAAAAAAGTTCTGGGATGTTAAAATCTTAATCTTTATACTCCGATATACGTGCGTGTTTTCGGTAGTTCTTGATTTGGAAGCAATTCGTAGTTTAGTGATTGGTGTTGCTTCTAGATACTCCCATTGGAATGTTACTGTCATTGCATATTCCTGTTTAATTAGGACTAAAAACTGTCATAACTTGGTGTTTAAGGTTATTGACTACAAATGTCATTACTTTTATTATGGCTAAACATCTATCTAGACTGACTAGGCCTACTGGGACTAATTGTCGAATATGTAGTTTATCGTCTCCTAAGGTAAATACGACTTTATTGCTATGGTATTTTGAGATAAACGTTGAATTATATGCGTGTGAGAAAGTTTACACTATGCAATATAAACAAACAATATACAACATGCCTGACGAAGTGCAGTGTGTTTGCAGTATACAATCAACACTACACAACGCGTGCGGAAGAGCATTTCTTATGCAGTGCACAAAAAAACAAAACGACATGTGTGAAGAAGTGCAGTGTGTAGGCAGTATACAATACAGTGCAGTGTGTATGCATTATACAATACAGTGCAGTGTGTATACAGTATACAATACAGTGCAGTGTGTATGCAGTATACAATACAGTGCAGTGTGTATGCATTATACAATACACTGCAGTGTGTATGCAGTTTACAATACAGTGCAGTGTGTATACAGTATACAATACAGTGCAATGTGTATGCAGTTTACAATACAGTGCAGTGTGTATGCAGTATACAATACAGTGCAGTGTGTATGCATTATACAATACACTGCAGTGTGTATGCAGTATACAATACAGTGCAGTGTGTATGCAGTATACAATACAGTGCAGTGTGTATGCAGTATACAATACAGTGCAGTGTGTATGCATTATACAATACACTGCAGTGTGTATGCAGTTTACAATACAGTTCAGTGTGTATGCAGTATACAATGCACTGCAGTGTGTATGCAGTATACAATACAGTGCAGTGTGTGTGCAGTATACAATACAGTGCAGTGTGTATGCAGTATACAATACAGTGCAGTGTGTATGCAGTTTACAATAGAGTGCAGTGTGTATGCAGTATACAATACAGTGCAGTGTGTATGCAGTTTACAATACAGTGCAGTGTGTATGCAGTATACAATACAGTGCAGTGTGTATGCAGTTTACAATAGAGTGCAGTGTGTATGCAGTATACAATACAGTGCAGTGTCTATGCAGTATACAACACAGTACAATATGTATGCAGTATACAATACACTGCAGTATATATGCAGTATAAAATACAATGCAGTGTACAATGCACTGGATTGTGTAAGCAGTATACAATACACTGCAGTGTGTATGCAGTATACAATACACTGCAGTGTGTATGCAGTATACAATACACTACACTGTATATGCAGTATAAAATACACTGCAGTGTGTATGCAATATACAATGCACTGCATTGTGTATGCAGTATAGAGTACACAGCAGTGTTTATGCAGTATACAATACACTGCAGTGTGTATGCAGTATACAGTGCACTGCAGTGTGTATGCAGTATACAATACACTGCAGTGTGTATGCAGTATACAATACACTGCAGTGTGTATGCAGTATACAATGCACTGCAATATGTAGGCAGTATACAATACACTGCAGTGTGTATGCAGTATACAATACACTGCAGTGTATATGCAGTATACAGTACACTGTAGTGTGTATGCAGTACACAATACACTGCAGTGTATGCAATATACAATACACTGCAGTGTGTATGCAGTATACAATACAGTGCAGTGTGTATGCAGTATACAATACACTGCAGCGTGCATGCATTATACAATACACACTACGCAGAATGTCACTTTTCCCTTCGCTATTTATATTAAAGTTTTACTCTTCACAACCTGAAAACCAAATATATCAAATGGAATGTACCGGGTCTGGTTGTATAGTCGCAAGAAATATTCACAGTAACACTTAAACTTTGTACATTATTGTTCGTATTTTCTTCAACAAGAACTTTTCTAATGAACAATATATTGTAATTATTTTGTCACTGTCATTTAATTTCTGGTATACTATCACGACCACCACCAGCGCTACCAAAAGGGCCATTATTAATGCTACTTAGGTTTAATGTTCCCTGTGCATTTGCTGCTGGTAATACCATTACCACATTTCCACTTCTCCTACCACTACTACTACAACTACTACTAATGTATGAAGTTTACCGTTATTATTATTATTAATAGTAGTATTGGTAGTAGTAAGATAATAATTATTGTTCGAGCCCTGGAAACCTTTAAATACATCAGACCTCGAACAAACATGTGTTTAATTCAGACCCTGTTGTAACGAATATTCTTCTTCATCTCAAAACACTTGAACATATCCTTCTCTTACTGCAGGAACATACACAGCCTGTGGTTCTCTCACCATTTATTTTTGCCATAAGAATGCACAAAATGACAAAGAAACGTGTAAAAATATTTTTTTATATCAACTCCATATTCTAATTCAATCGGTTAGATGGGAAAGAGACATAGCTGGTAAATGACATGTAACCGATTCGTTTCATTTTAGAGAGATGCTCCAAAAGCATAATTCTTTATTACCGAGCTCTGAATAGGTAAAAACCAAGCCAAATGTATCAGTGGGTGCCATACGTTGTACCTGTAACTGCAGGAGGTATGCTTAAATGAGAAAGGCGTGTGTGTAGAGCAGAGAAACAGGTTGTGCATAAGTGAACTGGATTGAACTCGCACAGCATAGGGCCTCGTGACGGGTTTCTGTGAAATAATATCGAGCTTTGTGTTTTACAACAGGGATATTCTGGACCCCCTGTAATAATGACCGACCGCCCAAGGAACAACCTGTTTGTGTTTTTTATTTTGCTGATTGCGAGGCTTCAGGTTCTCACTCTACCTACTGCGACGTGCAGGTAGGTGTAATTTCGAAAGAGACGCTACGCAGTTTTGTAGAAACGTTGGTCGCTGATACGTATTTTTTTGATAAAAATCGGTTTTATTATAAGTTTCATCACATAAATCGAACCTGCAATTTGCAGAGGGCCATAAAATATTACCACTATATATCTTACAATATTCACATAAAACTCAAGACACAGATGCATGTTAGAGCCCATATAACAGGTTTTCTCTGTTGTGATCCTTCTGTTTCTTCTTCTGGTGAATAGACTACCTGTGGGCACGCAATGGAGGAAAGATGTTTTTCACGTGACTTTCAGCATAGATCCAAACGTCTTACGAAAAGAAACCGGGTGTTTTCAGAAGCAAGATTTATGGATAGATAGGGTATTTCAACTGAAGCCACAATTTAAGGACTTCTGGCAAAACATCCACAGAAACTACATCATGATTTAAATTTTGAGGATTATATGACACCGCGTTCATAATAATAATAATAATAATAATAATAATAATAATAATAGAGATATATTCAGCCAACAAGGGCTCTGTTCAAGAAATGTCAATTATTATAGTTTCGGTAATTTCCTAACTGTTAGGAGTTTATACTTAATTTAAAGTACTAATAAAATATAAAATTACTTTCATTGTTTTACTATGAAATTTCTGTACACGTAGCACATTAGTAATGAAACGTAACTGTAACGTAAGTACAAGTTGGCCTTCAATTTACAAGGCATACAAGAATATAAATTACTGCTTAAATATATGAAGTAGATTTTAACACTTTATGGGCGTCCACTTTTGAGGAGGGGGATGGGGGAGGGGTTACAGGTTTCGATAAGTGGTGCTGACAGGTCTAATTCATAGGTGAGTTGTGGTGAGCCATAATCCAGAGCCCGGCCATGTTTGAGTAAATCATAGAATTAAATGCATATTATTTCATACCAGAAGGAAGAAAATTCAGAGCTCTTAATCCTGTACATTATTCTGCTTAGCAGGGGGTCGAACCCAGTACCTCCTGCTGACAAATAAGACCTTCTGTTACTGTCTGGGTTAAGAGAATTTAGTGAAATATTTTAAAATGTATATATAAATTAGAATCGTTTGTTGTTAAATAGCCTTATATAAAATTTTATGAAACTGGAATAAATGAAACAACTTTTCACTAGCTGTATTTTCCGAAATAACGAATTTCTTACAGAGTCTTGTCTGGTTATATCTAAAAAAACAGAATGTAGTTGCTGTGCGTTTATTCAAATCAAAAATATAGATTATGAAATTGGAGAAATTTTATTTTGCTTTCGTAAAGTCTCGAAAAGAACCTATTGCTTCGTGTCCGTCCGTCTGTCCGCATGTATCATGTCTGATTCCCACTGGCCGAATATTCGTGGAATTTTATATTTGGGACTTGTGTTAACTCTGTTAACAAAATTCAAGTTTGTATAAAATCGGACTGCAATATAGTGTACTTTGTACGAAGACGTGAATCTTAACATAGCCTATAGACCTATGTATCTCAACACCACTAAATAGAATTTATTGTTGAGTTTCCTTGGCAAATGATCAGTAAATACGAATACATTTGTATTCGTATTTACTGATCACAACGACAATGTGTGGGACAACTGGTAATATAGCTCGGGTATTTCGTGTTCGCGCATGTTGCAAGTGGATAAATCAGAATGCAAAAATCCGAAAACATCACAATTTTTTTACATAATTTATTTATCTCATTACAATTGGCAACCAACAAGATGCAACTATTTTGATTTATTTACTTCTAATCAGACATGTTTCGGCCAATGTTTCCGCCCATAATGAGGCGCATATCACTGTAACTACAGCTTCTGGTATTGTCTACCGATGTTGCTGCTGACTGGTGTTGCGTATTCCACCCAATACGCAACACCAGCCAGCAACAACATCGATGGACAATACCAGAAGCTAGTTACAGTGATATGCTCCCGATGATGGGCGGAAACATCGGCCGAAACATGTAGAGCTGATTAGAAGTAAATAAATCAAAATAGTTGCATCTTGTTGGTTACCAGTTGCAATTACACTAACGATGCACGGAAACACGAACGTTAGATTTACTTAACTCGTCAGACATTAGCGGCAAGAATGCGAACTTTGGTAAAACCTCCATGTTATTATCAGTAGCCCCTCAAGCAAAACATTTCGAAAGGTCTTTTTATAACGAAGCTTGTAGTGTTCTGTGTGAGATACGAGCTGAATATTTATCATTTCAAACGGTTGTCTGAGGCCATAGCATTACGTACTTAATTACCATTCTCTTGCGCATTTTTATCAACAAAATCCGTTCTCACTCCAGATCACGTGATGCTATGCTCCTAGAATGGTGTCAGACATACATCGAATGCAAGTCACCGTGTAAGTGCAAGTTGTAAAAAATGTGTTCGCATTGTGGATTGTTAATGGATATTTGATTAGTAAGAAGAATTCTGTATTTCACCGAATTTTTTGTTTTTAATTATTGATTTAACTTTCCTACTTGGCACTGAATTTATAGGTGCGTTCGCTAAGTCGCGGAAAGCACCTAAAAAGACAGGCAATATACGTATAAAATAATAGTGTGGTGCGTTCGGGTCTTTGCTGTCCATTTTAAGATTTCATATTAGCGTTGTTTTCTTCGTATATAATTTTCATTTTTTAAGTAGTTTCTCCACCAAAACTGGACGTTTTTTTTCACTGTCCTTATGCCATATATTTTACACTTCTAAAATCGCTTGGGCTGTATAAATCTTGGAGTTCGTTATCATGTAAAACTGAACTGTTCATTTCACTGCTACGTACAAATGTAAGTAATTGTGCCCATACAGAGCGAAAATAGTGTAGCTGCTATGGTAATTTTAAATATAGCTTTGTAGAGGGTAAAAAGTTTCTTGCGATGGTCAATGACGAAAAGAAGAACTCCATGGAACTTAAATTTTTTTTCCGGGTTGCAACTTCGTTTCTCCCGGCAGTATCCAATGTTTCTCATTGGATATTACAAATAGCTGAAGAATAAAAGATCAACTTGATGACACTTGTTATCTTATTTCAATTCTTATGTGATCAACATAGTTCGGACATTAACATATCCATCATCAGGAGCTTGCGACTATTCTGTTGAATTACCAGCCTGCTACACGGATACCACTCCAACCCAACCACACCGAAACTCCAACACACATCGAACCAAGAACAATACGACCAATGTGGTAATACAACAGAATAGTCGCAAGCTCCTGATGATGGATATATTAATGT
>Ga0123357_10012055_pt1 | contig 11133 bp, 9 predicted proteins | sample TergutEmb28metaG_FD_89873 | JGI IMG/M metagenome (GOLD analysis project Ga0123357, IMG submission 89873) | Embiratermes neotenicus P4 segment gut microbial communities from Petit-Saut dam, French Guiana - Emb289 P4 | ecosystem: Host-associated > Arthropoda: Insects > Digestive system > Gut ... | reverse complement strand
TTGCGCACGGCGGATCCAGCCTCCACGGCACGGCCAGCAACGCGGGCGTCGGCTTGCGCGGCATCGGGACGGGCGGGATGAGTTCTAACGCCAGCCCCGCCTGCGGGATCACGCGAGTCTCCAAGCCTTTGGCCGTGCCCACGCAGGTGATCGCCACATCCGGGCGCTGGGCCTGCAACTGCTCGGCGGTGGCGATCAGCGGCGACGTGTGCCCCGCCGTCCCGCCGCCGGCGAGCATCACACGGGTAGCCGTCATCGCCAACTCCCCAGAACGGCGCTGAACCCCGGGTCGCGTCGGCGCGCGTGCAGGCGCAACGCCTCGGGTTCGCGCCGGGCGCACGCCAACAGCACCCCCAGCCCGCACATGCTCGCCACCAGCGACGACCCGCCATACGACATGAACGGCAACGTCACCCCCACGACGGGAAGCAGGCGGAACACGACCAAAATGTTCACCAACGCCTGCGCCATGATCCACACCGTGACGCCCGCCGCAGCCCACTGGCTGAACTTGTCCGTCGAGCGCAGGGCGATCCTAAAACCCGCGACCCCGAGCGTCACGAACAGCGCGAATACCACCAGGACGCCCACCAACCCCAGTTCCTCGCCGACGACCGCGAGGATGTAGTCGGTGTGGGCCTCGACGAGCCCGCCCCACTTCTGACGGCTGGCGCCCAGCCCGAGCCCCCACCATCCCCCGGTGGCCAGCGCGTACATCGCCCGGATGGGCTGCTGGTTGGTGCCCAATTGGTCGGCGTTCTGGTTCAGGAAGCCGAAAATCCGGCTCATCCGGTTGGCCGACGTGGCCACCAGCGTCAACACCCCGACGCCGGCGACGACGAAAAGCAGGCCGAGCGTTTTCCACGGCGCTCCCGCGAACCACAGCATCGCCACCGCGATCATGGCGAGCAGCAGCGCCGTGCCCAGGTCGCCCTGGACGGCGACCATGAGGATGAAAACCGCCGTGACCGGGAGGAAGGGCACCAGGATATGGCGGGTGTCGGCCAGCAGTTTGCCCCGGTGTTTGCGGGCGAACACGTCGGCGCCCCACACGATCAGGACCAGTTTCGCCAGTTCGGAGGGCTGGAGTTGCAGGAACGACGTGCCCAGTTGGACCCAGTTGCGGTTCCCGTTGACCCCCACGCCCAGCGGGGTGAAGGTCAGCAGCTCCAACACGAAGACGCCGGCCAGCCCCACCCACGAGATCGCGCGCAGCCGCGCCGCAGACAGCCGGGTGATCCCGAACGCCGCGACGGCGCCCACCACTAGAAACACCGCCTGGCGTTTGACGAAGTAGTACGCGTCCTGGGTGTGGACATAGGCATACACGCTGGAGGCGGAGAGCACCTCCATGATGCCCACGACCAGCAGCAGGACCGCCGGCGCCAGGACTAAGTAGAAGTCCGCGTCAGGGTGCGCGAACCATTCGGCCACGAGACTGCGACGAGTGGCCGTTTGCGCGGCCACGGGTCGTCTGGTCACACGGCGATCTGGGGAAGTCAAGACCGCCACGGTTGGTTCCTCCTTACGAGTGGCCTGGTGGGTCCAACGCGGCCACGGCGCGCGCAAACGCGTCGCCACGGGCCGCATAGCCGGAAAACATGTCGAAACTGGCGCAACCGGGCGCGAGCAAAACGGTGTCACCGGGCCGCGCGTGTGCGGCGGCCCAGGCGACGACGTGTTCCATAGCTCCATCATCGCGGTTATCAGTGACGAACACGGGGACGTCGGGCGCGTGTCGGGCCAAGGCGTCGGCGATCACCTGCCGGTCGACGCCCATCAACCCGACCGCGCGCAGCTTGCCGGCGAACCGCACCACCAGGTCGTCGAAGGACGTGCCCTTGGCCTGGCCCCCTGCCAGCCACACCACCGAGTCGAACGCCGACAGCGACGCCGACGCCGCGTGCGGGTTCGTGGCCTTCGAGTCGTCCACAAAGGTGACGCCGCCGCGTTCGGCGACTTTCTGGATGCGGTGGCCCCCCAAGACCAAACGGCGCAGCCCCTCGCCGACCGCCTGCGGCGGCACCCCGAACGAACGGACCAGCGCGGCCGCCGCCAGCGCGTTCTCGACGTTATGGGGGGCGAACGGGGTGACATCGGACAGTTTGGCCAGTTCCAAGGCCGAGTCGGCCCGCTGGTCGATAAACGCCCGGTCGACCAGCAGGCCGTCCACGACGCCCATCATGGAGGGCCCCGGAATCCCCTGGGTGAACCCGATCGCGCGGGCGCCCTCGACCACGTCGGCGTCTTCGACCATCTTTTCGGTGGCCGGGTCGGCGACGTTGTAGACGGCGGATTTCTGCACCCGGTGGTAGATGCGGGCCTTGTCGGCGCCGTACGCCTGCAACGGCGACGCGTCCGGGTCGTCCGGGTGGTCAGCCGGCGTCGCATACCACTCCAGGTGGTCGGGTTGCAGGTTGAGAACCGCCGCCGAGTGCAACGACACCGTGTGCATGGCATGCAACTGGAAACTGGACAGCTCCACGGCCAGGACGTCGTAGGAGACCTCGTCGAGGACCGCCTCCATGACCGGACGCCCGATGTTGCCGACGGCGGCCGTCGTCAGCCCGGCAGCCGTCAGCATCGACTCCACCATCTGGACGGTCGTCGTCTTGCCGTTGGTGCCGGTGACCCCCAGCCAGGGAACCTGCCGGTCGGGCAGCGACAAACGCCACGCCAGCTCCACGTCGCCCCACACGGGGATCCCGCGCGCGTGGGCCTGCGCCAGCAAAGGGACGGAGGGGCGCCAGCCGGGAGAGACGACCACCAGGTCGACGCCGTCGGGGAGCGCGTCGGAACCGCCGGGTCCCAGCCGCACCTGGGCGCCCAGCGTCTCCAGGATTCCGGCCCGACCGCTGCCGTCGTCGGACGCGTCGTCGACGACGAGCACCTGGGCTCCCAGCTCGACCAGCGCGTCGGCGGCCGCATACCCCGAACGCCCCAGCCCGGCGACCACCACCCGCGCCTGGTCCCAGGGCGAATACCGGTCCGCCCGCGACAGCCAGGGCGTCATTGCCCCACCACCCATTCGGTGTAAAACGCCCCCAGCCCGAGCGCGACGAACAGTCCGCAGATGATCCAGAACCGGATGGTGACGGTCACCTCCGCCCATCCTAACTGCTCGAAATGGTGTTGCAGCGGGGCCATCTTGAACAGCCGCTTGCCGCCGGAAATCTTGAACCAGCCAACCTGCAAGATCACTGACATGGTGATGATGACGAACAGCCCGCCGATCAGCACCGTCAACAGTTCGGTGCGCGTCATGACCGAAATGGCGGCCAGCGCGCCGCCCAGCGACAGCGACCCCGTGTCGCCCATGAAAATCTTCGCCGGGCTGGCGTTCCACCACAGGAACCCGAAACACGCCCCGGCCAGCGCCAGGCTGACCAGCGCCAGGTCGTGCGGGTCGCGGACCTCGTAGCAATGCGCGGCCACCGCCCGCACGCCGCCGCAGGACTGGTTGAACTGCCAGATATTCACCAGGCCGTAGGCGGCGAACACCATCGCGCACGCGCCGGTGGCCAGCCCGTCCAGGCCGTCGGTGAGGTTGACGGCGTTCGACCAGCCGGTCGCCAGGAACGCGATCCAGATCACCGCCACCCACACCGGCAGCCACGCCCACGGGAGATCCCGCAAAAACGAGATCGCCTGCGAGGCCGGGGTGACGCCGTTGGAATCGGGGAATTGGAAGGCGAGGATGCCGAAGACGATGGCGATGACACCTTGCAGGGTGAACTTCGCCCAGGCGTGCAAGCCGAGCGAGCGAGCGTGGCTGATCTTGAGCCAGTCGTCGGCGAAGCCCACCAGGCCCAAACAGGTGAACAGCCCGATGGCCAGTAGGCCGCTGGCGGTCGGCGCGGTCCAGACCACCAGGTGGGCCACCGCGTACGCGAGCAGCACGCTCACGATGATGACGATGCCGCCCATCGTCGGCGTGCCGCGTTTGGTGCGGTGCGTGGTGGGACCGTCGTCGCGGATGAACTGCCCGTAGCCACGCTTGACGAGGAAGGCGATCGCGAACCGCGTCAAAAACAGCGTGCCCAACAGGGCCACCGCACCCGCGACGAGGATGCTTTTCATTCCGCCACGCCTTCCTGGCCGATCAACGCCCGTGCTACCGACTCCAACGCTAGGGCACGCGACGCCTTGACGAGCACCACATCGCCGGGCGTGGCGAGATTTCGCACCAGTTCCGTGGCCTGCGTGGCGTCGTCGGCCACCACGGCCTCCAGGCCGGCCCGCGCCGCGCCGCGCGCCAGGTCGCCGGCGAACGCCCCGACGGCGATCAGCGCGTCGACGCCGAGCCGGGCGGCGTCCTCGCCGGCCTGGGCATGGAACACCGCCGAGGCCGGTCCCAGTTCCAGCATGTCGCCGAGCACGGCGATCACCCGTCCGCCTGCCCGGCGCATGGCTGCCGCCGACTCCAGGCCAGCCGTCATCGACTCCGGATTGGCGTTGTAGGCGTCGTTGACGACGATCACGCCGCCAGGATTCTCGGTGATCTCCATGCGCCAGCGGGAGGCGGCCCGCGCCTGGCCCAACGCGGCGGCGACGGTCTCCAGGCTGAGCCCGAGCGCCAACCCGGCTGCGGCGGCAGCAGTGGCGTTGGCGACCTGGTGGCTGCCGGACACCTGCAATTCCACAGCGGCGGCGCGCGCGCCCGCCCGTAACGTGAACGCGTGGCGCTGCCACTCGTCAGCCTGGACGCCGTCGGCCCACACCCGGATTTCACCGAACGCGGGCTCGGCGCCGACGCCGAAGGCCGCGACGTGGCCCACCGTCCGGGCGCGCATCGCTGCCACCCGTTCATCATCGGCGTTCAAGACGGCCCATCCGTCCATCCCGACGGCCTCGACCAGTTCGCCCTTGGCTTGGGCGATGGCCTCCACCGACCCGAATTCGCCCAGGTGCGCCACGCCGACGTTGAGCACCACGCCCACGTCCGGGGGCACGATCCGGGTCAGCGACCGGATATGCCCGATCCCCCGCGCGCCCATCTCGCTGACCAAAAACTTGGTGTCGGCGTCCACGCGGGCGGCGGTCAGGGGCACGCCGACCTCGTTGTTGAACGAACCCGTCGGGGCCACCGTGGGGCCCGCTGCCGACAGCACCGCCGCGAGCAAGTCCTTGGTCGACGTCTTGCCGCTCGACCCAGTCACGCCCACCGTGCGCATCCCGGTCGCGCGGGCTCCGGCGACCACGGCGGTGGCGATCTGGGACAGCCCCGCGAGCGGGTCGCCGACGACGACCTGCCCGATAGGCGCGTCCACCTCCTGGGCCACCAGCGCGGCCACAGCCCCCGCGCCGAGCGCCGCGCCGACGAAGGCGTGGCCGTCCACGCGCTCCCCACCCAGCGCGACGAACAGGCAACCCGGCGTCGCGGCGCGCGAGTCGATGACCACATCCGGCCCGACGGTGCACACGGCGTCGCCGACGACGCGCCCGCCGCACCGCAGCGCCAACGCGCCCAGGGTCGTTCTATCCACGGATTCCTCCTGCCTTCGCGTGTCCCGGGGCGCCCGGCGACGCGACCACGTCCCCGTCCGACAACTCGCCCCAGGTGGCTCGCGCCACAGCCACGTCGTCGAACGGGGTGACCACCCCGCCGATGTCCTGGCCTGTCTCATGCCCCTTGCCGAGGATAGCCACCGTGTCCGCAGGGCCCGCCGATTCGAGCGCCAGCCTGATCGCCGACGCGCGGTCGCCGCCGTCCAGCACGCTGGCCCCGGATTCCCGGGCCGCGAGCCTGGCCTCCTGGAGGACAACGGCCCGGATGGCAGCCGGGTCTTCGCCACGCGGGTTGTCGTCGGTCACCACCACAACGTCGGCGGCCAACGCGGCGACGCGCCCCATCGGCCCGCGTTTGCCCCGGTCGCGGTCCCCGCCGCAGCCCAGCACGGCGATGAGCCGGCCTGGCCGCAACGCCGCCAGCGCCGACTGGACCTCCTCGGGCGTGTGGGCGAAATCGACCACCACCAGCGGCGCGCCCTCGGGCAGGGCCACGCGCTGCATCCGCCCGGGCGCGACGGCGTGGGCGAACCCCGGCAGGGCATCCGCCAGTTCGAAGCGGCTCTGGTCGATCATCGCAGCCGCCGTCAACGCGTTGCGGACGGAAAACTCCCCCGGCGTTCCCACGCCGAATTCCACGCGCCCCGACGGGGTCTGGGCGACCACGTCGGTGGCACCATGAGCGTCTTGCCGCCAGCGGGTCACACGGTAATCAGCCGGGCTCTCCAGGGCCGTCGTGACCACCGTTTGGCCTGCCCCTGCGAGTTGGTCCACGAGCCGCCGTCCCCACGGGTCGTCCACGTTGACGACGGCGCAGCCGCTGCGCCCCGGCTCGAACAGCCGGACCTTGGCCTGGAAGTAATGCTCCTGGTCGCCGTGGAAATCCAGGTGGTCGCGGCCCAGATTCGTGAACCCGGCCACCTCGAACTCGATCCCGTCCACCCGGTGCAACGCCAGCGCGTGCGACGACACCTCCATCGCGACGCCCGTCGCGCCCAGGCCGGCCATGCTCGCAAGCATGGCCTGCAAATCCGGGGCTTCCGGCGTGGTGATGGTGGTGCTGCGCACGGGCACCGGTTTCCCGCCGACGGTGAACCCGAGCGTCCCGATGGTGCCCGCCGTCTGCCCCGCCGCCGTCAGCCCCGCCGCGAGCAACGCGACGGTCATGGTCTTGCCAGCCGTCCCGGTCACGCCGAACATGGCCATCCCCCGCGACGGATACCCGTAGACGGCGGCGGCCAGCGGCCCCAGGCTCGCGCGCGGGTCGTCGACGACGCGCACGGGCACCGGAACATCCCCGACCAACGCCGCGCCCGCCGCGTCGGTGAGGATCGCCACCGCACCCCGCGCGACCGCGTCGGCGGCGAAACGCGCGCCGTGAGTGTGAACGCCGGGCAACGCGACGTACATCCAGCCCGGCTGGACGCGCCGCGAGTCGAGGCTCACCCCGCTGATCGCCTGTGTTGTTTCCACCATGTCCACGAACCTTACGCGACGGTCGGGCTCACGGCTTGACGGGCAGCGCCGGCGGTTTGGTGGTCGACGGCGGCACGCCGTAGCGCGACGCGGCGATGGCCATGACCTGTTTCCACGCGGGGGCGGCGGCCACCGCGCCAAGCACGCCGCCGCGCGGGTCGTTCATGATCACGTAGACCAAAATCTGTGGGTTTTCGACCGGGGCGATGCCGATCACCGAGGCGGTGGTGCCCTTGAAGCACCCGCAACTGGTGTTCCAGATCTGGGAGGTGCCGGTCTTCGTCCCGACCCGGTATCCGGGCACGCTGAACGTCGAGGCAGCCGCGTTCACCGTCATCGTCTCCATGAGTTCGTCGACCTGTTTGGACGTTTTCGCCGACACGACCCTGCGCGATGGAACCGTCGGCTTGAGTTGCGTCACGGTGCCATCGGGCGACGTCACCGACTTCACGATCGTCGGCTGGTGGTAGATGCCGCCGTTGGTCACCGACGCGACCGCCGCAGCTTCCTGGACGGCGGTGACGCTCAGGCCCGAGCCTCCGAAGGCGATCTGGTCGTGGGTGTAGGCCGGCATGTCCGCAGGTGGCAGGACGCCCGCCGACTCGCCCGGCAGGCCGACCCCCGTCGGGGATCCCAGCCCGAAGGACACCAGATAGTCGCGCAACGTCGTGGCGCTCATTTTGCGGGCCAACTCGATGGTGCCGACATTCGACGATTCCGCGTAGATGCCCTGGGCGTACAACGGTTGCGCGGCGTGGGTCCAGTCATCGTGGACGACGCCGTTGCCTGACTTGATGGCGTCTGGCACGCGCACCACCGTCAACGGGGTGATCGTGCCCGTGTCCAGCATCGCCGCGAAGGTCAGGGTTTTCTCCACCGACCCAGGCGTGTAGGGGGCCGCGACCGCCTTGTTGCCCAGGTTCGCGCTGTCGGCCGACGTGATGGCGTTCGGGTTGAACGTCGGATAGTTAGCCAGGCTCAGCAACTCGCCCGTGTTGATGTTCATGACCAGCCCGATGCCCCAGGTGGAGCCGGTGGCCTTGACCTGGTTGGCGACGATCTGCTCGACCTGGGATTGCAACCCGGCGTCGATGGTGAGCTGGTAGTCGCTGCCGTTCACAGCCGGCGTCGTCGTGCTGCCGGCCAGCGGGACGGGGCCGTTGGGAGACCCCTGGTACACGTAGCTGCCATCGGTGCCCGACAGCGTGGAATTCAACGCGTATTCCAACCCCCCCGACCCGGTTCCCTCGTTGTTGACGAATCCGATCACGTTGGCCGCGAGCGTGCCGCCGGGATACACCCTGGAGGGGGCGTTCTCGTCGTAGAGCCCGATCAGCCCGGCTTTGCGCATGGCCGAACTCACGCTCGTGTAGATATCCGGGGACACCTGGCGGGCGACGATCGAATACTGGCTTCCGGCCTTGGTCAGCGCGGGCAGGTAGGTGGCGGCGGTCCCGCCGACGTAGCGCGCCAACAGGGCGGCTATCTGCTTCGGCGCGGCAGCCGCCGTCTTCTCGTCGGCTGCGGTCATCAAGTCTTTGGATTTCCCGTTCGTCATGATCATCTGCGGGTCCGCGACGATGTTGACGGTGGCCGAACTGTAGGCCAGCACCTCGCCGTCGCGGTCGGTGATGGTGCCGCGCGACGCCTGGAGGGTGTGGGTGACCGTCATCGCCTTCACCGCTTGGGCGGCCGTGGCGTCCGCCTCGACGGCTTGCACCTGGACCGCCCGCCCGGCGGCCAACGAAAACACCACCGCGACGAGGATCAGCACCACCCTCACCCGTGGCCGCGTGCGAACGCGCGACGCCCGCGCCCGCGCCCGCGCCGTGTGGCCGTTCATTGCGCGTTCGCCTTCTTGTTCGGCTGCGCGGGTTGGGCCGCCGGGGCGCCGGCGTTCGCCGACCCCGTGCCCGCCTGCCGCGCGGGCGTCTTGTACGTGTCCAGCCCGACTTCGGCGCCCGTCACCGCAGTCGGCGTGCCGCGCACCGTGCCGTCGGAGAGCCGCAACTGCACGGGATACGGGTTCGGCACCATGCCCAGACCCTCCGCTTTGACCGCCAACGACGGCGTGGACGAGACCTGCGTCACCTTCGCCTGGAGGTCCACGAGCTGGTTGGCCAGTGTTTGCGCCTGCGCCTGTTGCGCGTCGATCGCGAACGCCTGGCCTTGCAGCGCCGTCGTCAACGCCAGTTGGCCGGCCATGCCCAGCCCGAAGATGACGGCCAGTGTGACAATGAACGGCGCCACCGACCCGCGCTTGCGCGGCACGGCCCGCAGGCGCGGCAGCACCTTGCCGGGCCTGGGTTCGGACACCGGGATAGACAACGCGGTCATCGGGATTCCTCCTGCCTTGCGACGGCTCTCAAACGCGCGGACGCCGCGCGCGGGTTGGCGGCCACCTCGTCCTGCCTGGGACGTTCGGCGCCGTGGGTCAGCGGATAGTGGGTGGCCCGCCACGCGGACGGCACCTGCGGCACGCCGGGGGGAACCCGGTCGGACGTCGCCTGGGCGAACGCCCGTTTGACGAGCCGGTCCTCCCCGGAGTGGTACGCGAGGACGGCCATCCGCCCCCCCGGCGCGAGCGCGTCCAGGGCCGCCGGCAACGCGGCGGCCAGCGCGTCGAGTTCGGAATTGACGGCGATCCTCAACGCCTGGAACGTCCGCTTGGCCGGGTGCCCGGCACGCGTGCGCCTGCCCGTCGGCACCGCGCCGGCGATCACCTCGACCAACTGCGACGACGTGGCCATTGGCCGGTTTGCGACGATGGCGCGGGCGATCCGGCGGGCGTCGGGCTCGTCGCCCAACGAATACAGCAGGCGGGCCAGTTCGTCCTCGCCCAGCGTGTTGACCAGGTCAGCCGCGCTGCGCCCGTCGTCCCGGCTCATGCGCATGTCCAACGGCCCGTCGGTTGCGTAGGCGAACCCCCGGCTGGCGTCGTCGATCTGCAACGACGACAGCCCCAGATCCATGAGCACCGCGTTCACGCGCGACACCCCGGCCTCGTCCAGGACGGCGGGAAGCTGGTCGTAGACCGCCTGCACCAGGCGCACGCGGCTCCCGTAGGGTGCCAGCCGGGCCCCGGCCCGCTCCAACGCGTCCGGGTCGCGGTCGATGCCGATGAGGCTGGCGTTCGGGCAGGCGTCCAGCAGCGCGCAGGCGTGCCCGCCCAGGCCCAGCGTGGCGTCCACGACGACGGGCGTTCCCCCCGCCAGCGCGGGCGACAGCAGGGCCACGACCCGGTCCAGCATGACCGGCACATGGGCGATCGCCTGGTCCATCGTTCCCGTCCGTTCCCTTCGTGTTCCACCGCTGGCGCGTGCGATCCGGTCCCGGCCCGGATTCGCCAACCTGACACCGGGGAAGTGCGTCAGGGTGGCGCCGCCGGGCCGATACCGCACCGCGCGCGCCGACGGGCCTCAGCCGGCCCGCCGCTGGCCGTCGCCGGCGAATGTGCCCTCGTTCTCGGCCAAAAAGTTCTTCCAAGCCACAAGATCCCAGACCTCCACGTGGTCATAGGACCCGACGACGGCGAGGTCCTTGGCCAGCCCGGCGTATTCCCGCAGCTCCGGCGGGATCGTCACCCGGCCCTGGGAGTCGGCTGCCTTGTTCGACGCCGCCGAGGCGACCATCCGCTGGTACGTGCGTACCTCCGGCGGGGACATCGTCTGGATCTGGGCTTCCACGTTGGCCCTGAACGCCTCAGTCGGCCAGATCACCAGGCAGCGTTCGTGTTGCCGGGTGATGACCATGCCCGCGCCCAGCTCCCCGCGGTACTCCGCCGGGAGGAAAAACCGCCCCTTGTCGTCGAGTTTGGGGGTACAGGTGCCCGTAAACATGACACTGCCCCCTTCCTGTCGACCGATACGTCCCCACAGTACTCCTTTTTCCACCCCAGCTTGCAAATTTTGACCGTAATTAACGGGCAAGTCACCATTTCAATCCACCACCGCCCGCCATCCGCCCTCGGCGCGCCACACGCCCCCGGTTGACGGCCCCACGGTCCGGCACGGACACTGCGCGGCGGGTATCGTCGGCGTAGTACCGTGGGGCAGACGGCCGTAGGGGAGGATCGTGGAGCCATCTGGAGTGTCTTCGGTGTACGCGACCGCGCGCAGCATCCGGTCAGCGGTGGGCACCGTCATGGAA
>Ga0123357_10012054_pt1 | contig 11133 bp, 4 predicted proteins | sample TergutEmb28metaG_FD_89873 | JGI IMG/M metagenome (GOLD analysis project Ga0123357, IMG submission 89873) | Embiratermes neotenicus P4 segment gut microbial communities from Petit-Saut dam, French Guiana - Emb289 P4 | ecosystem: Host-associated > Arthropoda: Insects > Digestive system > Gut ... | reverse complement strand
TTCTAATATATGCTTCAGGCCCTCTAGGGAGTTGTTCCTTGCAATGTCATTAGAGCCTCCCCATAGTACCACTACATCTTTCTTTGTTAGTTGTTGCACTTTTGCACTAGCTGTGTCCTTTATCGTTTTCGTTCCAGCTCCTGGGTTGATACATCCGAACACTTCAAATGTTTTACCCCGGCGGCACATCCTCTGGCGTGGCTATCTCCTAGGATCACAACTTTATGCTGTTTCTGAGATGCATGTTTGGAGCACTTTGAGTATTCTTTTAATTTATTTACCCGATTTGTAGTTGGGGTTTGGAGATTGTTTTTGTTATTGCTTGTGGGCAGTTTCCCATTGTCTGTGTATTGAGTTTGTCCATTTACTATTACTGGTATTTTTTGACCTGTTGTTTGTTGTTTCGTAGATTTGTGAATCTTATACATTTGGGCTTGTCCACCATGATTTTGAGATTTAGTAGCTTCCGTGTTGTCTTTTTCTAGGTTAGACAGCAAAGTAAAGCGATTTGCAGTTGTGATGGGCTGGCCGGGTGTTGTAAATATGTTTTTATTTCACTTTTCATTTCCTTTAGAATCTGGTTCAATCCACCACGTGGTCATGCATGTAAGCAATTCCTTTTGAAGAAGCTCGTTGATCATTCATATAGAATTAAGTTCATCCTGAGCTTCTTTTAGTTGAGTTTCGTATTCACTGCACTTTTTACAGTTAGCCACATCATTATTACCTTTATTTTTCACTGAAATATAAGAGGAACATTCACCACAAACTTCTATATCCGCCATCTTGAAATACATCTGTTTAGTTTATGCGAAGCTACTACTACTACTCCATGGCTCTACAGTCCTTGTAGGACCTTGGCCTCCTTCATGACCATCTTCCAGTCGTCTCTTCTGTGTGCCCCTATCCTCCAGTTTGTGACACCCATCCTCCTCAGGTCCTCCCTCACGTCGTCCATCCAACTTAACCTTGGTCTTCCTACACTCCTACTTCCTTCTGGAGTGTTCTGATATAACCTTTTTACCACTCTTTCCTCACTCATCCTCTCCACATGTCCCAGCCATCTCAATCTTCCTTTTTTTATTTCTGTTACTATGTCCAATTCTCCATATAATTGCCTCACTTCATTTGTTCTCCTCCAGTATCCTGCTACACATATTGGACCAAATATTTTTCTCAGCACCTTCCTTTCCCAAATACGCAAATTTTTCTCATCATTTGCCTTTAAGCACCATGCTTCTGAGCCATACAGCACTACTGGTCTTATTATTGTTTTGTACATTCTTATTTTTGTTGTCCTGGATACGGCTTTTGATCTCAACAGGGGCAATACTGAGTAATAACTCCTATTTACGGCCATTATTCTTGCTTTTATCTCTGTGTTATTATCACTATTTTCTGTTATCGTTGACCCTAAGTACTTGAACTCTCCCACTCTTTCAAATTCATAGTTATATACTTGTAGATGTTTCTCATTCCTAAAATGTACTTTATTTCTTATATTTATCATGTACTTAGTTTTCTCTTCATTTATTCTCAGCCCAGTTTATGCCAAGCTGCAGACGGACAATGTCGGCACCCTTACCGACAGTCACAGTTGGAGATGCTACGTCCAACCTTCCAGAGATACGTAATGGACACAAGAGGGAGGAGATGGCTAATGGCAGAGAACCAATGTCACATTTTCAGTGATTGGTGAGCCCTCGGTTTGGCTACTGACTGTGTGTGAAATGTCCTGTTCTTCTGTCCGTAAATACAAGTGCATGTTTTTATGTTATTCTTATAAAGAATCGTGGGGGGAGCCAGTGTCAGCCGGTACTGTGAGATCACGTCTGCAAGGACATGGTTCCACTTATTGAGGCTGGAATAACCCACATACCCACAGCTAGTGGCTCTGACTGGTGTGACCTTCCCAACATCATGGTTAGACTGTCTGATGGACATTCACAAAGAAACAGTTGCTGTTAGTACAGTCGGTGCACTCATTCATTATTTTGTTATCATTGCAGTGCAGCTGCTGTTCAAACTGCAGTCAGTCACTTCCAACAGTGAACATACTGTGTGTTCCTTTTACTGTGGATAATTCAGTCATTATTTAGCCTTCCAAGTAAAAAGAATGTAAAGGGTTTAAAATCATTCTTCAAATATAGGTTGCATTTTTTATATAAATATGAAGTCAAAATTACCAGTACACATAAATTGATGCAAATGTCTCCCCTATTTTATTCTAAGGGTTTTCATTCTTGCAGGACCGTTGTGAGGGAATTGACATTAACAAGTCTTTTTGTATGAAATTAATAAATTTTACCCTAACTCATGCAGTACTGATTGTTGTTAAGCTTTTAGAATCTTTTCTGTTTACTACTTGTATTCCTATTGTGTATGGAACATATGGGGGAGAGGAGAGGTGCTTATGTTCTTGATGGGGAAACTTGAAGAAGAGAGACCTAAGGTGTACTAGCCAGTCAGAAATAATTTGGAGTGTGGACTGGATTGATCTGCTTCAGGACAGGAACAGGTGCCTGGCTGATGTGAACACAATAACAAACGGTTAGGTTCCATAAAATATGGGGGTATTCTTAGTTAGCTGAGGAAGGACTCTGTTCCATGGAGCTTGTTAGTTAGTTAGTTATGACTCTGTTGCTTGATATCGGTCTACAAGTGCAGTTATTTCTCAGATGTGACTTGGTCAAATATTTATAGAATTTTTTTCTTATACAGTACTGTGTTTAACAGTTTTTTACTGTATATAATGAAGATCTCACATAGTTATCCTTTGTAGCATTATTGTAAAAAATGTTATCTTTGTGTGCAGCACAGTATGTAGTGAACACATTCACTTTGAATATTATACACATCCTGTTTGGGTAAGATTTTCCACAATCTATGGCTAACTTAATGCTCTGCTTTCATCATGTTATTGGACCGCACAGTATCAGGTTAATTGGACTGCACATTTGTTATAAACAAAAAACTTTGTTGGCCATATGTGTTGTCCACTTTATATACTATAGTTGATCCTTTGTTTACCAAGAACTGTGGGACAGTAATTTGTTTTAGGTATTATTATTATTATTATTATTATTATCATCATCATCATCGTCATCGTAATCGTCGAATTTCTCACTTCTCAGCTTTGGCTGGGAAATATTCACCTATCCTGGGATGTAGTAATCAACAGGATTAGGCTTGGTGGTCTTATTTGTAGTTTAAACACTTTCTTACAATTGAACATGTGCCAATAATTACAGATTTTTGCAGTTGTATGTATGTATTTGGGTGCAAGTTAAGTCTTGTTAGACTCTGTAATAGTGACTTTGGATTTACTCCCGTAGACGATATTCCTATTGGGATCACTTGTGCTGCCTTTTGCTTCCACATGGCACATATTTCATATGCCAGTTCTTGGTACTTATTTTATTTGTCAGTTATTGTTTTGGCAAGATTATTTGTATTTGGGACAGCTATGTCTATCAAAAAAGTGTTCTTTGTTTTCTTATTTATAAAAGTTATGTCAGGTTGATTAAAATGTATTGTTTTGTCCTAAGTATGCTGCAATTCCAGTACAGCTTGAAATTTTCATTCTCCGGTATGCTGGCTGGTGTGTACTTATAATACGGACTTTTATTGTCCATCAGTTTGGCTACTTCTGCCAGTTTCTGATGGATAATTTTGGCTAGTCCATCATGTCTCTTTACATACTTGGTGGGTGCTAGTTGCTCACATGCTGCAGTAATGTGTTGGATTGTCTCTGATTCTTTTCCACATCTTCTGCACAGCTTATTGGTGTCTGGCTGCTTCAATATATATTTCTTGTAGTTTCATGTTAGTATAACTTGGTCCTGTATTGCTGTTAAAAAGCCCTCTGTTTCAGCGAAGAAATCAGCGTTTTTCAGCCATTTGTTCGATGCTTCTACGTCTACATATTGTTGGCTGAGGTCATATGGATGGCGGCCATGCAAGGCTTTTTGGGACCATTGTCTCTTGATTTTGTTATTATATTCTTCATCTGTGGGGAGTTAATTTGCATTTGCACGGACTAAGTCCAGTGGTGTGCACCTATCAACTGCTTTTACTACTGCAGCTTGAAGAGACGACGTGACCTGTTTGTTTAAGAAGTATGCCTGAAGGAGCTTCACCTGTTTATCATGTAGTCAAGTTATATCAATCAATCAATCAATCAATCCTCTGCCACCCATTTGCCATGGTAGAATAAGTCTTTTCTTTGCAGCACAAGGGTGGTGGTATCTATATTTTGTGAGTAACGTTCTCATTTTGGTTTGGAGGTTCTCTAAGTCTGTAGGTGTCCATTTCACTATTCCGAAGCTAAAAGTTAGTACTGGGGTCGCATAAGTATTGATAGCTTTTATCATATTTTTTCCATTCAACTTTGTCTTTAATAAGCTTTTTGTGCGATTTAAGTATTCTTCGCTTAGCTTCTGTTTCATTCGGGCATGCTTAATTTGTTTGGCTTGCATGTGGCCCAAGTCTCTACACATGTCATCCTTGTTGTTGTTGTTGTTTTTGTGTTTATTATTATTGTTGTTATTATTGTTATTATTATTATTATTATTATTATTATGTTTAATGACCCTGCCTAATTATCTGAGGACTGGAAGGAAAAAATCAGTCACATCTGGTGTCCAAGTAACACCAGCAGACATCTTCAATGCCAACAATTGTGCCGTATATTCTTACTTGCTGTATGACAAAATGTAAACACTTGAAGGCAGAAACTGCAAATGCATGAAAATATACAAGAAAAGAATCATCATCCTTGTGTGTAGTAATGTGGCTGGTTCTGAAAAGTATCCACTCCCTTTTATCGGCAAGAGAACACATCCACTTCATTTCAGTAATACCAAGTCTTTGCCAGGCACCTACAATCACATTGAAGCTGTGTGGGTGATATGCAAGATAGCATTGAATTTGTGGTCTCTTTCTCTCTCTCTCAACAGACATATGACATCAGTGAAGAGGTCAGTACTGCTTTTGTTGATCCATGCCTTACACACCCAAGATTGAGGAAATTTGCAAAATGTCCAAGTTGAGTTTCTTTTTCTCCAAACTCACTGTGGCCTCTAGACCAGGGTATTATTTGGGCTGCAAACAGAATTTCCCAAGGAGCTGCAGAAATTGAAGTCAAATGAAGACTTGTACAGATTTTCCTTGCATGATGCTGTGACAGTGTTTTCAATTGTATGCAGCTCAATTACATGAGAAACCATTAATGACTGTTCTGTGACAGTTGGATTCAGTGCAAATGCAGTAGCAAGTGGACAAGATTATGATGATGACATTGACAGTGATGATAACAGCAGTGTGGGTGATAGACAAAGCTGTGATATTTAGTCATAGCTTCAGGTAAAAACAAACATCAAAGCTGCTGCTGAAGAATTTATCTGAACTGTTGATACCTTTCTCCATTTGAAAAGGTGGACAGGGGCTAAATTTGTAATGTGATGGATTCAAACAGATGGCCACAGCAGTGATGACTTCAAAGCTCTACACACATGTCACAAGGCCATGGAGTACTTGTAGAACTTTGGTCATTTTTATAAGGTACCTGTGTTGTTGTTATGGTTTACCCCAACACATCATTACTATGCAGTGATCCTTGAATTTATAGACAAAATAAGAACTACAGAAAGGCAGTATTACATATGTGATGGGGAACTGTAGAAGACTGGAATTTGAATTGAGCTGCATATGGAAGGCAATTAAATGCCATCACCTTAACCTGTTGCTCGCAGTTTTCAGCATCTCACTGTATGACAGATGTTCCTGGCAGCAGGTGCTAAAGGATTAATTTGTATGTCATATTTTTTTTAATTTTTTACCTTTCATAGAACACTTAATTTGCAGCAGAAGATATAAAAACTAAAGTATGAATGAACACATTCTGTGGGGAAAAAATGAGACATTTTCTTGCAGTCTGTAAGTTACATATCCCCGATGTGCTCTGATGAATAGATAGTTTTATTTATTATACAGTCATGCACAACATAGTCAACAGTTCTTCTAGGTTTCCAGTTTCAGCCGACATCCAAGCCATCGTCAGACCTATACACTGTCTAGAACTTATGAAACAAGCATACAATAGTGCACATATTACCCTGGGAAAGAGGTCTCATTCCCATGACACAAACATCATATTAGTAGTTAAAAACAGTGTAAAACTGAATGAAAACAGTTGTATATTAAAAACACAAGAATATTTTGAATAAAATTTTAATAAAAAAAGGTAGGCAGTTTAAAATATTCCTTGTGGTGAGTGGTGAAAGTTGGTGAAACATTACCTTTCTGCAAGTGCAGCTTCACAGGGTGTTAAATAGTCTCTGTATATGAAACATCATTAAAACCTGCTGATAAATAAAAAAGAAAAGCTTTTACTACAACAAAACATGGAGTGTTCCCACATATTTAAATACTGAAAATTCCCTGGAACACTGGATCACCTACACATACAATATTGATTCTGAGACTGTGGCAACAGAGGCTGCGGTGTGCACTGTGTACCATAGGGGATATTTTAAACTGCCTACCTTCTTTAATAAAATTCTTGTGTTTTTAATATACAGTTGTTTCTTCATCCAGTTTTACACTGTTTTCAAGAACTTCTCTGACATTCTTACAAAGGGAATGAAATCTCTTTCCCAGGCTAATACATGGACTGTTGTATGGTTCTTTTTTAAGTTTTGGATAGTGCGTAGGTCTGATGATGGCCTGGATGTAAGCCGAAACTGGTAACCTAGAAGATTTGGAGGCTGTGTTATGCCGATATATTAAATAAATTTATCTATCAAGACACTTTTTTTTTTCTTGAACACCAAGGAAAGAGTATGAGATACAAATATACGGGTATAATTTCAGATGATGGCAATCCAACTGAATTGCATCTTGCATTCTTGCAGTCAGGTGAAGAGAATAAATGCACATTCCCTGTACAGGACAATATACTGGTGATATTGGATCAGAGGTTGTAACAACGTTCCATGAGGTGTTGATAGTAATTATTAGAAGAAACATTAGTTGCAGGTTCAGTCAAGGAATTAATGTTGATATAACCCATTTACATTACAGCATTCGGTAAATACATCTATTGACAAATCTCCTCAATCCCCCCCCCATCTTATTCAATTATTTATACCATTATGTGCAACTGACAAATTTGTCATCTTTTTTGTTTTAATTTCTTGGTGGTGCCATAGAATATTGTGTTCTTTTTGTTTCAATAAAATTTACATAGTAGTTAGTGTTTTTGTGTGATCCACAGGATGTGTTCTGTCATAGAATTTCTTCCCGTAGTCTTCTCAGTTCTTCTATAGGAAAATACAGCTAGCTGTACTACCCCACATCCAAGGAGCAAAACCATCTATCTGTGATGTACAAACTCAGAAAAAATGAAAGTCTTAGATCTCAAAATGAGCCAGAAGTCCTTCTGTCTTGGTAGAATTTCCAAGTATGAGGACCCGTCTTCACTTAAAATTTTGCAGACCCCCACATGCTAACAGTTGTGTTATTAGACTCTGGTAATCAAGAAAATACATAATGGCAGATGTATTATAATCTCACAACTAATGTTACTGAACTCATGCTTTATCCATCAGAATAATAATAGAAGATGCCAGGTGCTGGTTGAAGGAGCAAGACATACTGTAAAGTTATGTGAATTCTTGCATCCCTTGCAATAACCCTGTAGCCCCACAAGTGATTATATTATCTTCCTATTGTGTCACATCATTATGATTTCTTTTTATTATTAGGATCGAGAGCTACATCCCAAAGAGGGCAGAAGTATAAGTGTGCGGGAATGTGCTTGGTCACAGAGATTCCATGACACATATTGCTGGTGTGAAACCATTCTTGCCAAACTGCGCCAGGTAGGTAATGTGATGTTGTTCAATTTGCTTGGTGTTTCTGCTTTTGATATTCTTTTACTTGATTTATTGTGGCTTGTTTTACCCCATTAGTCCTGTTATTTTCACTCATGTTAATTGAACATTTCCTTTTTGTATTGCTGTTTCATGCCGATATTGTCAATATCCTAACTGCTTTATCCCCTTCCTTTTTTAATGCTTTAATTTAACTTGCTGTGGACAGGGTCCAATTATAAACACTTGCGAAAAGGGTCGCAGACTACCGGGTTTCGTCTTCTCTGCTCCATGAAACTCATGTGGATGTAGTTGTGTCTATTGTACATGCTATCCCACTGTTTGTACAGAAGTGTCCAGAACTTGGAAAAAGATCACAGATCACAGCTTGTTACATTAATCTGTTTGCAGTGCGGTCTGTGCAATTCTGTAAGATTGTGATGATGGTGTGTCATATTTGGAATCATACTTGGACTTTGTCCACCATCTCACGTTACAAATAATAATAATACAAAAAAACTACTATGCACACATTCACAGTACCTTTACCCATTGGTCCCAACTGAGTAGTTTTTATCTGTATTTTTGGTCTGAAGGCACAGACCAATCCTGTCCCCAAAATGTGGCATTTTATTTTTAAATATCTCTCATAACATCAGACAGTGCACAAAGTGCATGCAGTAAATAATTAAAATGGGGCAACATTTAGTTCACACATCCAGTAAAATGTGACTTAGAAAAACAGTAATAACTTATGATGCAATCTACAGCAAAATTTTTGTCATTAGTATGAACACTTTTTTCCATTTCTCCCTGAATGTGACCTTTAGTAATCTACTTGTCCAGTTACAGATTGGTAATGCTGTTCCTCCACCCATGGGAACTGCCATTGTGTTTGACATCAGGAAGTGTGTTTCTGCTATGGAGGAGAGAAGGAAGACAGCGTGAAATGCAAATTACATGAGTTAAGTTTGTAGGAATATGAGACAAAGCATAAATAAATGTAACAGCATGTGCACAGATGATATCATTGTGCCTTAATCATAGATAAATTATTTTACATTCATTTTATAAAATATTAACCAAATTTGATAATTGTGTTTTAAAATATTATTAAGTATCTTTATTGTTGCACCATGCATTTTGTAGTTTATGTAAGTAACACACCAACAAATGCACATATATAGTCTTTAATAATCTAAAATTTACATTAAATCACTTAAAATACTCCTACATGTTTCGATCATATGATCATCCTTAGGGAGCATACTTTGTTCCTTGCTAAAGTTACAGTTTAAAACATTCAGTGATTTACTTTGTTATAATTAATTTGGTGCTGTGGCATCATGTCGTGTGTGAGTTGGACGTCGACAGCTGGCCTCCCTGAGGATGATCGTATGATTGAAACATTACAACCCACCCAGGTATTCAATTGGTAGGCATGTCTTTTTCTCAAGGAATCTAAGTGGTCTAAGTGGTGGGGCAGTGATATCATTAACACTGGTCACTATTCATGTTGTTTGCTTTAATTCCTTATGTTGACATATACAGATTGCTGTATATGGACGCGCCTTTGAAAATGTATCCACTGCTAGCTTTAGTGCGCGAGTAGGACTTGTCACTTCTGAGTTATAAACCAGACTCTCTCTTTGTTAGGTTTTCCCAAAACATGCAAGTTTTAAGTTCATCCCTTCCTGAAATTTCTTACTGTACCTGATTGGTCAAATGTTAAATTTCGCTGCTCCCTACCAAGTCCAAAAGTCAGAATTTTGAATGCGTTAACCCCATTGGCTTCCGTTGTTGTCGCCCGTGTGAACTCTTTCACACGTCTCACTAATTTCTTTAGAGTCCAAGCGTGCCTAACATTGTAAATCTTCCCCGCATGATTTAAAGTATCCTAAAAGCTGTTACAGTTTTCAAAGTCAGTCTTTCCTCTCTTTCAACCTTTCTTACCCCATACATTTAACACTGACGACTGTCGAAATTGTTAGCGTGCTATACCCGCCATAAAATTCTCTTTTCTTGTAAGCTGTAGTGCTGATGCTCTACATTTTCTTCTCCATCATAAACCAAACCAACAATTTAAACAGTTCTGACCTATGCTCTAAATGTACAATTTTGATTCTTAATATAGGACTTGCTCCCTGTATCGGTTATAAACTCCCCCATTGAAAGTTTATAACTTTGGCAAAGCTAAGGTGATAAATCCTTTCAATGCTGCGTCCATTTACATTATACATCATACAGACAAATTCTTGAACAACACTAATGAAGTGTTAGGCAGTCTAGTACGTTCAATCATACCTTCTTTCTCTCTGGGACTTTTGTATTGTAACTGTTGCCCCTTTTCTGTTCCTCACACCATTACACAACCATAACTCAAGTTGTTCATTATGTTTCCTAACTCTTCGACCGGATGTTGGTCACTTTAACAATGTTTTGCCTTCTTAACCTACGTAACTACTAACAAAGCAATTGAGTTCTAAAGAAAAGTCAAGTTGCACTCTAACACGTCAACCATGATCAATCCTGAACTCAACACATTAAATCACACAAATCCTACCTATCAAAGCCATTCATTAACTTCTCTTTTTCGGAATCTCCAGTTTCTCAACATCCTGTATCTACTTACAAATTTGTATTATGCAAATCTGAGTTCCACTGCTCAAGTGCTTTTTCACTCAGTACTCCTAATCATGAATAGCTAACTGATTTTAACTACTTAAGTAGACATCCGAAACACCTAATTAGCGACTGACTTCATGTTTGTCCCCTTTCTTTCTTCCTTCCTTCCTTCCCTTTCACGATTTTCTTTCATGTCTTATGTAATAATGTAGTGTATCGTCCTGTCAGTTGTCAGCCCTTGGGTTGTTGACTGTAAACCCTGCACTTGTAAGTTTGTCAAGGACCAAATCTATGTGATGTAGATGTTCTGTGAAAGTTGATGAATGAATAAGTAGGTCATCTACGTACATAACCAAATTGTTGTTTAGACCACAATCTCCCAAAACCCTTTCTAGAGCCCCGATAAATGCTGCTAGGCTGTTTTTGAAGCCATATGGAACTGTTGTAAATTGGTACTCATTACCCTCAAATTGAAATGCCGTCCATTGTCTAGAAAACTGCTCGAGCGGTGTTTGTAGGAAAGCACTGCTTAGATCCAGACTTGTAATATATTTGGCACCATAAAATTTCTGCAAGAGTTCGCGCATTGGCATGACCTTTGTGCGGTCTGCAACCATCTGTTTGTTAATCCGCC
>Ga0123357_10012053_pt1 | contig 11133 bp, 7 predicted proteins | sample TergutEmb28metaG_FD_89873 | JGI IMG/M metagenome (GOLD analysis project Ga0123357, IMG submission 89873) | Embiratermes neotenicus P4 segment gut microbial communities from Petit-Saut dam, French Guiana - Emb289 P4 | ecosystem: Host-associated > Arthropoda: Insects > Digestive system > Gut ... | reverse complement strand
ATCCTACACCAATGTTTAGCGAGTTTACCATGTGTTATCTTTGATTTTGTACATGTGTTTGTGGTATCAATCAGGCATCTGCTTGGTAATGTTGGCCATGTTGTGAAACTGTAGCATGTAAGTTCCCATTCATCCTGCACATGCACACGCACGCACGCACGCACGCACGCGCGCGCACGCACGCACGCACGCACACACACATCATGTATAGTGTCATAATTCAGTAGTACCAACTAATTCCCAATAAGACCTGTGTTTTTCTGCCTTACTTAATGCAATACACAAAACATCATCTACCTTGGATATACCAACACTGCCAGTCATCATTTCCAATACAATTTTCCAATAAGTAGACTATTTTGAGAATTCTACCACCTCCTCAGACTTGAGAGGGTAAGCCCTCTACACTTTCAGGCAACTACATAAATTCCAGGCCTGGAAAATGACAATAATAACGGTATCTCACTTTGTGCGTAAAGTTGCCCTCTACATTTCCACTCCTGAAGTAGATGGGAGAGTGGTAATTTGGTAATATGGCTACAGTCACAAATAAAATAAAGTTTTTGAGCATTGAAGGAAAAGATACAGTTATACGACAAATACAAAATGGTAAAAAGATTCACATCTTCTGGCATATTACACCATGTTGACTAGCAGATGCATAGTCAAAGTGCTATTAAAGAAGACTAAGAACAACAGGTTAATTCCCATCCCCCTTTCAGTGCCAGACTTTCAACTAGCAGGTTTACATTGTCATATGAAACAGTGCAAGCCATTTAGCTAAGATGTTATGGCAAACAGCTTCACACTAAACAGATGATGATCTACATACCTTCTTTGAGGGCATGCAGCAGAGACTGATATGAGGGACATTCAACAGGTAAGTCCCCTCCCCCCAGGCCATAGAAATTAAATGAGAAGTCATAACATTGTTCAATGTAGCACATTTATTCCACGGAGGTATAATCATTTTTCAAGAAAACGCCTGAAGGACATTGCTGTATTTGTCCTACCATGGTAGAAATTTAAGACTCCAATGTGGTAGGGCTTTTGCATTTGCATCCGTTCATGAATAGAAATTTTCACTTCCTTGTTATTGTGAAATTACCTACCTCCCAAGTGTTCCTTCAGTGGCACAGGCAGCTGTCTAAATGGTCTAGAAGTTCCCAAAGGAACAACTGCAATGACTCTTGTGCTTGATATGCACTGTGTGCGGTTGTGTTACTGTGATGTAAGATCACACCTTGGGACATGACTTTTCTGGACTGCAGAAGCCAAACTTGGTGGGTCAGTGACTCCAAAATAATGTGGAAGTGGAAATGGTTATTCATGAATGCTGCAAATGCTAGTGCCTAATTTCCCGAGCAAAAGAATTTCTTGTGCCTCAACACGATAAAGGCATCAGTGTGCCTGGGGATTCTGCTGAAAAATAACAACACTGTACTAAAGTAAATGAGCTACATTTAATGTTTTAATGACTTCTCATTTAATATTCATGACCACATGAACCTTACTAACTGGAGCATCCTTCACAGAATGTGATATGAGGTTGGTAGTTTAGTTGCTAGGGCAAACAGTTCTATACTGAGCACATGCAAATCTTGCATCCATTGTAATGAAGCTACAGGACTGGATATCATTATTTCAACTTGAAAATAAGAAAACCATTAATTTAGACTGACACATACCAGTTGGACTGTTTCCAATGTTCTGGTGAATTTTCCTTAACAAACTCTTGCACACGGTTACGCAATTCAGCTGCCTTCAGCAGCAGCAGCTGAATGATGAAAAAGCACACTTGAGCTTCACTGCCTTCTTGGGTTCGCAAGGCCTAGAATAACAAACACAACATTAGCAATTTCTTTGGCTTTCAGAATCAGTTACGTGAATATACACCAAAAGAGAGTGAAGAAATATATTTAAAAGAATCAGCCAACTAACTTGTTTGTGGGCAAACATTTCAGAAGACATATAAACCAAAATAACATGAAATGCAGAAAAAATACTTATACATATCAGAAGTTATTATTTGTAGTCTGAAACAGTGGGTCATCGAGTATGGATTTAAGCCTGCCAAAGTTAATATGTGACAGATAACACCTGTCTCCAGTGGACCAACAAGGAAATAAAGTGACTCTTGTCAGTACGTGTGGGTTCAGGACAGGTTCTTACAAATAGAAAGTTATAACTGCAAAGTACTCTCATTCAGAAGATGAATATTGAGGGACCACAAAGTACCATGTAGGAAACAGACATAAACATACAACTCAGTGCCGTACAATGAAGATTAAATTGTCATCCATGACATTTTTGTCATGGTGGGTCATCTCATAATAACTACTTCTTCATCTGCTCTTACCAAATGATCCATTCCATCTGTGTCCACACTTAACCATTCTCCTCTGTGTATCTCCACTTGGTCTCATCAAAGCGTGCTTGGTCTTCCCACCAAAGTTCTCAGCATTATCTAGCAGTCATCCACGTATCAAAAATGTCCACATAACCATATCCTTATTTTACTAACTTTTCTTCTGGCCTTTGTACTTTCTGACTAGCATAATGCACGTGCTTCAGATGTTTTCCCTCATAAAATACTGATATATACATATAGAGTTATTTGGATCCTAAAATAATATTTAAACTCTTGCAAATGTATGGATCATTATAAAAGGAAGACAGTACTCAGTCCAAATACATAGCAGTAAGTCAGGGATACTTACCAAACACAGGACTAGTCTGTCAATTGTTACAATGTTGTATTGCCAAATCATGTCATTGAGAGCATCCACACATTTATTCACATGTTGTCCTCCTCCTGAATTAGCAAATTCAAACACAAGGTAATCGCAGAATTTGCGAAGATGTGCTGACAGGGCTCTAGCACCAATGCGTTCCAGTATCCTGTAAACAAGGTACAAACAGTAGTGTAACATCTTGTCCTTTCACATTTACTGATGGATGGTGCAAGCATCTGACACAGCATACACTTAGTTCATAAAACTTGCCTTGGTAAGGCCACCATCAGTAACTGACATGGAAAGGGTCAAGGAAGAGGCATCAAGCAAACTGGTTTAAGTGGTAATACTTTTGACTTGTATTTAGCAGCCATCAGGTTCAAATTTCAGCAAGGGTACAAACTATTTTTAGGCATATCATGGTTTCCCTCAGTCACACAAGGCAAATGTCAGAAGAGTAGATTTTTCAGGTCATGACCATTTCCACATCCTTTCCAATACATTATTCACTATCATCCAACACAGTCTAAGTGACTAACAGTGTCACTATATGAACTAAACTAAATAAGAAGAGAGAAAAACAGTTACCATATCCTGGCATTTGTCTAGATAGACAGAAATCACAAATACATAAGTTCTGTTGTCTTCTGCCAGCAACAGATGTAATGCAGGGCTATACTTAATCTATTTACAGGTGAGTGTAAAGTAACTGAATATGTTAAACCTCCAGACTGGCTCTGGGGTCCACCCATTCTCCTATTCAACATTCTCCTATTCAACAGGTACTGTGGGCTCTTTCTCCAGGGGTAAAATGGCCAGGGCATGAAAGTGACCACTCATGCCTCCATCTAGTGCCAAGGTTACAAATGAGTGGAGCCATACCTCTACTCCTCCTACAGGCCTTCATGTTGTGCGGAGGTGGAACTTTACCTTTTATTTTTACATTCTACTCACTTGTAAGCAATGGGACTGATTCTATCAGTCTCCAGGATCATCTTCCAAAGCAGACACAAGAACAGTGGTGGTGTTCCAGGTACAGAAAAATGAGCAATGATATCATTCTCATTGTTCATGGATGCCCAATTTCGGTATTCCTCTTCAACCGCTTTCTAAAAACCAAGTTATGGAATACATTTAAGGACAGTGAGTGCATATGGAAACTGTCAATTGTATGTTACCATTATACAGCTGCAGACAGAAGGCTGTGACACCATTTGATTCTACCAACCCTTCATGCAAATTCTATAACTTCTACTGCTGTTCACAGGATGACTGATGTGGATAAGATGGAATAGTGAAGTCAATGAAGACTGGTTACATTCGTGATGGCTAGGATTTCTCTATGCATCAATATATCCACAGTTACTCTAGGTCCCACCTAGCCTTTTAACCATGTGTGCCAGAGGCTCATTCTCCAGGACTGTAATATAAACTCAGAAGAAGAAACTAACCGTTCATCCCCCATAATGTGAATGTATAGCACATACAGTACTCTACATACATGCTTTCTGTATTATCTGATACCTAGGCACAGGAGGATTTTTATGTTTATGTTGTGTTTCAGCAGGTCTGAAAAAGTTAAAGACAAAAATTCATTTACAAAACTGATGTGGCTGGAGGTTGATGTGTTTAATGTGTTTCCAAATGTGCTTAAACTAGTACACAAATATGTAAAGGCCAAATTCTTAAAATAATATTTGTCAGTTCAAGTTACAACTCTGTCTCACTGTTCATGTTCTTTCAAAAGATGCAACCAGAACTTGAAAGACAGACCAGTAAATATTTGTCAAACACAACACTTGTTTACTAAAAACCTATTTGCAGTGACATGTTGCAGCTGGTATTAAGCCATCCTCAGGCTGTGAATGATTGTGTACTGAGAATATGCACAACTGTGTATGTAATATTATTAAAGAATGAGATCTCAGTTTTTAATGTGTTGTGTTTGATGGATATTTATTTGTCTCTTTGTATATACAATGCAACAAGATGCAAAACATCAAGCTAGAAGTTTAAATATATGGCTGTTTGGTCACCATTGGTGATAGAAAAATTGACTGGTGAACAATTTTTCATTCAGCTTATGGTAGTTTGTTTTTGGGATTCTCATAATTGCACTTGGGTACTTGTGGCACAAAGGAATAACAAACAATACCCAATGAAGTTAGTCAACATAATCAGTACTTCAGAACTTCTTAATTCAACATTATTTTTACCATTACCTTATGCCTACATGTGATTATGACAAACAGCACAACACAAAGAAATTAATCTTGCAATAACTACAGCAATGCTCCAGACACTACTGATACAAATTTTTCTGGTGACAAAAAATATGTCTGGCTACCATATCATCAACAACTTTGGGAGTCAATGTATGTGTCCTTGTTTTGCTTATCGATACACAATTTCACACTTTACACATCTCATAAGGTTTTATTTTTCAAAGGATCTATTTGTACTACATATGAGAAATGTTACACTTCTGTCTCCAATTTCTGGGTGTGTTGTGTTCCACATGTAATATTTACATGCAGTTCTACATTATACTGTTTGCTGAATTGATTACCATTAAAGGACTTAACTTTAACACAGTTCTGTAATTCTAGGAAGCCACAATGCTCTGCCATTATAACAACCAGGCTGCAGACTGGGCAACCATTTCTATTCCCTGCCAGGGCCAATCCCACCTTTCATCAGAAATAATGTGGCTATGGTATGAAGTTGTTTTTTCATCTCCATCTAGTGGTGAGGTTAAGAACTCATGGAACCACACTCTTGTGTACCCACATCTGCATGGTGTGTTGCTTAATTAAGTATAGGGACATTTTATCTTACCCATAATAGACATAACACAGTGCATATGCTTTGAATCCTACTGCATTATAAGCTACACAGGTGTTTACCCGCTGTGTGTCTGGTCTCTTGGGTGATGAACAATGCTTTACATCATACTGAGCATAAACACGTTGCATTAACACAGATGGAAACTAGATAGGCTCTAGGACAGCATATTAGGAAGGTACTATTGTCTCTGTAGTAAATATATATCCTATTTATACTAATGAATAACATACCTTTAACTGCTGCTTGTTCTCTACAGCTACATTGTTCTGCTGGAAGAACTCATTCAGCACAGGAGGGAAACATTGCAATGTGTGGTTGGCCCAGCTGTGGGGTGTGTTTTGCATTATTGTGTTCAGCAAGTCTTTACACCAAGTTCCTGACAATGTCTCAGAACCTGTACACAGTAAATAACACAAGTAGCAAAAAAAGACTACAGCCTTAATCACTGTTCTATTACTTACAAAATTTTAATTTATGAATTTGTTTTTTTCTGAATTTCAATGTTTCCTTTAGGGATATGCACACTCTGATTTTGAAACCTGAACTTAAGTTTGGGGTCAAGTGGCTCTGAATTTACTGAAAATGTATACTCTTATTACAATAGGCATATTGGATATTGCTTTTCCATGTTAGATGAGGAAAAGTCTTATCACTGTTAATTACCATAAATGCTACAGAGCAGTTCTGGAAAAGCTAAATGTCACTCAGCTAGTGACAGAATTCCTTGCCTTCTATGAAACTTGAAGATGCATTACTGTTTTGACAAGAGCTCAACAAGGGACCCTATCCAGACCCTCAAGCTATTTCATGTTATCTTCCACTCTGCATCTACATCTTCAAAGTGGTTTTCTCCCTGTACCTATTCCAGTTGCTTATTCAACATATTCAGGGCTACCCTCCATGCCTAAAGATACTTTCTCCACAAGAATGTGGCATAATGTTATCAGTGGGGACGCACGTAAAAATGGCTTACTACTGCAGAGATATAAAAAAAATTTCCACCCCGAAGAACCAAAACTTCTGCACAAACAGTATTTGTGTTCTGTTATTTCCCATCCTTTTATGACTAAACTATGACTACTATCAATGACTGACAGTACTCTGATCAGGAAATTACCTGTATTTATGATGCTCAAAAGTTCAATACAGTCTTCATAACAGCAGGTCACTAGACACTATCCTGAGCAAAACAATCTGTCTGAGGTTCTGTCTATCATTTCATAACATAGTGGGGTATATTTTCTGTGGTGAGGGGATGTTAACACCCCCCAAACCCCCCGCCTGGAAGACTACTCCTTGATCACTTGTCTATGTTGCTGATTTAGAATATTCACAGCTACCCTCCAACCATAATCTGAGGCCATTCCATGTTTCATGGTGGCAAGTTTTCTAAGAACAGGAAACACCAAAAGTCTGATTAAACAGTATCTCATATTTGCAAACTCTTAAGTTTTCACCTTCCAGGGAAACTGCTGCATTGATACCCACAGGCAACATATAAACAATATACCAGTGAAACATACTGAACTACCACAAACAGAAATATCAAGTCATTATGGCTTCAGCTGTCTAGTATAAAACTTTCAGAGATCCAAGGGTTCATGTTGTAACCTTTACCTGTTCCAGTAACATGCATTGATCGAGCCAATGTGAGAACAAGGGCTCGATTCAGTTCTTCTGACTCTGCAGACACCAAGGTTTTGGGTTCACTGAGAAACCGTGACAACTGTGGTTGTACTTCAGCACTACCCAAGCCTGTTATAAGGCGTAATGCTGTACTTTCAACACTGCAAAAGAGAGAGGTTAACAGCAACATATTAATGCTGTATCTATTATGGTACTATTCTCAAACACCAGGTTCACTGAGAAACCGTGACAACTGTGGTTGTACTTCAGCACTATCCAAGCCTGTTATAAGGCGCAATGCTCTACTTTCAACACTGCAAAAGAGAGAGGTTAACAGCAACATATTAATGCTGAATTTACTATGGTACTATTCTCAAACACTCTTACAAGCATCAAGCAGATGGATGAAGGAGACAGCCACTCAACAAAGAAGACAGTTGTATACATACTGCCATCTGTAATCACAGACACACAAGGGGGGGTCTGCCAGATAGGGGTTGTGTGCTGAGGCTAACAATTCTTCACTGTAAAAACTAATTTGTTATATCTCACAGTCAGTGATAAATAACATTTTAGAATGCGTGGGAGTACGAGGAAACACATACAGAAATCTGTCTGCAAAACCTGAAGGACAGAAGACCTTGAAGACAAATGCAGAGGCAGAATAGTAATAATAGAGATGACAAAGATTACAGGCTTCTGAGATGTGATGCCATACAACCTCTTACAGATGTAACAACAATAACAACAAAATGCTGCCTTCATCTTTAGCTCAGAAGGATTTTTGTAGTCCATAGTATAAGAACTTATTTCACAACTACAGTAAAAACTCTTTTGTCCATAACCAGATTATCCGGAAATCTCAGTTAATGAGCAAAATGACAAAGGTAAAGGTCACCCTAGAACAGACCATGAAAGCACAGAGGGGGAGAAGAGGTATAGCTCTACTCTTTCTTAACCTCAGCACTAGATGGGGGTGGATGGTCAATGCCACCCCTGGCCGCTTTAACCCCAGGAAAAAGACCTGGTACCCATTGTATATGAGACTGGGTAATGACTGCTGAGGGTGCTTTGAATGAATAACACTTTGCGGGATTTAATGTTCACAACAAAGACACAGTTCGTGAAATGGTGTCGATGTTTGAAAAACTTGACCCCTCAAACGCTGAATGTGAAGTCAGTCAGGTAGATGTGCAAGCCATAGCTGATGAAGACTTAATCAATGCTGTTATGAACTCAGACTCTGAAAGCAAAACTCTTGAGAACAAATCTTCAGAGGAAGAAATCTCCACAGACAAAATTTCTTGGTCTAAATCTGCTGATATGTATTGTACAACTCCGTAGTTTGATGAAAGCCAGCCATATTACTCCACAGGAAGTAATGCATTGCATTCCACTTTTCTGCAGTAATGAAAGAATGCATCAAGCAAGCATACATTTGTCAGATGTTCCAGAAAGCTTGTAAGTCCCACATGGATCTCCAGTTGTTTCCAGAGGAATGGCAGTGATGAAGCCCGGTGGACTGTAAGCATCCATGGCGAAAGTAACAGCATCGGACAGTGACATGTGAAATGCAGAAGAGAGATAAAGAACTAAAGTTGACTATTTCTGATAAGAAGTATAATCAAGTTTGTATTATATTATTTCAGTTGATCAAGAAAGACTATTTACAGGGTAAAATTACGTAAGTGAAGAGTGAAGATGGTGTCACCAAAATGTGTGTAATTCAGTGAAGTGAATAGCAACAGTTAAGTATTTGTGTTCTGTTTTTCCACATTATGTATGCAACAATGTATGTAAGTAGTGATGAAAAGGGAATTTAAAGTGCAGCAAGAAAAACAGGACATGATATCAAGTGAAAAATTGGGTTAGGTCTGTCCATGAGGGTGCTAGATACACTAACATATATATTAAGCATAACATTCTGATATCTGGAAAACTGCAGTTTCCTCTGGAGATGCCGGATAAAACAATTTTTACCGCAAACAGAATTTAGAAAAAATCATAACCACTTTCGTAACCTTTTGACACCTAACGTTGACTATAGTGGTCGTAACGCACCGCTAACCTCTAAATGTTGCATTTTATACATTTATTCAACAAATATAGGTACTGAAAATTTTAAACATGGTATATACTCTCTGTTTTTTCTTCTTCAAAATGCAGTTTGTTTCATAAATCTAATGTATTTGGTTCCTGTATTATTCACATTTTATATACAGGGTTTGCTAAAATTAAAAAAATAATGCCGGCGCCAAAAGGTTAAATTCACTGCTAGATGCAGGTGACTGGTCAGCTTTGTGTTCTGGCAATTTTAAATTTTTGTATTCACTGGACAGGAGGATGGGTGGACTCCATGGGTGGTTAGGGCATGGTGGCAAAGAAGAAAGCCCTGTCTCTTGATGGAATCAAAAACCGTGAACATCTAGTCCACAGCCAGTTTCATGCTGCAAACAGGTTAAATTACCATGTGTGTTTGCTTACCAGAGATGCAACTGAGTCTGATTTGTCTGAGGGACTGCTGCAAGACTGTGAAGATGCGATAACAGCTGAACTCGATAGTGAGGTTGAATGTGATGCATCCGATAGCTAAACATCTCAAGCAAGGTGTACAATATGCCCCACGCATGGGATTTAAACACTGTGGGTAACAGCTGGCCTAGAAATAAATAAGTCAGGCAATCTACATATAATCATAACATTGAGGCACATTTGTGTAACCATTTTTACTGTGCAAAAGCACATAGTGCTACATAGTCTGAATGTGTATCTGTAGCCTTCGTTAAATGACATGCACAGTGCATGAGCTATGCTGTACTTTCATTTGGCCTGTCTGGTTCCACCATATTTTTTCAGATTATCTTATAAATGACACAATTTTTGGAAGAACATTATTGAGTATAAACTGCGTGTTTAGATTTTCTCTACAAATTCTGTCTGAGACACTTCTCATTCAAAGAAGAATTCAGCAAGATATTACAAATGTAAATAAGCCTTCAGGTAAAGTATCTCTTATTCTTGTCAGATTTTAATCAAACTTAAATTTTCTCAGCAGATTTAAAAAAAAAACACCCAAATATCAAATTTCATGAAAATCCATCCAGTGGGAGGCAAGGTGTTCCATGTGGACAGATGGGCAGACAGACATGATAAGCTAATGGTCACTTTTTGCAATTTTGCAAACATGCTTAAAATCACAATTCATTAAAAAACACCTAGAAACTAAAAGGATATACAATACAAACAAGGAAGAGTTGAGAACTCCAAGGTAAATTTTGGTCAGAAAAACTGAAGAGAAGAGACCACATATAAAACCTCTGACTAAATGATAAGTTAATATAAAAAATCAATCTTTCAACAATACTTGTAGGTTATGAGGGTATGCAAATAAAATGTCAGGTTCCATTATTGTCAAAGAGTTTCTTAACAATCTGACATACCAACAGATTTTCAAGATGGACTCTGCCCTACAGTTTGCTAGTTACGTAGAAACTCTTGGTACTAGGTTTACTTAAACCTACACCACTTTCAGTTCAAATTAAATGGCTGCATGTAACTGAAATAGCCACATTTATTTGAGGTCTTTAACATTCTTGTTTTTAAGCTTTCGCCGTGTTCTAAATGTGATTTGTTCCTTTTTGGGTAATTCCCCGGCGTCTGAGTTCTAATTGCCAACGTTTCGGAACTCATTATTGGTTCCATCTTCATAGGCAGGTGAATGAAGTATGTCAGTGGCAGAATTGTGCGGGATATTTGTACCTGGTTTGGGTTGGAACGGGGAAGTGGCAGAGCCAATAGGAAGTAGTGTGCCTGTGCGGTGCGGTAGAAGTCCAGCAGGTAGTGGAGGGGGAGGGTGTTTATAAGTGCGTGTGCAGGTGGGATTACTGTTGTGTATTGGATGGCTGTCTCCTCTCTTTGAGTTTAT
>Ga0123357_10012052_pt1 | contig 11133 bp, 15 predicted proteins | sample TergutEmb28metaG_FD_89873 | JGI IMG/M metagenome (GOLD analysis project Ga0123357, IMG submission 89873) | Embiratermes neotenicus P4 segment gut microbial communities from Petit-Saut dam, French Guiana - Emb289 P4 | ecosystem: Host-associated > Arthropoda: Insects > Digestive system > Gut ... | reverse complement strand
GGGGGGGGGGGGGGGGGAGAAACACACGATAACCCCCCCCCCCCACCCACAACACGTCACGGGGGGGGGGAAAGGGGGGGGGGGGGGGGGGGGGGGCTACGATGAGGACATGGAGAGACTCCGTGAGTCGCTCCCAAAGCCTCGTCCGCCAATGGCCTCACAAAAAAAAACCGACATCAGACCATACAAGAGATAGGCCCCAGCAAGAGCCCTTCCAAAAATTCCGTCAGGCCTGCCCCCTCCCATCTGGCCCCGCAAGCAAAGGCCCAGAAGGAGGCTACACTGCCGTACGCAGTTGGAGAGTGAAAAGCGAATTCAAGAGAAGTTCCTTTTGTCTGTTGAAGCGCGTAGGCATTTTAGTATGTTAAGCTTTGGGGCAATTCTTCCCCGGCTTCGGCATAAAGAAAGACAAAACGCCCATCTGTTCCGGTATGCAGATGTTCCCACTGCGGCGGCCGTTCACCTTGCAGATCGAAGAAATGGAGTGTCCCCACAAAATATGGCGACTTGGACTGAAGAACGTCAGCCCTATTTTGACAAACAGCGCCCTTGCAAATAACCGTCTGTCCAACGCTTAGGTCCAGATACAGCCTTGCTTGTCGCCAGTAGATCGAAAGGGTACAATACTGGCCAGCCAATGTTACATTCAAGGTTTGCGCCTGGATTTGCGAAAGAGGGATTTGCTGCATATGTTCTCTACCGTCTCTTTCCTTATTATTCTTTGTCGTTATTACGCCAATATGCTTCCGCTATCCAATTGCTTCCACCCTGCACCTGTCTGGTTGGTTATGTCTGTTGTTTGCTTCTGTCCTGTATTTATTTTTCCAGCACTGGTCGGATTCTGCGGCTTGGTGATGACACCTGTCGTGACCTGGGTCTCCACCTCGCGCACTTGAATGAAGGTAGCCGTAACGGAGAGCAGCCCAGATCCTTGGGTATTTGTACGGTTATAGGAGAACGTCCCCAGGGTCATATTTTTGTAGGTAATGGCAGGGGTAACGATGGAGAGTTTGATCGCGTTGAGTTTGTAGTCTTCAAGCTTCTTCAGAGTGGACTCAAAGTCAGAGTCCACCCCCTGCTGGGCGATGTTCGTGGTAATGACCAGCGGCTTGCTGACCTTGTTGTAATCGGCAAAGCTGCCTCTCTCGACAGGATAAAACAGGACTTCCCCTGGGTTTTGATAGTTGATGTCGAGAAAGCTTGCGAAAGTGAGAGCTATTTTGCCCTTTTCGTCAACCAACGTCCATTTCTGCTCCGCGTTCGAGAACAGACCCTCCAGCGTCCTTGTCGGAAGCGGGGTTATCACATTCACTGGAAGCGAATCTAACAGGCTCATTGGCGGACCCCCTTGTTGGCGGTGGCGACCATGCGCCGGATTTCCTCGCCTGTTTCCCGCGCGATGCCAACAGCATCGTTCGACTGCGCGTTGACGACAATGCCGCCGACGTTCACGGTGGTTTCCGTGCTGTTGTGTGCGGCTCCGGCGGCCAAGGCCGTGCTTAATCCCTGCGAAGCATCCGGGTTCACGCTCTGAATAACGAACGCTCCAATGCAAGAACGCACCTGATTATCGAAAGCTTTGATGCTCTCGCCAACGCTGCTCAAAGAATTTTTAATGCCGGCCCAAAATCCGTTTTCTGAAAATGACGAGCCGTTCGTGGCGGATGCTTTTTGCTGTTGTGGCGCTTTTACCTCCGTGCTCTCGCTGGCGGCCGTCCCGTTTTCCCCTTCAGGGGAATGGAAACCGCCTGTGAAAAAGCCGCCTATGGAAGAAAGAATGCCGCTGACCGTCGTGGAAAGCGTCTTGAAAACGCCTGTCGAGGCGTCCGAAACTTTCGACCCGGCTGGGGTGTCCGCAACCTGATTGGAAGCGCCGTAGGACGTCGCTTGTATGCCGTTGCCGGGGGTATCCTGCGGGTTGTTGAAGGGCTGGACATCCTCCTCGAAAGAGAAGGAGAATGTTGGATCCTCACCTTTTTGGCCAGACCACAAGGCTTCGCCGGCTTTCTTCAATTCCGCCCAGGCGTTTGACAGAACTTCGCTTCTTTCCTTACCGGTCTCAAAGGCGTTCCAAAGACTGGACAACACGGGCGTGCCGTTCTTCAGGCGAGCAAAGAAGCCGTCCAGGGTTTTGGTCAGTCCCGCCAGGGTTTGATCAAACAACGTGACGGCGGGCACTCCCCCGCCAATGAGAGCTGAAAGCACTGTGAGGCTCTCTTGCGGGGCTGCTGCACCAAATTTCTTGGCCGTCTCTGTGTCCTGCCACCCAGGGGCAACGCCCTCGTACGGCAAGCCTTCGACTATATTGCTCCCTGCCCACGAGAGTCCGGCTGCCTCATTGTCCTGGCCAAGGGGCGTCAACAACGCCGTGGTGTTGCCTCCCATGGCGTGGAAAGCGTTATCCCAGGTCTTTCCCAGCGTGGATACGGCGTCCGTTACGTCCGAAAGCAGCGCGCTGAAGGCGGACGAGCCCACGAGCGGGTCAAGAACATCAGTAACAATGCCCTTGACCCACCCGGCAATGCTTTGTTCCACGCCGGAGAGACTCTTTTCCAGGTCGGAGCTATCCAGCCCCAGGGTGATAAGCAGGGAATCAACAATGGTCGCCATGTCATCACCGCTTGTTGTGGGCCGCCTCTAGGGCGGCCCATTCGTTGTAGTTTTGCACCGTGATGATCTCCGCCATATCGAGCATGTCTTCGTAGCTGTAGAGGGTTTGCAGTTCGGTTAGCGTGGCCAACCTTCTAGCCACGATCATGCCGACAAGGCCGGAGACATTGGCGTAGTCCGCGTATCCACCGCCGGTTACGGCGTTTCGGTACTTGGCTTCGCGCGGGAGCCGGAGAGCCTTTCGACTTCCGGCCCTAAAAAACCCAGATTGAGTTTCAGAGCCTCCATACGCAGCCTAAACAGGGTGGCCACGTCCAGGATGTAGGCGTCCACGCTCTCCGGGGTACAACGCTCTTCCATGCGCTCAATGACGCGCGAACAGCAGCCGAGCAGCTCGTCCAAGAGCGGCTTGGCCTTTTCAAAATCGACATTGCCCAGGGCGGCCAGGCCCTTTTCCGCCAAAAAGGCCCCGGCCGCTTTGATATCGGAACCGCCCGGGATGCGTGCTCCGCTCCCGGCCACCAGCACCAGGGCGCGGATGATCCAGCTTTCAAGCCTGGTGGCGGGCATTTCTCTGACCCGAAAGGTCAGAACCTGGTCCCGGTCTTGGATGTCGACGGTGATCTCTTTGCGGGCCATTTAGATCCTCACGCTTTCAAACGTCTCGAAGTCAAAGCTCCAGGTTGTGGCGCCGAGCACCTTCCCCCCCGCGGGCACAATGACTCCGCTTTTCAGAACCCCATTGCTCCAAACGAAGCGCTGGCCCACGCTGGGCAGCGTGCACACCAGGCCGCACGCGTAAACGCATCTGTTGGAGGTCATGGCCTCCCACAGGGTCGAGAGGAAGAACCGGCTGGGGCTGGCCGCTTGCAGCATGATGGAAACCGAGTAGATGCTGGGCAGGTACCCGGACACCATTTTGCCGTCCACGCCCATCTGGGTCTGCGCGATGTTCACGGCGGGCATGGTGTAGGACTGATCCGTGCTGAACATTTGCAAAGCGACGCCGGCCGGGAATACTCCAGCCGCGATCAACACCAGTTCGGCGTTGGCGCTGGTGATGTCGGCGTTCGAATCCGCGCTTGCGACGCCGGGAATGGCAACGGTAATATCGGACATGATGGAAGACCTCCTTACAGTATGGCTGTGCTGGCGACAGTGATGCGCTGGACCGCGCCGCCGTAGGTGTACCAGAGAGAAATCACAGGGCTTTCACGCTTGGCGCGAACAGCCGCGCCCGGATCGAGAATTTGCAGGTAGTACCCCTGCGTCCAAAGCTCGTTGGAGATATCGAGCCCGGCTTCGTTCATCACCTCGGACCGCTGGCTCTCCGAAAGCGTGACGCCGGACTCGATGACGCCGTTGTTGCGGGCATCGTTGATGGGGTCCATCATCCAGGCGGCGATCATGGTGTAGCCGCGCTGATTGTAGGGCGCGCGTCCGACGGAGGTAATCCCGTCCATCAGGGCTATCTGCAGACGGTTGTTCAGCCAGATCGAGTTCACATAGGGGTCGATGTAACCGTAGTCCGAAGCCGACAAGCAGCCCGGATACAGGAAGATGAACTCGGCGTTGCGCGTGGCGAACTTGCCGAAGTAGTTGCAGTTCTTGCCTTCCAAGGTCGCGGCGGTCATTTCGTCCGCCACCCACGCGGAAAGTCCGGATTGCTGCTTGAAGGCGGCTGTGATGGTTCCATCCACACGCTGCCAGGCCACCGAGGCCACAACGCCCATGATGAAGCAGGCGTATTCCAGCGAGCCATAAACAGCCGTGGTGTGGTCATTCCCGGAGTTCTGCAGAATGCTGGCCAAGTCCGCCGTGGAATCAACGGAGGTCACCATGTCGGACGTGGAGTAGGCCACGTAGAGCCAGCCGTAATTCGCGTTGGCCCAGGCCGCCCATTCCAGAGTTTCGTCCGCATCCGTTTCCCAGGCTGTGGTAAACGATACCCAGTTTTCCGTCTGGACCCGGATGGCGGTCATCTGGTCGTTCACGGAAAGTGCGTCCATGCCCTGGGAGAGCGTGGCTCCGCTCGCTTGCGTCAGGTTGAGCAAAGCCGAAAGGTCGGTCCCTGTGCCAGTGGCCGAGGCATAGGACACTTCGGAGACGCTGCCAGCCGTGCCGCTGGTGATGGTGAACGCGCCCGTCAGGCTGGAATAATCGACAGCGACGCCGCTTGAGGCCGCGGCGGAAAGCTTGGTCGCTAAGAGGGCGGCCACGTCGCTGTAACTCTGGGCGGAGCTGAAATCGACGCCGCTTACGGTGTAGGTGGTATTGTCGATGCTGATCCCCATGGAGCAGGCTGAGGCGGCTTTCAGTTGAGCCACGGTCTGAGTGATCTTGCCGCCGCGCAGCCAGGCCGGAACCGCTTCGGCAACGCGCTTGGCCACAAGGAAGGCCTTCGGAGCCGAAAATTTGTTGTTGTAGCTGGTAAAGTACACGCCAGCGGCGGCGTACTCCACCGAGTCCACGCCGAAGTACGCGCCAACGGCGGAGGCGCTCGGGAACGAAAGCACCATAGTCGAGGCGGAGATGAGCGGGTTATCCGAAAGCAGCAGACCGTTCAGGTCAAGGTCGTTACTGCCGCCCGATATGACTCGCGGGGCCACGTTGACAATGTGAGTTGCGGGGATCGCCATTTCTTACTCCTTTTAGCCGTTGCCGGCCGTGGTGTTAACGGGATGACTCACGTCGACATTTTCAAGGCGTGAAATTTGAGCCGCGTCGAAGTACGGGAAGTCGGCGCTGACTCCGGCCCAGTAAGACAGGTGCAGCGTGGTCGAGTACCCGAGGGGCTGCTGGGCGGCGGCTGACGACAGCTCCTGCACATCATCCGCGTACAAGGCGGACATGCCCAGGTCGTTGAAAAACTGGACGCCAATGCTGGATCTGGTCACTGTGGCCAGCCTGCGGGCGCGCCTGCGAGAAACATCATCCTGGGCGTAAAAGGCCACCTGAACGAGCACTTCGATAAGTCCCGTTGCGGTAAGCACGCCCGGCTGCATGATGTCGGGATCGTCGGCCCGGAAGGTTTCGACTGTTGTGCCGTGCTGTGTATCCGAGAGGATATTGATCACGGCGTAGTCGGTTGTTCCCGCCGGGAGTGACGTCTGGTTCCATATCTCGAGGATATTTTCCGGAGTCATGGCCGGAAGCGCATAGGCGGCCACAAAGGCCTTGCAGGCTTCGTATATGTGCGCTTCGGAAAGCGGGGCCGGGTTTTCCGGTCTGACGATATCTGGTTGGCTCATAACACGTTACCTTGCCGCGCGCGGTTCCACGCCGATCGGTTCAGCGGTTTTGCGGATGTCGGGAGAAAAAAGCGCCATGCGCTATAATGAGCCACATTTTGAGGAGGTTGGGGAGAGCAGGAATTCACGGGATCGCGTAGATTTGCGCATTTTCGGGATTGAGGCATGAGATTACGGAGCCTCCTCTAGCTGGCCTGGTCCGTACTTTGCTTATTCTTTCCATGGTCGAAATCCGCTTGTGTCCCCAGGATACGCCGTAGCAGGAGCCCCACAAAATCAGATCCGACGATGGCGGCCAGGATCGAAATGGCTTGCTCACTGTAGACCGAGACCCCCAAGCCAAAGATGGGAAGCAGCAGGAGCGCCATGTACGCGGCAACGCAGCCGAATCCGACCTTGGAAACATAAAAAACCGCCAACGGCCATCCGACGCGAAGGGAGCGGCGATGGCTCTCGACCAGAAAAGCGATTGTGCCGCCGACGAATCCAAAAATCGCCGCCAGAATCCCTTCCCGGAGAAAAATATCCCGGTGGTCCGCGAGCGTGTTGATTGCGCGCGTGGCGTTGGTGGAGTTGTCTGGATCAATCGCCATTGTTATTTGCTCTCACTGTCAATGCGTTGTTGCCGCTCGACCCACTCCCGGAGCCGCGCCTTGCTTTGGTTGCACTCCTGGAGGTCGATACGCAGCATTTTGGCCATCTCCAAAAGGTCGCCGTTATTGCCGCTTTGCGGTATTGGTGTTTCCGGGCAATCCTCCAGGAGCGCCACCGGGGGAATGAGCACTGTAGTTTGCGTTCGCACCAACGGGATAGTTTTCGTTGAGCAGGCTCCAAGCCACAGGATGGGCAGGAGTGTCAGCCCAGACGCGAAAACTTTGATCTTGCGCACGGACGGCCTCCTTGATGGCTTGCTGCGCTGCATTGCGGACACCCGCCAACGTGGTCCGATCCTTGTTCCAACTGGACAGGACCTTGTCGGTGGTCTCGACGCTCTTTTCGAGCCGCTGCACCTCTTTGGCGTTAGCGTCGTTGACGGCCTGAGCAACGGATAGCGCGGCCTGGGTGTTGGCCAGTTCTTTGTGGTCGTTCCGATAGAGCCACCCCACCACCAGAAGCGCGACCACAAGCGCGAGGATGATGTACTTGCTCACGCGGCCGCCTTGCACCGCTCATAGGCGCGCTTGAGTTTGATGTCGTATTGGTTTTCGGCGTAGGCGGGTCCGTTGTAGCGACGAGCGAATCCGGTCCAATCTTTGCCGGCAAGAAAGGGGATGAGTCCCTCGGAGCGCATGAACGTACAGAAAGCCGCGAGCTGCTCCGCTTCACTCTTCCCTTGCGCATCCACAAAGGAGCGCACAGACGGAAACCCGGCCGCAGCATAATTAAATCCCATGATCTGAAAGAGGCCGTAGGAAGCACTGCTATAGGCCGCGGGTTCATTAATCTGGGATGCGAGGCTCAGACGTCCCCATTCAGCGGTTCCTCCCCGGTATTGGAATTTGTCGAACTTGGGATAGATGATGTTGGGATACTTCGCGGCGTAGGGAATGGGATCAATGCCGCGCTTCTGGAGTTGCTGCCAGAAGATATGACCCTCAAACAGGATTTTCGCCCGGCCGTCCGGCAGGAATCCGGAGCCGTTGGACTCCACGTCGACCACGGCCTTGATGGCGCACAGCTCCACACCGATCGACTCGGCGGCTTTGCGGATGTCGGAAGAGGAAAGCGCCATGCGTCACAATGAGCCACATTTTGAGGCGCTTGAGGAGAGGGAGAATTCGCAGGATGGCGCAGATTTGCGCACTTTCTGCCTGCACGGCTCCAACAAAGGCGTCTATCGCATCTTGCCCCGTTCCATCCATGCCGCGAGTTCCGTTGAACAGGCCATCCAGCGCAGATATCCGGCCTCGCGGATCACAGGCATCCCTTTGGCGATACGGGTCTTGACCTGCTCCCAAGACGCCAGCTTGAGAAAGGCCATGATCTCCTTGCGTCCAATCAAGTCGTACTTGCTTGACATACGTCCTCCAACATTCTTCTCATGTTTTCCCGAATTATTTTGCTATCCTCGTCCGCGTTGACCCGGACTGCCGCCCTAAATCATTCCCCATGCCTTCCCCACATGCACCACGCAGGGCCTTTTCCAGGGCACGCTCTATAATCGCGCCAGCCAGGTCACGGTTTGGGGGCAATTTACCCTGCTCTCCAACCCGCATTACAGCCAGAGCTTTTTGCTGGTCTCCGATTAGTACCGGCGGCTCCGTGAACCTGTCGTAGCTCTGCAAAGCGTTCTCCCTCTCGCATATGCCGGGCAAATACCCATGGGACTCCACGCTCTGCCTGGCAAACGCTTCGTAAGCCCGACAGAAGTCCTTACCGGCCCACTTGGCCCCGTCCTCCCGCACGGCCTGGCAGAATTCCGGCCAGCCTCCGAAGTGGCGTTCGATGACCGCCTGAGTGACCGGATCGTCGAAACACACGCTGGCGTAAGCCCCGTGCCGTTCCAAGGCGGAAATCGTCTTGGAGCTCTCCACAAGCGCCCGATCGGACAAGAGCACGCGAGACTCTCCGGCTAGATCGAGGAGCTCCACAGGCTTCGGGAAAAATTTGAGTTGGGCCACGGCATGTATCAAGGCTCGCTCAACCTGCTCAATGGGCAGATGGCGCAAGCACTCAAAGTACAGATGCAGCTTTGGCTTTGTGATCTCGCTGCCAAGCACTTCAGCCGCTCCGGCCATAGCCTGCGCGAATTGCTCTTTGTCCTGATCCGTCATGCCTACACTCCTTCTGTGGCCCACTCCCTGGCCGCCTGGAAATTCCGTTCCCCTTGCCGCGTCAGCATTCCGACACTGCGGAAATTATCCCGTGGCTTGGTCCGGTAGAGGCCGTTCAGCACTTTGCCCATGTTCTCGGCTCCTGTAAGCCAGTGCAGGTTGCAGCCGGACCAGTTGCCTTGCCCCATAAGCCAAGGCATGGACTGAACCTCCCGGAAAAACGCCTCCCACCAGGGTAGGGACTGGCGCTCTTTGTCTTCCCTCCACCGAGCCTGGATCTGACACAGAAGCTTTTTGTTGGGCGCACGAACTCTTGGCCGCTCAGGCAAGATGGCGTGATAAGCCGCGATGATTGCCGCAGTGGGAGCCAGAGAGGGAGACGCAGATCTTGCAGTCTCGGAAACCGATGCCAGCGGCGCGGTTTTCGAGTGAGGGTTCGAAGAACCCGACACTTCTTCCTGTGTCTCTTCTCCTCTTATCTCTTCTCCTCTAACTGTTTCGCAGCGTTTCATGGCGTTACATGGCGTTACACCTTGTTCCATATCGTTACCCGGCGTTACATTAGGTCTTTGTTCCTCTTTTTTCCTTTCCCGATAGGCTCTTACGCGATCTGCGCTGTTGTCTTCCCGTTCCCGTTTGGGCTGGCGCTGGTCCCACTTGGCCACGCGTTCGTCGGTGATAAGGCCTTTGTCCTTCATGACCTGGACAATAGCGCAGGCAGCGCCTTCGGGCAGATCAAGGTGGGCGTCGGCACTCTCGCAGTCGTAGCCGCCAATCATACCGCGCTCGTCGGCAGCGCAGGCGCGTTCGAGGAGCATGGCCCACACGGCCAGAACGTCAGAGAGCCGCACACCGGGGACAACTTGAGCGGCTTTGCGGGCTACCAACCGAAATTTAGGGTCAGTTGTGGACCCTGTGTGCCAGCGAAACCAGTCCATGCTACAAACCCTCTGCGCTAAAATTTATAAAATTTTGAAAGTATTATTGACAAAAAACTTACATAAATCTACAAAAAAGCATGAGCAGGCTGAACAGCACCAAAAAAGTCCATAAGCAGATTGGCAGATTCCGTACTAACCTCCAGATCATTGAATACGGCGGGCATCCGGTTTTCGTGCTCGTGCCATACGACGAATACCTGGAACTGTCCGGCAAGGCGGATGACCAAATGACCATCCCCCAGGAGGTTTCCAAGATCGCCACGTTGGAAGGCAAAAGCTTGATCCGCGCTTGGCGCGAATATCTTGATCTCACCCAGGAACAGGTGGCGACCAAAGCCGGCGTGAGCCGCGCGGCGTACAGCCAAATGGAGGCCAAGGGCGCAAGGCCCCGTCGGGCCACATTGGGCAAGATTGCCCATGCGTTGGGCATCCGAGTGGAGCAGCTAGAGGAATAGGCTACGCGCATCACACTCCCTCCGTCCAAATCAAATCTGAGGGTTTGCGGGAAGTAGAGGTTCAGAGGGTTGTTGCCAACTTCCTGGCATATTCTGTCTTGGATATTTTAGGAGCCAATCTCCTATTTTTGCAATAAAAATATTCCTATTTCCCACTTCTACTCCCGAGATTACAAAAAAATACATGAAAGCTGACCTATTTGAACGGTGCTTTATTTGGGTCGTCTGTAAAAAGGCCGAAGGATTTAATCCACCGCTGAACGATAGCCAGCTTTCAGCGGGCGCATTCGATGTGGGACACCCTGTAAACGCTTGGCGCTCAACAAGAAACAGCTCACGCAAGTTGTCCCTTCAAGAAGCCTACAGGCTGGCGGAAAAACTTCATATTTCTTTTGAAAGCCTCTGTTGGGACGTGGTCAACGAGATTAGAAATGGGTGGAATATGGAGAAGGATGTCGCGCTATTGAAGCCTTCCTCTGGCAGGCCCCCCAAGAATCCCCAAAAAAAGAAACCACGGGAAAAAGATACAGGCAGACCAACACCTTCTTCCTGGATTGCTCCCGATCAACGATTTAGAGCCGATGTCGAATGAAAGCCAACAAGAAGAGCTGCGACGCAAGGCCATGCTGGGTCTTGTGAAGTTGGAGCCTGGAACAAGCGTCAAGCAATAGGGCGGCAGAGCAGATCGGCACGATTTAGAGCATGGCCTGGAAAGGTCCTACATAAGCGAATGTGGCTATCGTTTGCCGTGCGGATTTGTGCGTACAGGCCCTTGGCGCGGTAAGTCCCCACGGCCATCAGTCGCATGTGCTTTTGGCGTTTGACTTAAGGTTGAGACGCGTCTGATACCCCCAGTATTTGGGAGAGTGCTTCTTCCAAAATCCTGCATTGTCACCTTCCTTTCCGTCCTTTCTTTGATGATCTTTTGGCCGCACTCGGCGGCTTTTGATTATTTAGAAAAAATTCTCCCTTTTTGTATTTATAAATAGAATTTTATCTACTATTATTCTCCTCGCCAACGCCACTTCCTCCGAGTCTAGCCAGTCGCAAACATAACCGTAACAACAGGCCGCAGGCCTGCCGGAAGCGGATGGCGTAGACG
>Ga0123357_10012051_pt1 | contig 11133 bp, 8 predicted proteins | sample TergutEmb28metaG_FD_89873 | JGI IMG/M metagenome (GOLD analysis project Ga0123357, IMG submission 89873) | Embiratermes neotenicus P4 segment gut microbial communities from Petit-Saut dam, French Guiana - Emb289 P4 | ecosystem: Host-associated > Arthropoda: Insects > Digestive system > Gut ... | reverse complement strand
TCTTCACATGAACGCTCAAACAAATCACGGGCGATTGTCTGACGTTGCTCACGTTGGTCATCTGTTAGCAAACGCGGCACAAACTTCGCGCACACACGTTTCATGTGCAGATCGTCGGTTAAAGTTGCATCACACGAGCCCACGGAGATCCCACAGTCATCCGCTGTCTCGTACTGTCACTCTCCTTTTATTGCGAAAGATTATTCTAACTTTAGCAATCATTTCCTCGTTTCTCGATGTTGACGGTCGTCCCGAGTGGGGGTCCCTTTCAGCGGAGGTTCTACCCTCTTTAAATCGACGGAACCAGTCACACACTTGTGTACGACCCATCGCATCTTCAACGTATGCTTGCTGCAATAATTGATATGTTTCCGTTGCGGTTTTCCCGATTTTAAAATAAAACTTGATGCAGATGTGTTGTTCGGTACTTTCACACATCGTAAAAACCGCTATGACATAAAAGCACGTGTTACTTCCGCGACCTACTACAGCCAACTGAGCAAATGCAGCCACTTGCAACTTGTGTCATGAGTTGCTAAGACATGTACGAACATGTCAAGACTGGTTGCAAACACATCCCACCCAGTGAACAACCACTATAATTCCAATCCGGATACTATTTGAACAAACCTCGTATATCTGATATAAGGAAGGAAAAAGAATGTCCGCTTTAAGGCATAAGCGGAAGCTAAATTTCCTTAAAAAAGCGGGAGAAATCCCTTAAGTGTCAAATTAATTATTAGTACGTCGTCAACCAAATTATTGGGATTTAATTGCATCTATAACGATTTTTCAGCGTCAGAAAACTTTACCCAGTATAGATAAAAAGCACTTGGGAGTGTCCCTTGCTTGGAAGAATTTGGAAGTGATGCTGGTTTCATAACTCCAATCAGTGGCTGGCAAAACTTAATAATGGTGCTGATCACTGAGGTAATTGCAGTACAAAAACAACAAAAAAACACCAGTTATTGGGCTACCTGTTGTACATGTAGCGGAAATTTTGACATCTATGATATAGCTACGGTTTCCACAAATAAACTTTCCTTGAGAAATCTGAGGATTCAGGTCTTCTGGGCTGTAGCTTTCTGTCTGTGGATTAATCGCTTCTTATAAATTACAAACCTCGATGACCACTTTGAAATCACGGATTAACTGATTATTCATGCTGTGAAATTTAAATGCTCTGGAAAGAGAGCCTGATGGAATAAATGCAACGAGAATAATGTAGCGAGGCATTTTTTCTGCCAAAGAAATACTATCATGCTTTTATTCACGTTTGATTTGAATTTAATTTAATTTTGTGGTATAAACGAACGGCTCGATTCCAGTAGCCGCGCGTTCTGAAGTGTGGGCCTTTGGCCTTTTGGTTATTGAGATTGCCGATTCGAGTCCTGCCGGGGTCGTGAATATCTCTTTTGCGTGTTGTGTGTGTGGTCAGTTCAGGCTGATGACCCGTCCAGAAGAGTCCTACCGAATGTAGCCTGTCTGAGTGTTATCGTGAAACCTTGACAATGAGGAGACCCTGGCCCACTAGGTGGCTTGAGCAATGGTGCGGAAGGGATGCACGGCCGTGTTAGCGTAATCTGTATAGCGACTCTCTACGGGCTGCACGATCTGGGGGTCGAATCCTGGTGATGGTGAGATTTTCCATGCTGGTCCGTAAAGGCCCCGATGCCCATCAAGCCTCCTGTAAAATGGGTACCGTGTTTTTCCCGGGGGTAAAACGGCCAGGGCGTGGGGCTGACTACCCATCCCTTTCTAGTGCCAAGATTGAGAATGTGTTGGAGCTATATGTCCACCTCTCCTCTTTGCCTGCATAGTCATGTCATGGTGTAAATTTTACCTTTCACTCCAAACGCATACTAAACTTTTATAACGCTAAAGACGCCTTTTTATAAAATAGCGTAATATCGCTTGATAGAATGAACTATATTGTTGTGTTATCTACAGGTAAATTTTTCTGCATGGGTCGACAGTATGCTATTACATGATGCGTAATTTCTAATACCGTTTATTTCTGTCAAATGCTCGTGCTGTTTTATGTAAGAGATTTACATTTGCTTTCCATGGAAGCGAAGGAAAACTGGCAAGGCGTTAAGAATCTCGATAAAACGAAAACTGCGTACCCCGCGACGAACTGTCAACGCTATGTTTACACTTGTTACTCGTATATACAGAAAATACAAGGGTGTTTAATTTTCATACACACTCATCTTTGACGTTTAATATAATTATAAGCACGCATACAGGACTCTATATTATAAATTGTATTATTCTGAACTCACTTGGGTTTGCTGGTTAAATAAGTGGTTGGTTTTTCCAGTACTTTGACCTGCCCACAAAAAGAAGTCAAGTAATAAAAATTTAGGCTATAAGCCTTATATTTGCGATGCTAGTTTTAATATAGCTGGATGCACTTTTAATCTACTACAAGGCCTATCTATATGAAATTTGGCATATATTTATTTGTGAATCCTTCGTGTCGGTTACCGTACTTGTTAATTCATTCCAGTTAATGTGTAACCGGCCGAATCTCTTTGTCGGGGAACATGAATTACACTCACGGAATTATTGCGTGTTGATCACAGGAGATATTAGTGTAGGTTCACAGGCAAGGTTGTTACAGTAATGGGATTGTTTTTGGCGCAAACCCCCCCCCCCACCAGTGGTCCAGGACCTCCTCATTCACGAGGTTTCTAGATCACACACATCAACACACCACAGTCGGTAGGGCTCCTCTGGACGAGTGATCAGCTCGTCGACAGTAATGGTGTTACAGTTACAAAATATTTATTAGCATTGATTATTTCGTTCATGCGAGCTTTATCTGCCCAAAGCAAAGTCAGTTGTGTACGGCATAGGTAAAACAGTAAATAAATCCCTGTACAGGCCTGGGAAGGCCCCGAGGGTTCCAAGAGGTTGAGGCTCCCAGATTTCAAGAGAAGCTGCAAGTGAAGGTGGCAACGTCGACCGTATGCACCGACGACATTTACCCCTCAGGAAATATTCCTGGTACTCATTTCTGTTAGAGGCTGATTCGATCCCAGTGCCATAGTGCGGCCGGAGGGGTTATGCCAATAAAAATTTCCAGTGACGTGGTAACGCAGTGCCTCAGCCAATTGCGCCATTGCATGCCCCATTTGTGTAAGGTTATGCACATTTTATCACCACCGCCTCTTCATTAGCATCCCAGTCTGTCTTGTCTGGTGCGTACGAAGGCGTGCCAACAAATCTCCATGTACCCAGCTTCGGCTAGCTTTCGGACCACTTCCACTGTCAAACCATAAAACGGATGTCCTCAATTTAATATTATGGCTGAAAGTTTTAGAGCATGCTCTTCTTTCAGGGGTCAGAGTGACAATATGGTCATTAGCCCTTAGCTAAGAGCACGCCGAAACCCACTGCGCGACAAATATTGCCACAAAAGTAACAAAAATCTCGAAATCTTCAATGTGGGCAAAAACCACTATCGATCATCGGTGAAAAATGATATTCCATAAAATTATGAAATTTTAGTTATTTATGAAGTCATGAGTCATTCATTTAGAATATTTAACTCCCATTCTCTTTGCAGTTCATGCCTCTCTTCTGTCCAGCAGTGCATGTTCTGAAGTATTTCCTCATCGGTGTCTATGTTTCACTAAATCCACTATTGCCCTCTCTGCTTTGGCTAAGATTCACGCCGGTTTCTCCACTGCCCGTGACATTTAACGTGCTTTACCCACTTGTAGGAGGCTGAGTGGAATTCGGAGCTGGTCTGGGGATGATGGTGGGCAGAAATAAATCTGCGCTGGAATCGAATTCCATTTTGGTAAAAAAAGAGGTTTTTGAGTTTATATGCATAGGAAAACAGCCGTATTTGTCTTCGGTATGAAGGCGGATTATTGTGCCTTTTTGTGTAATGTGATCACTTCTAATACTAATGGGCCTGACATTCATTGTCAGCCGTCTTATTTGGATTCGGTCGGATTTTGTTGGAGTGCATACTTATATGAGCATATCAGTATGAACTATACGTTGCTAAGAGAAAAGATTTTTTTAGGAAATAAAAATTAGGACATCATTTTCTTCTAGAACTACACATATCGAGACACCACACTTTATTACTCACGGCTTGTATTGATTTAATATCGCCTATTCAAGAGGAAAACGGAGCATGTTTCATGTCTTTATGTTGCAGCTATTCACGGTCCCTTGAAATTAATGTAGGATATCACATGAAACCACAATGATCTATGTATGAACTACTGTTGCGCAGCAAATGTTTAACGTACAACAAGTATTTGGAATTTAAGTTCAAATAAAATGAATAAGGTATATATTTGTTCAAAATTATTTACACAAAATGTTAGTCAATAATTTGTTTCGTGTCATTTGCAGTGGTTCTACAGCAACACACGAGATAAAACGTATGAAATGTAAACAACAGTCGAATGTTGCACACAAATTCCATTACCTGCTCTTTACCATCTTCGCATTATGGATAAACCTGGATGTTCTGAATGAATATGTTGAAGGTGGTAAAACATTTATTTGTGAATATATACTTCTGTCGTTCTTGCTGGTCATTTGTTAATTATTTGCCTCCGACGAACCTACAGGACTTTGTAGGCGGGCACAATCTGTACGTGTGATGGTAAGGGAAATATATTCGTTTTGTTTAGTCAATCAGCAATCGCTATTACTGCGAAGACTGGATCCGAAATCTTTCACTTTAAAATGACACCGGCCAAAAAGTAACAAGTGCCACGTACTGATAACGGTCTTAATGAACATCGAAATGCTTGAACACATTTATTGAGGATATTTAATGTAACGTGTTATCAAAATTCCTCACATGATTCTTCGAGTTGAAACGTGTAAACGGATCAACTGACACGAACTTCAGTGCAAACAGGCCTATAAGAATGGAAACTGATGTCTTCTGGGATACAATGCCGAAGTTATGTGGAAGAAATTTCGAAGGAAATTATTGCCACCATCTTCAGGGCAAAGCAAAAAACCATACAGGTCAGAGGAGCTTCTACTGGTATGTGCAATGCTACTAAACTACACGGCGCCACGTCCAAAATATAGCCAATTCGGAGTTCGTAGTAATGACCAAACTGAATATGTGGGGCAGCACGTGGTACAGTCATAGTCATCACCTCGAAGGTTATGTAGGTTAAAGCTCCTAATTCTATTAAGTCGAAACTAAATGGACTGCTTGTTTCTTAATTAGAAGCTCGCCACGAAGGGTTTTGCACAATAAGTTTTAGATCAGGGGTGTCCAACATTTTTCGGGAAAGAGCCACAACCGTTATTGTTGGCTGGTTAGTGGGCAGCACGGATAAAAGTCACATAAAGTCTTATACACAGCCTCGTAAATTGTTGTGTAATTTTATAGTGGACACACAATTTACAAATGTGGCCATAGACCGCGTAAGTCAACCTGGCGTGCTGCGGGTTTAGATCGCAACCCTGACTGTCCGTTTCAGCTGGCGTTCGTAAAAGGCGTTCATAAATCAAAGAAGATTTATTAATTCTTGATCATAACGAAGCAACGGGTACAGTGAGTGATTCGATTATTGGAGCCAAACTTACTGCGCAGCAAACTTTAAATCACATTTCAAAACTAATTACATTTTACGATTACTCATAGCAACTGTAATTATAATACTGGACTACTTCTTCTTTGTAAAAATTGTATATTCGGATTTCAAGTTCAGAGGCACAGGAATAAACACAGTTCAGTGTCAGTGACAAGCAAAGCAAAAGAAAAGTTGTCCTTGTATAAATTAGACGTCATGCTAGGAAGTCATATTGGGGTTTGGGGGGCGGAGATATATTTCCACGTATTTTTAACCTTGGATCGAAGTGGAGATGAGCGGTCATCTTCACACTGCTGCTGCTTTACTGTCATTGGAAGAGCCCCCGGCATCCTCTGGAGATTTAGGCGCAGAGAATTCTTGTTCCTGGAGGTAATGGAATCTCAGTTCCTCGCATGTCTAACCCGCAGCCTAGTCATCACACAGACCGAGACAAACCGAATATCAGTGTTCGTAACATGAATGTGTGTTTGTTATCTTCTTTTTACCTGCAGTTTTTTCAGCTGTTAGTTAGCAACATTGGCGTATAGAAATTGGAAAACGATTTAATAGCTTTAATATTCTGCATCGGTAAGGTCATTTTTTGATGAAGTAATGTTATTGTTACTTGGCGGTAGCGCGGTTTTGAAAAACTACAGTTATTGTTACTGCGTGGTAAGGCGGATGTTGGTAATGTAGCGTTGTAGTAACTTTAACTTCGTGGTAGAGCGGTTTTGTCAAAGTAAAATAATTGTTACTTCGTGGTAAGGCGGTTTATGGTAAATTAGTGTTGTAACTTCGTGGTAGGGCGGTTTTGATAAACTACAATTATTGTTACTGCGTGGTAAGGCGGTTGTTGGTAATGTAGTGTTGTAGTAACTTCGTGGTAGAGCGGTTTTGTCAAAGTAAAATAATTGTTACTTCGTGGTAAGGCGGTTTATGGTAAATTAGTGTTGTAACTTCGTGGTAGGGCGGTTTTGATAAACTACTATTATTGTTACTGCGTGTTAAGGCGGTTGTTGGTAATGTAGTGATGTAGTAACTTCGTGGTACGTGGTTTTGAAAAGTAAAATAATTGTTACTGCTTGATAAGGCGGTTTATGGTAAATTGGTGCTGTTGTAACCTCGTGGTGTGCGGTTTTGACAAAGTAAAATTATTGTTACAGTGTGAGGGGTTGTGTTTATTAAAGTAGTGCTGTTGCAGCTTCGTGGTATGCTGTTTTTATAAAGTAAAATTATTGTTACTTCGTGGTAAAGTGGTGTTTCGTAAAGCAATGTTATTTGTACCGCAAAATAGAGTGGGGGTTTCAGCCTTCTTCGTCCAGAAAAAATGACACAAAAATACTGACGGAAACTGAAACATTAATGAAAGCTTCGCATGTAAGAGGAAGTTCAGTGCGGCTTTGAACTTTCCGCTGCACAAAATGAAATTAAATTAGAATTTTGTTCGTAGCTCACTTGTACTTCTGACAGGGATACTTTATTATTTACTACGATCTAGTCGATTTGTCTAAATTCATGGAGAAGAGTCTTTCATGAGGAGAGAAGTGTTCTTAACTTGTAACGCAGTTATATTGTGGCAGCAGAACTTTCATTAGCACGTTTACAAGTGCCTGTCATATATACGTGTCTTGAGGCAGGTGAATAGAATGCAAACTTGCCCTTCATAGGCATATTTTTCAAGATTCATTGTAATATCTTTCATTGGAACTTGTCGAGTAATGGAATTACGCGCATCCACGTTACAGGCCACATTTCGGTCATATTATTTTGCAGTCTTTCACAAGAGTATGTGTTTTCTTTAACGACACTATCGATTGCTGAGATTATGTAGCTCTGGCAGTAGCCTGCCTAAAGGAAACAGTATGGTGCGCCGTTGGAAATATACTGTAAGGAAATAACAGAAGTGCTCCGACAGTAGCATCTGTCATTGCTACTCCCTTCACAGTAAAAATAACATGGACGTCCCTGGGAAGGGTTTCATGATCGTTCAATTTCACGAGCGTAGTTTTGCAGTGGCAACAGTCTGGCCTTTCATGTATGTACACTAAGACTTCAGGTGCTCTTGTAAGAGACTGAACATAAATGAAATTCGAGGTTGGCCACTGTTAGATCGAGCGGCGTTTTCAGGTTACAGTGTTGTTTCTTTTTCAATAGGTCCAAGATTTAAATATCTACCTGGCACTCTGTTATAGTTGCAATACTTTCGTAGTTTTTCTTCAGATTCCTTTGTTCCATTACGTTTGAAATTTATTTTATTCCATTGAAATAAGCGAACATATTTCATAACATTTTACACAGAGTTCAAATAATTTGTTTATAGCGCTGTAGTCCAGAGTGTATTCATATAAATTCGTCAAGAAAACCATATCTGTGTTTCGTTCTGTAGAAGCAACATCGCTTTGGACTGAAAGCAAGTTGGTTGTGGAATTTTATAATAGTGGAATAGTGGGTATTATGACAACAGGGGTTTTAATAGTCTGTTGATTAATCGCTTAAACTCCTAGAGGCTCCGTCGACATCAAAGGAAGGGAGCACTTGCATTATTACCAGTTTTACCTTAATTCTGCACAGAATAATGATGAAATGATGAGATATTTCCATTAGAAACTGTGGGTTCGAGTACGACCTGAGTTCAGTTAGTAGCTGTCATTTAATTTTGACTATATGTAGCGAGTATAGTTGAAGTTCCTTTAAAAAAATAAACATTGATATACACCGGACCTTTAAAATGGTTTTCTGAAGTCATGTAGAAGATGTGGCGATGAATTCAGAATTCTGAACTTCTTTGCTAAGCCTATAATAAAAGAAAGTGTTGATAAAGAAATATTTAATGTCCTAATTTTATTAATATATTCGTATAAAGACAATAAGTTTTAGTTGGTATCCACGGAACGTGTCAAAACGCAGCGATATAATGACCTAACATAATAATTTCAATTGAATCTCAAAGTAAACAATCGTTTTTGACGATATAGTACTGCGTTTCTTTATCAGTTTTTATAAGAAAGAAACCAAACCATAACTTAATAATTATAAATTTGATTGATCTGTGTTAAAGTTTCATGTAGAGGCTACTGTTGAATATGAATACAGTGACGTTGGTTTAAATGTTCAACAAGAACCCAAATATCAAATAAAAGTCATTGATTCCATCTGGTCCACACGTAACACAAGCGGGGCAGCTATGTAATATGCTTTTCCTTAGTTGCCATGGGAAGAGTCAATAATGTCATCTCAGAGTCTTCGTAGCATTACGCTGGTTTACTGTGTGGGTTGGCCAGCCGACAGTGTAGATGTGCAAACAGGGGCAACGAATGAGAAATTGAGTGGAATCTCAGGGGTATACGTAGGCCTGCTGCGGGGTTCATACATTTCGTATTCTAGGAAATCTCAATAGAAGAACCACATTCAAATCGAGAATGAGGTTTTGTCCACTTTTGCTTCTTAAAAGGTATTTCCCGGGAGGTGAAGATTCTTAGAATCATTCACGAGAATTCTTAAGCCTCGATATCACTGCATGATCCCAAAATTGGGAGGAGTTTGTAAGGATGTTAGCTATCTGTGGTTAAGATCGTAAACATTCTTGTACTGGGCAGAATTCGAAAACATGCGCACGGGGTTCACTCAACTTTATCACGCATCTGTCTAAAGCTGAACAAGTTCTTCATATTTGGACTGTCACTTAAATTCTATCACTTCTTTGAAAGTGCTTAATCCTTAAGAAAATGTACATAATTGCAGAGTTGTCACGCAGGGAAAGGAGCGTACTTTCTTTTCTTTGGTGAAAGGAAAATGTGTTTCGAATATGGAGGTAAACTAAGTAAACCCCTTGTTAAAATTTTTGTGTGCATCACATTCACTTCACCTCCATTATATGTAAGTGGTAATCTTCAAACAAGTACCATTGATAAATTCATGTCCACCAAGGTGCATAGTAGAAATCATTTGTAGTGTTTGGGTGTGAAACAAGGGCTATGTCTGGGGTGGATTTGAAAAGACTGGGTATATGGGAGAGGAAAATATTAAGAAGGGTACATGGACCGGTGGTAGAGCAAGGAATGTGGAAAATAAGAACCAATCAGGAATTGAGGGAGCTATATGAAAATCTAGACACAGTAGCGGATAGTAGAAAAGAAGAGATTGGAATGTGCTGGACATGTAGTAAGAAAGGATCAAGGAAGGACAGTTAAGAAAATATTTGAGAGTAAACCGTAGGGAAGTAGTAGAGGAAGATCTAGATTGAGATTGCTGAAAGAGGTAGAGAAGAATTTACGCGAGTTGGAAGGTTAGGAGATGGCGACATAAGGAATGCAGTCGATAGGGGAAGAATGGGCGTCCGTAATTAAGGAGGCAGAGGCTCTGAGATGGCCGTGGGCCCGAGGAGTGTGAGAGTGTGTGAATAATAACCGTCAGTCACAACTGAGCTGTTTTGTATAATGTATTATACGGGTTTAATGCAACATGTTTTGGTTCAATAAGAAGCCATATTCAGGCTAATAAGATACTGAAGAACTAATTATACAAGTTAATATATTATTATTTTTCATTATCCATGTATATTATATTCTAACTCTTATTGCTATATTTATGTGGTGTAAATAATTTGTACATAGCTCTGTATCATCCACAGTAGATCTTAAAGTAATTATACAGTAGGATAACTTTGATCCGGATGCTAGTAGTCCGGAGATACTGATACTTAGGTATTAGTGGAAAATATATACGAAACCATTTTATTTTTAGGCGCTTTTGCAAAATTGCGAAAAGCGGCTATTAGCTTTGTCGTATCAGTCTGTTTCTCCGCATGGAACAAATCAACTCTCACTGAACGGATTGCTATGAAATTTGATATTTGAATATTTTTCGAAATCCTGTAGCAAAAATTCAAGTATGCTTAGAATGTGACACTAGTAACGGGTAATTTACATGAAAGTCTATGTACACTTATAATAATGTTTCACTAAATTCTTCTTAGAATGAGAAATGTTTTAGACTAAAATTTTTGAGAAAATCTAAAGACACATTTTATTTTCAATACCTTTCTCTGAAAATCGTGTCGTTTTTTTAGATAATTTGGAAAACGTTTGTACAGCCGGACAGGACATAGATGGCAATATGGCGCATGCACATTGCATTATGGGTAACTTAAAGTTACAGACACACTCAGAATATGTAATATGAATTGCCTGTCCATGGTCACAATGGTTACGCCAACGCACTTCACGTTCATGTTGATATGTACATTGCTTTTCTCGTTGATTTAAGCAGGACATTTCTAGACTCATGTTGTACACACCTATGTGATTATGGTCTTTTCGCTGGCATAACATAATAATGTCTGTACACATTTCATTGTTGCCTACGGAAAACTCACAAGAATGATAGTTGAGTAAAAAGAGACAAACTTGATGCCACTTGTTTTATTATTACTTTATTCAGTGCTGAAGCCTGCATACGGACACTACACCACCATAGCCACACTGCAACGTAACACCAACACACTTCGAACCAGATACAACCCATGAAGTAACTCAACGAATTAGTCGCACGCTCCTGAGGATGG
>Ga0123357_10012050_pt1 | contig 11134 bp, 5 predicted proteins | sample TergutEmb28metaG_FD_89873 | JGI IMG/M metagenome (GOLD analysis project Ga0123357, IMG submission 89873) | Embiratermes neotenicus P4 segment gut microbial communities from Petit-Saut dam, French Guiana - Emb289 P4 | ecosystem: Host-associated > Arthropoda: Insects > Digestive system > Gut ... | reverse complement strand
TTATTTGCTTCGTACCGCCTTTGTCAACCTGATGGAAAATAACTGCAAATTTTCACATAACCACAGTTCTACAGTACGGATTTCGTTCACGGGAAACAAGGTTTTTATTTGTTTTTCCGACACGGGAATTGGCATTTCACACGAAGATATGGAACAGATATTCAAGCCATTTTTCAGAGGCGGAAACCGCTACTATTCAACAGGAAACGGCATAGGGTTGACACTCGTGGAACGCATTGTAAAACTTCACGGCGGCTCTGTTTCTGTAGATTCGCAACAAGGAAAAGGAACTGTCTTTACGCTTGATTTTGAGCATATATAGAGTATAACTGATTAATTGACTAATCGTTTCATTTCATTAATAAACTCGTCGCCTAATCTTGTCTTCTCTTCAATATGCTGCAAAATTGACGATACAAACGTGTTTTGCTCAAAAACGCCGCGCACCTGCTCGAAGTCCAAGCGTTGTTCGTCGTTGTTTCCATCTACTCCAAACCCGGTTTGAGCTGAGAGCGAAAACTCTTTTTGAGCATCACTGTAAAGAATTTTATCCAGCCGGACTACCGCTTCTTTCCAATCTTCAACCAGATGAATGATGTTTTCCTGCGTTATCGTTTCCGGTTTATATCCATAATAATACTGTATTTTATCCCAAGCCCAAGTCCATTCCAATACATAATAATTTTGATGAATTTCTTCCAAAATACGATTTATGTCTTTCAATTTATCCACCTTACCCGATTCAATAGCATTTAATAATCTGTCTATTAACATTTTTGGAGCAATTAAGCCTGCAATATCCAGCCATTCGCCCAAGCCATCGTTCGTTTCCGGAATCAACCGTTTTCTGAGTTCTTCGATAGAAGAAAATTTTTGTCCTTTTAAGCGGGAAATAATCGAATTTCCTAAAAATTTTTTGATAGCAATGTGATATAAATCAAGACCTTTTTTCAATGAGGAGTTTTTGATGCGGCAACTTTGATAGGTATAATATTCTGAAGTATATCCGCAAGTTTCCTGCAATCCCTGCAAAATGTTGATTGCACGGAACATTTTTTGAATAGTGTAGGGGCTTAACAGGTTGAAATTGATTTGATCCAGCAAATTTGGATCTTTCCTGTTATCTCTTTTTGGAAATTTTTGTGCATCACGGATTGTTCCTACACTTCTTAGATTAGTACCGGGAACTAAAACGGTTTCGTCTTTATTTTCAATCAAATAAGAAAAAGGCATATCCGATGTGTCGGAATTACGGTAATGACGTCCCATAATCAGAGAGAAAGCGCCGATTTTAGCGGGCCACAAAATATAAGAATCACTGGTCGTTTTCCCTCCTCTTTCGATAATTCCCTGATGAATGGGTCCTAATTTATACATGTGATTGCTTTGATTGGAACCGGAACCGGCGTTCATGAACGAAAACATACCGGAAATCAACAATGTGGATTTATGATGAGTGACGGTGTAAGGTCCGGCAAAAATAGAGCAGGCTTCGCCGTTTTCACCCTGACAGTTGCTGAAAAACAGGGAATCGCGGGCAGAATATCCATGTCCGAGCTGGCAGGCTTGTCCTACAAAGCAACGGGTCAACATGGCGCTGTCTTCAACATGCGAACCGGAACAAAGAATAAAATCTTCTGCTATAACGCCATATCCGACATGCACCGGATCGTATTCATTGCTGTTGATACTTCCGTTTTCCAGCCGGCGCGCCCCTTCAATGCAGGCATTGTTTCCGATTCTGACATTACGGATTAATCCGGAATTCATTATCACGACGTTATCGCCAATTGTTCCTGTTTCCGAAGCGTGTTTGTCGGCATAAAAACGAACCATTCCTCGCAAGCGCTTAATCAATTCAGGGCGATGACGATACAATGCCAAAATATAAGCCACATGCGCCGACAGCTTGTCGTTAATCATTACCTCTCTGCCGCCGGTTTCATTCAGAACAGCAACTTCCGTACCGTTTCCAAACCTTGATTTTTCGTCTGTTACCAAACGGTCAAGATTTTGTATCAGCGTATTATTTCCAATAATATAATTGGCGATATAGTCCTGTACATTCTCTATCAGTACATTATCGCCTAATTCGCAATTATGGATGGAGACGTTACGAAGTCCCGCCGGTTTTTTCATTCCGCCGGAAAAAGTAACCGTTCCGTCAATTTTTCCGATTTTAACATTTCCGGAAAAAGATACTTTGTGTAAATTTTTTGGAATAAAATCGTGATGAACTTTGATGCTGTTCCAATCTGATGCCGTACAATCGTGCGATTCCAAAAAAGTGATTTCGTCTGGTGTTAACTTTCTAAATTCCATAATTTTCGTTGTAAAGGAAGTCATTGTAAGGGTATCGTTGAACGTGAATTTCCTTGACTTTCCTGTATAATAATGATTTTAATTCTTCTATGTTTTGTTTCTCCTTTGCCGAAATAAATACGCAATTTTCGTGAAGTTTATTCATCCACGTCTGTTTTAATTCCTCTAACGAAACATTTTCCTTAGTTCTCGGCGTTAAATCATCGGAATCTTTTTCAATATAGGAAAAAGCATCTATCTTATTGAAAACGATAATGGAAGGCTTTTCTTCCTTAGTTATATCGTTTAAAGTCCGGGAAACTACTCCGATTTGTTCTTCAAATGCAGAGTGAGCGATGTCAACCACATGCACCAGCAAGTCTGCTTCGCGCACTTCATCCAAGGTTGATTTGAACGATTCGATTAGTTCTGTAGGCAATTTGCGGATAAAGCCGACGGTATCGGACAGGAGAAATGCCAGATTTTCAATCGTTACCTTGCGAACGGTCGTATCCAATGTGGCAAACAGTTTATTTTCAGCGAAAACCTCCGATTTACTCAGCAAATTCATCAGTGTCGATTTTCCCACATTGGTATATCCGACCAAAGCCACGCGAACCATTTTTCCCCTGTTTTGCCGTTGTGTGGACTTTTGCCGGTCGATTTCTTTCAAATCCTCTTTCAGTTTGGAAATCTTATTCAGGATTATCCGGCGGTCGGTTTCCAACTGGGTTTCGCCGGGACCACGCATTCTGAATCCGCTGCTTCCGCCGCCGCTTTGCCGTTCGAGGTGCGTCCACAGTCGTTTCAAACGCGGCAACATATAATTGTATTGGGCTAATTCGACTTGCGCTTTGGCATGAGCCGTCTGAGCGCGGGAAGCAAAAATATCAAGAATCAGGCTGGTGCGATCCATAATCCGTATTTTCAGCGCTGCCTCCAGATTACGCAGTTGTTTGGGACTTAATTCATCGTCGAAAATTATCAGACTGATTGCATTTTCCTCATTTTCAGTATATTCTTTGATTTCCTGTAATTTGCCGGAGCCGATGAAAGTAACGGAATTAGGTGTGAGCAATCGTTGGGTGAACTGCTTGACAGTCCGGATTCCGGCAGTAAATGCCAAAAAATCCAGTTCATCTAAATATTCCTTAACTTTTGCTTCGTTTTGTTCCGGAGTAATTAATCCCACCAAAACCGCATTTTCGGTATCCGTATGCGTAATTATAAAATCTTTCATTTATGGGTTTAAAAAAATCGTTGCAAAGATACTATTTTCCAAGTAATAATCGTATCTTTGCCCTTTATAAAAATAAAAGATGAAATACATTCGTTTGTTTATTTTGCTATTCTTTCTGATTTTCAATTACTTGGCTTATTCGCAAATCAGTCATGGAGGAATTCCTTATTTTCTGCAACCCTCTATTTTGACCGCTCCTTCCGGTTTAAGGGTAGCCTCCGAATCTTTTTATATTGAAATGCCTACTTTTAATTTGGATTCGGTATTAAGAGAAGATGCTCTTAACTCGGGAAATATGCGTGGAAGTCTTCAATTTGCACATAAATTTTATACCCATATAGATATTAACGATGGAATAAAAACAGTTTTGCCTGATGGTACGACTGTCTGGCAAATCGGAATTCATTCTGCAGGCGCATATTCCATCAACCTGCTTTTGCGCGATTTTGAAATTCCTCCCGGCGGAAAATTGTTTATTTATAATGCTGATCATTCTTACGTGGCAGGAAGTTTTGATGATCGCAACAATCCTCCCGAAAAAATATTTCCCATACAGCCGGTAGCGGGCGAATCGATTATTGTTGAGTATTCCGAGCCAGCGAATGTTCCTTTTAAAGGACACTTTTTTATTTCGGAAGTGAATCATGATTATCGCGATATTTTCAGAGCGGCAAGAGAACCATATCCCGATGGCAGCAGCGTAGCTTGCATGCCTGATGTTTTATGTTCAGACGCAGCCGATATAACTGTTCGCTCAACCGTTTTGTTGATTATTAATGGAAACACGGCTTGTACAGGCTCTTTACTTAACAACACTTCCAACGATGGAAAACCCTATTTGCTGACTGCTGTTCATTGCTTTGTTGATAATCCGGACGGGAATACGCCATTTCCGACAGATATGAATTATTACAACGCCCGCGCAATGACAGCCGTTGCTTTTTTCAATTATAACCGTCCGGTTTGCGATGTGAATATAAAGATGAAAGGAAGTGAAGAAATGAGTCTTGCCGGCGCTACCGCCAGAGTGTTTTTACCAAGAAAAGACATTGCTATACTGGAATTTTTCGATTCGCCTCCCATTTATTATAATGCGTACTATGCCGGCTGGAATCGGGATTTGACCGCAACAGGAAATCATACGAATATACATCACCCCAATGGAGCTCTTAAAAAATATGGAATGACAGATAAGATCATCAGTTTATCTTCTCCATTTTTTATTTTTGATTCAAATTCTTTCTGGGAAATTCCTTCATGGACAAACGGTTCTACCGCCTCCGGTTCTTCAGGGTCTCCTTTATTTGATGAAAATAATTTAATTATTGGGGGATTGACCTCCGGATACTCGGAATGTTCTGGATCATTTCCCTCTCCTGACCCTAATAAACAAAGAGATTTTTTTTCATCTTTTGGTAAAGGCTGGGAAACAGACAGTGTGCCTAATCCGTTGAAAACCTGTTTAGATCCTGTAAATACAGGAGTATTACAATGTCAGGGAATAGATCCAAACCAGGCAAATCCGGTAATCCGTTTGAAAAATGCCAATTATACCGGAAGCGATTCATTAATTACAAGTAAATTAAGCTCGCCTCATGATGGATATGTTTTTGGAAGCAGCGACTTGCAAACGACTGAGTTTGCCGAAGCATTTACTGTGGCGGATCCCGTTGAAATCTATGGAGTGTATTTGCTGCTGCCGACTATAACGTACACTCCTTCAACCGTCAAAATTTATGTTTATACCGGTGATTCTTCACCGGCAGTAAGAATTGATTCAGCCACTTTTGTGCCTCAATATATCGGTTATTCGACAGGCGCCTTTTCTCCGGTGAATAAAACGTTGAATACGGTGCCGACCGAGAATTTTATTAAATTTAATAATCCGGTTTTGGTGACTGCCAAAAAATTTTATATTTCATATTCTATTAATTCTTCTGCAGCCCAGTTTTATGTTTATAATACGAAATTTCAAAATGCGTCGCAACTCAATACGGCTTGGGTGAAAGATGTAACAAAAGGGTGGGTTACGGCTGATGCTTATGACTACTATAAACCGGCGAAAACTTCGCTGGCGATTCAGCCTTTATTGCAAAACTGGAACGGAAATCAAATAGAGACCATAGCGGTTGCCGATAATAATGGTTTTTATTATGAGCGTTCCATGAGGACATTAACGTTAAGAGAACCAGTCGATGCGCAAGGACAAATTGCCGTTTATTCGGTTAGCGGACAATTATTGGAAAAGATGCCAATTCAACAGGGTCAAACATCGGTCGTCCTCCGTGAACGACCTCAAGGAACGATTGGTATCGTGAAAATAACAAGTAATATTTCTTCTTGTGTAGGAAAAATCATTTATTAAATAAAAAATATTGTATTATTCTTTCTTTTTTATTTTTATTGATGTATATTTGCAACAAAATTATAAAATTAATAATTTACTAAATTAATTTATTTGCGTTATGAACAAAAGAATTATTCTACCAGCGCTCCTTTCATTAGTTATTGGAGTCTATTTTACAGCCTGCTGCCCAACCGGACTTAAACCGTTGGCTGCGAGTTATTTTACAGCTGATCCCCAACCGTTGGAGATGGTAGCCGGAAAAGTTCCGGTAACGATTAATGCTACATTTCCACCCAAATGGTTTGACAAGAAAGCTACTTTATTGGTTACTCCGGTGCTTCGCTATGATGGAGGAGAAGCTTGGGGTACTTCCTACACTTTTCAAGGAGAAAAAGTAGCCGGCAATGGACAAGTCATTCCTTTAGCTACAGGAGGAAATGCTACAATGACTTCTAATTTTGATTACGTTCCTGCTATGCAAAAGTCGGAACTCTATCTTCTTTTTACCGCTGCAATAGGGAAAAAAGAGGTTGCACTTCCTGAAATTAAAATTGGAGATGGCGTCTTAGCGACCGCTGCTCTATTTAATCCCGGAACGGAAACTCCTGCTGTTGCTTCCGATAAATTCCAGCGGGTTATTAAACAAGCTTATGATGCGGATATCATGTTTCTTATCCAGAAAGCGGAACTCCGTGCCAGCGAATTGAAAAAATCGGAAGTTGCGGATTGGAACAATACCGTTACGAATGCAAGTCAAGATCCCAACCAGAAAGTGAATGTTGAGATTTCAGCATACGGTTCTCCAGACGGAGGTTATAAATTGAACAGTAAATTGGCTGAACAACGGGAACAAAACACCAGTAAGTATCTTGCCCAAACAATGAAAAAGGCAAACATAGATGCTCCTGTTTCTGCAAATTATACGGCTCAGGACTGGGACGGATTTAAAGAATTGGTCGAAAAATCGAATATTCAGGATAAACAATTGATTTTGAGTGTTCTTTCGATGTACACAGATTCCGAACAACGGGAAAAAGAAATTAAGAATATTTCTTCCGTATTTTCGGTTTTAGCCGACGAAATTCTTCCGCAATTGCGTCGTTCGCGTTTGACGGCAAATGTTGATATTATCGGAAAAAGCGATGATCAATTAAAGCAATTAGCTGCCTCCGATCCGAAATCCTTGTCGATAGAAGAACTGCTTTATGCCGCGACATTGGTCAATACAAATGCTGCCAAAGAAGCTATTTATCAAAAAGCAACCGAACTTTATCCAAATGATTTCCGCGCTTTCAATAACTTAGGCGTTTTTGATTTTCAAGATGGAAAAATTGCCGATGCAGCAACAAACTTTAATAAAGCATTGTCATTATCTCCCAATTCTCCTGAAACAAATCTGAACTTGGGTTTGGTCGCTTTGACCAACGGCGATAAAGCAACTGCACAGCAATATTTTGGAAAAGCTTCCGGAATGAACGAATTAACCAATGCTTTAGGCGTTATGGCAGCTCAAAATGGAAATTACGCCCAAGCTGCAAGTTCTTTCGGAAATACGGCAAGTAATAATGCTGCGTTAACACAAATTTTGACGAAAGATTACAGCAAAGCGCAAACAACTTTGAATGCTGTTCCGGCTCCGGACGCAACCACTTCTTACTTGAAAGCGATTGTTGCTGCAAGAACCAACAATTTGAACGATGTTGTTACAAACTTGTCGCAAGCGATTCAAAAAGATCCTTCGCTTGCTAATAAAGCATCTAACGATTTGGAATTTGTGAAATATATCACTAATCCGACTTTCCTCAATATTCTAAAATAAATAAAGTATAGAAGAGGATATTAAAAAAACTGTCTCGGATAATTTCTGAGACAGTTTTTTTTGTGTGACTCCGGAGGGATTCAAACCCCCAACCTTCTGATCCGTAGTCAGATGCTCTATTCAGTTGAGCTACGGAGCCATTCTTCATTTTTGCGACTGCAAATGTAGCCTTTTTATTTAGATTACACAAATTTTTTATTGATTTTGTGTAATAAATTTTGGTCCAAAAATTAAGTATCCGATATTCAATCCGACATTCCAATTACTTTTCGGATAACTTAAATAATTAGTAAACAGACTAATCGACATGAAAGGAAGCTGAGCTACCAAACTGATTTCTCCCAAATAAGCCGGACTTGTAAATAAATTACCGTAATTTCCATTGTCATTTTCTCCCCGCCGTATGGGATAGACCGGTAAGAAACCATGAAAATCGCCTCGAATATGGAATGTGGAGTTTAATTTCCATATAGGAATAATTCCTCCGGCAAGAAATTGGTTCGCTCTAAAAGCCTCATTGAAAACTATTTTACCGAATGGGGTAGGGGTGTAAGCCGGCGCTTGCAAAACGGAAGCAGTATAATTGCTAAATAATTTTTTAGTTGAAGCAACGCCTTCTATCATATACCCGAAATTGAATTTAGAATTTATCGTGTGAATATTATATAAGAATGCATCTAATTGAATCCAAGACTGATTATGTGATGTTAAGGATTTGTTTTGCGCAGGATAATAATTTTCATTTCCTGAAACATATTGGGCATAAAAGTGGTGGTTCTGTCCCTGTATCGGATATTGTTTCGCATTTTGCGTATTTTTACTAAACAATATGCCTGTAGAAAATAAATTGTATGCACTTCTGTCAAAATCATTTTTATAATAAGGTCCTTTATTGCTTTTGTAATACTTATCTTCCAAAAAGCCATAACCAATAAATGCATCTATTCTTGCTTTGTTCTGGAAAGGGAAACCGACTCCTATTTTTCCGTAAGTTTCTCGTTGATGAATAAATGTAGAAACATCAGTATCAATAAATAATCGTTCACTTTCATAGTATTTCCGGTAATTGTAGGCGATTATCCCGGAAATATCCAACGGTAGGGTAGAGGAGGGGACTTCAATTTTTCCGGACAAAACGATACCGTTATAGGTATTTCCGACTTGCATATCCAAGTTTAATTCGGAAAAAAAATCCGTCAAACTTCGATATCCTATGCCTAAATATAACTGATTGGCGCTCATTGACGAAACATTCCCGCCAAAAGCGACTGCAATTTCATTCCGGATTTGAACGTCAAGATACAAATCAAAACTGTTATCAATTGAATCCCACACAGCATACGGATAAATTTCCTGTATTTTCGGATTGGACAAAAGGCGAAAGTAGGTTTTCTTAAAATCGTCCATAGTAAACAGGGTTTGATTTTCTTTATAGATTTGGTTTTCAATATATTCTTTTTGTACGTCGTTTACTCCTTTAATATAAATGTTTTTAAATACAAGCGGCGGCAAGGATTTCTTATAAGCTTCCCGTCTTTTTGTGAGTTCTTCCAAAGAGATGCGACTCTTAATTCGTCCCTTGATAGAATCCATTACTTCTAAGGCAGCCTTATACCCCATATCGTAAAGTGTCTTTGATTTGTTAAAATCCAGCAACCCCACATCATCAAGCGTAAAATTTAATATGATTCCTTCCTCAGATTCAATATGATAGGTGGTTTTTTGCATAATTACATTTTCAACTAATTTGTATAAATCCATATCGGACGGTTTTTTCATTTTATTACCGGCAACCGAAGAACCGATAATAAAATCGGGATTAAACGCATCTTTCATCGGATTTACAGGAAAGTTATCGTAAATACCGCCGTCGAATAATGGAATACTGTCTTTCAATATCGGCTTGAAAACAAGCGGGAAAGTCATGGAAGCCCTCACGGCGCTGCCCAAATCTCCTTTACGGAATAAAACCATTTCTTTGTTAAAGACATCGGAAGCAATGCACAGGAAAGGTACGAAAAGATTATCAAAATTTCCTTGACATTGTGCATTTGCCTGAGCAAACAACTGTAGAAATGCCTGATTCATTTGTATGGGATTAATCAAGCTGTTAGGAAGCAAATCCGTAGTTTTAATGCTCAAAGAATCGTTCAAAGGTATATTAAATCTAACAAAATCAGGCTGGTCAGGGTTTTTACGAAAAAAATACCGGTATTTTTCTTCTACTTTGCCTGTCTGCCAATAGTAAAACTCTTCCGACACAAATAACTCTAATATTTCATCTGGCGTATATCCCATTGCATATAGACTTCCGACAACGGCTCCAATGGAAGTGCCTGAAATATAGTTAATTGGAATATTATTCTCTTCTAAGGCTTTAATGATTCCAAGATGCACAGCGCCTTTAGCTCCGCCGCCGCTCAGCACCAAGCCGACTTTTTGCGGGTAAGCCGATACCACGCAAAACAGTAAACAAATTATGGAAATAATTCTTTTTTTAGGCATAAATCCGAGCGTTTGGTATTTGCAAACAAAATTAATATTTTTTGGATAAACTCAATGCTTACTTCGCATTTTTGTATTAAATTTGTGGAAAATATATTGTATTTTAATGTAATGTGTATTTGAAAAACAATGGTTTAAAATCAATATAATTACTATTATGTTTAATAAAAGAAAAAGAAGCGGAAAAATATATGGCAAAAACAAAAAGTGTCTTTGTTTGTTCCCAATGCGGAAATGATTCTCCTAAATGGTTGGGTAAATGCCCGATTTGTGGCGAATGGAACACGTACGTAGAAGAAATAATTTCTAAACAGAATTCTTCAAAAGAATCTTCAATGCTGTCCAATTATGCGCCGCAGCAATCAAAACCGGTTCTTCTGCAGGACATCAACGCCGGCGAGGAAATTCGTATGGATACGGGCGATCAGGAATTAAACCGTGTTTTAGGAGGCGGTTTAGTTCCTGGCTCGTTGATTTTGATTGGCGGCGAACCCGGAATTGGAAAGTCAACGCTTGTATTGCAAACAGTCTTAAAATTAGAGTCTTGCAAAATTTTATACGTATCAGGTGAAGAAAGCGCTAAACAGTTGAAATTAAGGGCTGAACGATTGGAAAATAACAATGGGAATCTCTATATTGTCTGTGAAACCAATTTGGAACAAGTCTTCGAACACATCAATGATCTGAAACCGGATTTGTTAGTAATTGATTCTATTCAAACTATTTATACAGAACGGATTGAATCAAGTCCCGGAAGTGTAACCCAAGTTCGGGAATGTTCCGTATCGCTGTTGAAATTTGCAAAAGAAACAAACACCCCTACCCTATTAATCGGACATATTAACAAGGAAGGAACGATTGCCGGTCCTAAAGTATTGGAACATATCGTTGACACCGTTTTGCAATTTGAAGGAGATCAGCA
>Ga0123357_10012048_pt1 | contig 11134 bp, 12 predicted proteins | sample TergutEmb28metaG_FD_89873 | JGI IMG/M metagenome (GOLD analysis project Ga0123357, IMG submission 89873) | Embiratermes neotenicus P4 segment gut microbial communities from Petit-Saut dam, French Guiana - Emb289 P4 | ecosystem: Host-associated > Arthropoda: Insects > Digestive system > Gut ... | reverse complement strand
TTTATGTTACTTTGTAATTATTGTGACAAATGCATTGCACACTTTGTGTAATTTATATCATTATGACTGCTTCCATATCTGTAAAGATCTGATGGAGGGTGAAAATAAATATGAATATGAATAAGTGAGGAGAGTCACACAAATTTTAATTGAGGACAGATTTCTCTGCCCTCTGTTGTCATCTGGCACCACACTATATACATGCCACTACAAGAAGGTATTTTTTTCTGCTGAAACTGGAAGTTTATCCATCATCCCCATGGAATCAGGAAGTTTCACAAACACTGATCACACCACATGTGAAATACTGTGAATAAAGTTACATTTCATCATAACAGGGTCTACTAGATCTAGGTAAAAAAAAAAAGTTAATGAAAATTTATTACTTGGAATTTCACTTTTAAACAGCTGTAACCTGATGAAAAACAAAAGATGAAGAAAAACACTATTAATAACTTGATTTAAAAAAATGTTCATGGAGTATATCTTTAAGGAGAATCAGGATGTGTCATGCATAAAGCAAATGCAGATGATGTCACAACCTTATAACTACATAAACATTGTGTTCTCTGTACTTATAGAATTTCTGTGAGACTTTACCTTTTATTCAGAAAATTGAATGACATTTTACTACTGGATTGAATTTGATAAATTCAAAATTATAAACTGAATTTAACTTGACCTGATGGTTTGTTATTGGTTGAACCAAGTGAACCTCAGAAGAGGTTGTCTGTCAGCCTGAATATGATACTCATGAAGCAATATTCTGGTTTAATTCCAAACAAAATCAAATAATTATGATCTTCAAATAGGTACTTTTGACTTAATAGTGTGTGAATATTACAATAATAAACTTTGAAGTGCTTGATAATGTCATAGTAAAATTAAGGTCAAATATTTGAAGATGTTTGATAAATATAAAAAGCACACTTTGTGGTCAAAAGATATTCCATGGCCAGCATACTGAATCATCCAGCTTGAAACTGCACTGTACATTATAGGACCAGTAATATGTTTGTCATTTTTGACCAGATTCCAGCAACATATAACAACACTATAGTGAATGACCTGCAACCATATACTATGTATGAGTTGTCTGTGACTGCCCTCAACATTCATGGAAGCAGTCTGCCATCTTATTCTGTCCGGACTCTCACCATGACACCTGGAAAAATGAAACCTACAGCAGTGGCTCAGGCTCCAGGGCTTCCTGACATCAAAACGTGCTGCATCAATAAGGGCATCACACATCCAACGTGAGTGCTTCAGTAAATGATATAACTGTCATGTTTGGATATATCTATCTGGAACTAAGTTACTGAGAATTGTTGAAGAATATGAACATATTTGAGTAAAATTGGTCAAAGTATTTTTGTAAGGCAGATACTTGAAGTTTTGTGTATAGTATTTCAAACCAAAGAGCACTGCCATTTGCTTTCAAGAATAATAACTTGATTTATAAAATTGAACCTCATCCATGGACATGAGAAAATCAAAACAAGTCACTCTATTTCATTGATGCTTCCAGTTTTTTCCTTGATCTTTTACATATGGTTGCCCGACCGTTATATGTGTTTTGAAACATAGTAAAATGGATTAAACCGCCCAAGCACAATGGTAGCTATATTTACTGTCTTGTGTAACTTTAAAAAAATTTAACATTTTGCCACGCAGTGTATTTATGTGTTACATATAATTCTTCTAATGAAGAGAAATCACTTTCCTAATCACTGTTGCAAATTGGTCTTTGTAATGAGTATACAGATTGTTGTGTGTGTGTGAGGTAGGAATTCAAATTTTAAGTCTTTGTTAGATTAAAAATTCAAAAGGCTATGCTGTCCCTCAAGATGTTACCAGATTCGATCCAAGGCCATTCCACATGAGACGAGGTGGCACTGGGATGGGTTTTTCTGCATGTGCTTCAGTTGTCCTCTGTCGACATCATTCCACCAATGCTCAGTATTCATCTGTAGCTTATCAGAAGGACAAGCAAGCCAAGCATGGAGCCTTCAAACAAAACAATACTCTTTCAGATATCAGGGATCAATGCACAGAAAAGTGTTGCCACACAGCTATTTTTAGTGACTTAAAGGGTTAACCATGAAAATTTTGTGAGTTTCTAGTTGTTCATTCAGAGAAAATGCAATGATCGTTCCATGCCTTTTCCTTCACAACTGTCTGACAAAGATAAAACTTAGTGACTGTGAGGAATACTGGCCCCCACCCAGTCCAAAACCCATGTTAAATTGGATTGCTTTTTGGCTGGTGTCGTCGCCGCCACCACCACCACCACCACCACCACCACAACAACAACAACAACCACCACCACCATTATCCTACTGCTAGAAGTAAAACAGTTTGCATCATATATTCATATCTGTTCCCATGTATGAAGAAAAATTCTTCACCTTTGCCAAGGTATAAAGGGAATAAATGGGTCAACAGATTATAGTTGGAGGCATTAACCATTAAAATAATATGGGGTTAATGTAATGGGTCAAATGTATATTGAACCTAACAAAAACCATTTCTGTTTGTGTTGTTGTGTAGCACAGAGGAAATTAAGATTACCGACATAGTATACCACACAAAAAAAACTAAAAATATATTCTACAGTAATTAAACCTATAGTGTTATATGGTTGTGAAATGTGGGCAATGACAGAGCAAATGAATTCAGGTCTTTGAAACGTGGGAGCAGAATATACTAAGAAAGACATATGGCCCAATAAAAGATCAAAATAGGGAAAATCCAAAAGTAATGATGAATTGCAGGTTATGTATATAAAACCAAATATTCTAACAACGATAACAGTAAGAAGACTCAAATAGACTGGTCATCTGGAAAGTATATCTGATGATAGGACCATAAAGAAAGTATTTCTGAGAAAATCGGGTGGAAGAAGAAGATCAGGAAGACCAAAATTAAGTTGCTTGGGCTGTACTGAGAATGATCTGAAATCGATGGGTGTCAAGAGGTGGAGGAAGAAACCGGAAGACAGATCAGTATGGGCTATCGTTTTGAAGGAGGCACTGGTTAAACCAACGGGACAGTAGGCTAATGAAGAAGTGACAGCTATCTTGCTTTCTTAATTTCTTGGTGTTACAATTTTGATTATTCCTGTTTCACAAGTGATAGTCTTCTCAGTTTTTACAGTGTATCATATAACAGATTTGTTCAAACGTTTTGGAGAATTGTTCTGCCCTCATCTTCATCTGCAACATCCACCTGAACCAAATCTGGTCACCCTAAAGATGATGGCACCACATGCTTCTGAATCACCTGAACAACTTACATGCAATACGGTGTAAAACCCCAGAAGATCATCATCTGATCAACATCCATCATTAAAACCTGAAGACTTAGAAAATTTCTGTTTGTCACCAGGTGTGTGGAAAAGCTGTGTGATCCATCTCTGTCAGATATTGCTGAGGTTACAGACCTCATGATCTGTGCTCCCTGGGCTGCACCCACATTCTCATGTCTCACCAATGGCGTAGACCACACAGCATGCTGTCAAGCTCGTGGCCTGCCAGACCTCTGTCAGAAGCTCTGCACTGGCAACATAACACAGCTCGACTTCAGCTACTTCAGGTATGCATACAATCCTTCTTTATTCACCTTTATTGTGATACAAGCAGTAAAAGAAAATCAGGTTGAAATGATTTTTAGTAGTATGTCTACATTTTTTGGTTTATCACTGTTTGACATTTTTAACTGTGTATAACATAAATACTTTAGGGCCAGTTAAAATTATTTCAGTCAGCACGAATAGCTTTTGGTACACCCATAGAATACTGCAACTGACCTCCCAGAGAAGTAATTTTAACTGGCAATCAGCAGAGAGATGAAGGAGAAGTTTACTGGATTGCGGTTTTCTGGTTTATGACACTGTTCAGTTTTGTAGATGGCAACAATGTTGTAGAAGATCCTGCTGCCTCCTTCTTGAGGGTAGATGACACAAGCAGCAGGTTTCCGTGTAATGTTGGTAACCATATGAGATTACACAATATTGTAATCCAACAAAACATAAAGTAATTGTTTTGCCATGAAAGCCTACAATATCCCCATTTACATTAGTTTTACCTTGTGCAGCTGGAATATTCTAAAATTATTTTTTAAATTACTTTCTTTTTTCCAAATTTCCTCTCCTTTTTTATTTCATTTACTTTTTTCTGTCTAAGTGAAGTCTGCAATTGCCTTTTAACTGGTAAAATGAATTTATTATAGTAAAATATTCTGGACATGGATTACCATAGCTTCTTTCTATACAAATAAATACATGAGAAAATAAGCAATCCTACTTTATAATGTTTTCAAGCTATAATTTGTGTCCAGGCAGTATCTTTACCACAAATAATATAAATTTATGGAAAGTTATTTTCCTGCCACTTTTTTTTCCGCAGATGTTTGAAGTATATGAGTGACTACACTAGTTGCTTGCTACAAGGGTATGGTGTGTTACCAAGTGCTCCAACAAAGATTCATGTGTCCCACATTGATGTTGAATTTGCAATTATCCACTGGGACACACCCAATACACTAGGTGACACTGTGCAGCATTACAATGTCCACTATCGCAAGATGGCTACTTATGACAACGAATATCACACTATCCCAAAGGTTCACTCACCATTCATTCTTGAACGCCTGTCCAGCAACTCTGACTATGAAGTGTATGTGGAAGCTGTCAACAGCCATGGTGTAGGCGAACCTTCTGCAAGAGTGGTGTTTAGAACAGAAAGTAAGGTGAGAAATACCGTACTGTGAAATTGAGTAGCTTCTTCTGTAAATATAATAATATGTAAATTATATTAGTATAAGTACACTTTTTTTATATTCGTATCAAACGTACTTACATTTGGTCTCTCTGCAACCAAAACAAAATGTTCTAAAATATGTGTACATATTTGATATGTATACTTGCTGAGTGAACCTAGGTTTACATACATTTATGTAATGTACATGTGAAATTTAGGTACACCATTTTTGTAAGCATTTGGTAGAATCATCTTAATGTATTTTGTACAGCTGCACATATTATCAGCCAATTTTGAATAACTAAATAGATGAAAGATTAGAAAGCGAGGAGGAGGGTGAAGGGGATAAAAAAATTCTAGAGACAGAGAGACATGGTTGTATGGGTGAACAGCTAGATACAGGAGTGAAAAAATGGATGGGAGAATATAGGATGGGAAAGATCATTGAAGGAGAAACATATGAATGGCGTGACAGAGAGAAAGCAGCATGAAAGGATGAAAAGATAGATGGATACATAGCAGCTACCTAAGTCAAGCTGCCACAGACACTGCAGCATGGTGGCCCTGTGGGTCGGGGGGGAGGTGTAAATGTGCAGAATACTAAATTTTTTTATAGGTTCTTTCAGACTAGATTCCATTCTTCAAAAACAAAGCAGTATTCTGGATCACTGTCTTGAGATCGGGAATTATTGTTTCTAATAGTTATATGGTAATATCTGATCAGTTGTGCTAATGAGAGACAGAAAGGTGTGTGGTTTGATATGTGAATGTAATGCTAATCAGTAAGTGAATGGACAGATAGAAGGCTATTTTTTGGAAAGAGTAATCACAGAACATACACATAGCCTAAGACAAGACCTTGCTCATTTATAGGTGGTGGAGGAGATAATAGAGGAGGCCAGTTTTTATAATGTGACTGCATGCTGCGTGGAAGCAGATCTGAGTGATGTGTGCTTGCCATTGTGTTCGTATAATGCCAACATGTCAGACATCAGAGCTCTGGCAGGTGTGTGTGGAGGTGAACTGCACAAACTGCTGCGGTGTGGAGCTGGTGGAAGGAATCATGGCACTTGCTGCTCCCGCCGTGGTGTACCTAACACTTGTCTCTCTGTCTGCTCTGGTGTGATTGTGGACTCTCTCATTGCAACTGCTGCCTCTTGCGTCGCTTTCATTGGGAACATTGTTCAGTGTTTTGAAGAAGGTAATTAAAAGTCATATAATGTATGTGTTGTTTGGCAATCAGTTTGAGTTTGAACTAGTGGAGATGTAGAATAAGTACATTTTGTCATGACACAGAGATTGTTGCAAACTGATGAGCACTGAATAATGGCACAGTTATCATTACAAACTGAGCACTATTTGTTGATGACACAGGGGTTATTACTGACTTACACTAGATAATGACACAGGTATCATTATACACTGATCAGCACTAGAAAATAATATAGCACTTCTTGAAAAGCTGAAGATTAAAGTCAATCTTTTTTAATTTTTCTTTAAATGTGGGATAATCAGGAAATGTCACAGAATTAAATTATTAACTGAGAAACTAAATTTGGAATTTTAATGAATATATTGTGGTGAGTTCAAGATATGTTAATATGCTTTTTGGTTTTGCTTGAAATCATTGTACACAACTAATGATAGCACAGTGGAACTTAAAGTCTAAGTGTGTGTGCTAATATACTGATTAAAAGCAGCAATATGTAAATTGTTGGTTGGTTTATGATAACGAAATTGTTTAACTTTGTTTTCATGATTGTGACAGGTAGCTGGATTTTGGGGTGTGAAATGAAGAATTCAGTGGCCCAATCTTACGTAATACATGGATAATAAAAGTATTCCTTTCAGCTGTGCAAAAGTAAGGGTGTCAAAAATGACCCCTGCTCAGACCGATATTCAATGGAGAGACTGAATGGTAGCATGCTTACACAACAGAAAAGGGAGAGAATGAAAAACAGAAGCTTTTATGAAAGGATCAAAAAGATGATTTTTATGATCATGATGTTAAAGTCACATGTTGTCATGTACACAATATTGACTGTAGGTTACATTATTTGTGTTCCAGGAACGGGTTTGCTTCCTGGCCCAATTTCAGAGCTACATGCCACAACTGTAACTAACACCAGTGTCACCTTACAATGGGAGGCTCCAACAGATGGCACTAATATTACTGACTATGAGGTTCATTATCAGCAGTTAGACAACACTTCTATGCATGAGACTGTTCAGAAGCTTAGACATGTAAGTACTGACAGGATGTGAGATTGAGGTTTTTACAGTCACAGTTGAAAATTGTCTTCTTCTTGAACGTGATGCACTGCATCATTGCATGAGTGATTCCCACTGATGCAAAGTAATTCATCTCCTTCATTCTTAAAGATCAAGTGAACAACTTGCCCTCAAGAATGAAGGCAGCATACTCCTTTGAAAATTTGGAAACCACTGACCCAACAATGCAGTGTCACATCCCAAATACTGGAATTCTTATTTACAGAATACTCGCTAGAAAGACACAGATTTAACAAGAATTTCGCTGCAATTTCAGTTTGAAGTTGGAAGAGAAGTTTTGACTGACAGTATCAAACTCAGCCTTAAATATCATATGAAGCTGTAGTGTAGTTCATTGTAATATACTGGTATATAGGCTAAAGAGTTGTTTGAAAGTCTTCTTAATTTCCTTTTTTCTTCATGCAGCAACTGACAGTGAATGACACAAAAGTGGAAATTTCTAACCTTGAGATGGGGACCAAGTACAACTTTTTTGTGGTGTCACACAATATTCATGGAACATCTTTACCTTCATCAGTACTCATGATCAATATCACTCATACAGGTATGCTACTAGCATCATGCAGACTTAGGCTAGCATATACCAGAATAAGGCAATGTGATGCAGCAGAATTATGCCAATTAATATTAATTGCTCCTTTACTTAACACTGCATTTACTGTTAATCCTACTTATTGTTGACTGTAGTTCATTATACATTTTTAGCGCAGTCAGATATGAACGTGACAGCTATTACTTTAAAGTAAAATGGCTGCAAATTTGAACTTGATAATTTCTTTTTCACTTTTGTCATTTTCAGTATCATGAGTTATCTCTAGAAGTGCATGTACTATATTCATCTCTGGTCCTTCATGTTATCTTTCTTCCTCTCTCTTGATCACACCTGTTCTCACAGGTCTCTTCTAAATTAAGCTTAAAGTCACAAAACTATTATATCATATTTATTGTTCTGCCTTGTAACCATTATGTCCTTATTTCACAGACAATGGTGTTTGGGAGTTGTCTTTAAGTCTTAGCTGGGTCATTGGTTATTACGAGTGAGATTGTTCCTGGTTTTTCTTGGTGCCTCGAGGCAAATGCTAGGATATTAACTACTGGACCACAAACTTCAAGTCGTTTTTAATTCATTGTTCCTTACTCATCTTCTTCTTCTTGATATTATTTAGTCTGAGCTACTGACAGTGATATAAAATAAACCAAACGATAGAAAGCCACAGACACCCCTTTACTGAGCTTTATATGGTGCACAGCAAAACATTACTAACGTGTGAGATGTGAAGTCTTCAGGAATTTCATCATGTCAATGGGTGAGTGGTTCCCAGCATTTTGAAGAAACATAGTACATTCGATTTCAAGGGTCAGGAAATTCTAAGAGACATTTGAAGATGAAGACACTATATTCATTCAAAATGAGAACCACTCACTCAACAAAACAGCATAATCATATCCCAGAAGTCCTGAATCATCAGATGACTTACAACTTGCCATTGCTACACACACGTAAGTTTTCATGCACAGTGGCAGATGTTGATCAAAGGATACTCTTCTGGGATCATAAGTTAGTTTTAACATTTTGGAGGAATGTGTTGCCTCCATCTTCAAGGTGACTGAATTAGTTTTAGCTGGATTCTGAAGTGATTAGGAGAAGAAAATCAGTTAATTTTGTAAAAAAGGCTGCACTGATTGTGGCTAATCAGAGCTACAGAGAAGAAATATTGTATAAATCTCGTGCTAAACCAATAAGAGTTGGGAGCTGGCAGTGACACACTCTGGGTAATGAAAGACCGAACCTAACTCATTCCTCCAGAAAATGGTGATAGCACATTCCTCTTAAAAGTATGGACAAACTTGTGATCCTACATACTGCAGTACTAGCACATTCTTCTGAAGAGTATGGACAAAATTGTGATCCTACATGCTGCAGTAATAGCACATTCCTCTGAAAAGTATGGACAAATTTGTGATCCTACATGCTGCAGTAAATAAAAAGTCTATCATTTAAGTCCTAATGATTTGGTTACAGAACTGGATGACAAGGGGATCCCTGGAGTGACATCACCACCTCACTCATTAGCTGTGTCTAGTCACAGTGCTACTTGGGTCACCATCACTTGGCAGCCACCAGAATTCAGCCAGCCTGCTGAGCAGCTCTCCTACAAGTAAGACTTGCTGCACTATTGCACTTATACTCGTATATGCTACAGTGGTAAAACAGTCATTGTCAGGCATGTCACGACATGGGTTAGTTTTTTGCCTTCACCAAGCAAGGCATGCAGTCTTTCCTCATGTGTCCTCATTTATTTGCCAATGTCCTTATTTGACAGCAGTGGAATTCTGTCAGATATTTGGAATATAAAGGAAGTGCTGGCATATGAATCCTCTTTTTAGTGTAAATGTAAAAAGGACTGTAATTTTTATTCAAAATAGAAGCAGACAAGACATCAAGTAACCAATATTCATAATATGGTTACTTAGGTGCAAGATAATATATAAATGACAGACATGGAGATAAGATATGGCACACAGCATAATTTGGCTGTGCTAGTTCAAAGAAAAGTAGTTTTAATATTTAAGGCATGTCATTTTTTCATGCAGCAAAACCACTTGCAAAAGAGAGTTCCAACTTATTTATAAATGGTAATAAATGTGTTCAGTGATGTAATTATACTTACTGGATATAATAGCAAGTCTTAATGTACATGTGCTATGCTGAACTCTACTCCTATACGTAACTAACTTGGGACTTCGGCACATTATCCTTCAAGGCAAGTGTATCCACATTTTGGCAAACATCAAGACCCACATCTCTCCTATCATCTATATAGTACTGAGATTTTATGTAGGAGAAACAAATGAACATATATCTTTTCAGGCTTCACCATAAGTCTGCAGCTGATGATGACTACCATGTAGTCACAACAAGTGTGACATCACACATGATTGAAGGCCTCAACCCAAACACCCAGTACATTGTGTATGTTACTGCAATTTCTGAAAAGGGTGAGAGCTTGCCTTCAGAAACTTTGATTGCCTGGACTGATCCTGCATACCCTGCATTTGTGGAGGTAAGATTAAAGTTTAAAATATTAATGTCATTTAATTGTTTTACGTGTATGGCTTCACCACCAAGAAGGTTACTAAGTCTGAATAAAATGTGTTTCTGATGTGAGATTTGAGGTTCTCACAGTGGTGTATCTGAGGATGTTATTCTTCCAAAGACAATGTGTCAGCATGTAATCAGGTCTTAATATTTTGAGGCAAGAGTGTCCTTACCTTCAGTGGTTGATAGGCCTTATCAGCCCTTGAAGATTAAGACACTCCTGCCTCAAAACATCAGGATCTGATGCCCCATTGATTCTGCATCATAACCCAGAAGAAGTGAATCCTCAACTACTTCAGGACATTAGGATTGGACTGCACACTGATGCAGTGTCATATCTCAGAAGAATGGGATCCTCATATGTGTTTCTGTGTTGTTTAGTTCTGAATGGCCATAAAAGATAGTTTTCCCACATCATTATCTGTTCATATTTTATCCAGGACGTGCATTCCTAAGGCAAATCCTCTATATTCTTCTCTATTTTTCCACACTGGATCTTCTTGTTTCTGTGTACAGTGTTTTTGTCACTCCATGGACCAGAGAAGTTACGACTCACCTAGGTAATCAAGAACTCCCCTGACATATGGAATCTGATGATTCATTAGCATGTTCAGGTCCATAATTTTCGTAAATGTTATTCCCAACTTACTGCTCTAATTTAATTAGAACGGCAACTCCTATGTGTCTCGGCCATCTTCCATGACCATCTTCAGAAAGTACATATCACACAAAAGTTACACATACACATATACACACATACATACAAACATACGTACATATATACGGACATACGTACACACATACTTACGCACATACGTACATATGGATATACATACATACGTACGTACATACACACGTACGTGCATAGATACATATGTACGTACATAGATACATACCTACACCCACACACACACACACACACACACACACACACACACACACCCACACACACACCCACACACACACCAACACACACACACAC
>Ga0123357_10012047_pt1 | contig 11135 bp, 10 predicted proteins | sample TergutEmb28metaG_FD_89873 | JGI IMG/M metagenome (GOLD analysis project Ga0123357, IMG submission 89873) | Embiratermes neotenicus P4 segment gut microbial communities from Petit-Saut dam, French Guiana - Emb289 P4 | ecosystem: Host-associated > Arthropoda: Insects > Digestive system > Gut ... | reverse complement strand
TGAGCTGTGGAGGGGTATAGTGGTGAGCTGTGGAGGGGTGTAGTGGTGAGCTGTGGAGGGGTATAGTGGTGAGCTGTGGAGGGGTGTAGTGGTGAGCTGTGGAGGGGTGTAGTGGTGAACTGTGGAGGGGTGTAGTGGTGAGCTGTGGAGGGGTATAGTGGTGAGCTGTGGAGGGGTGTAGTGGTGAGCTGTGGAGGGGTATAGTGGTGAGCTGTGGAGGGGTGTAGTGGTGAACTGTGGAGGGGTGTAGTGGTGAACTCAATCTGCTGCCAATTTATTCTTCATATATTACTTGGTCAAATAAATACTCAAAATAGGAGTCTGAATAGCAGACAATCCACACACACACACACACACACAGGAAACTTAAATAAACCATTAAGCAGCAGTATTGGAAATTCTAGGCATGAACTTCAAACATACTGTAATAATTTGTTCACCTGGTGTCAAGCATATGAGAGCTGAAGGTCATTTCCAACACCCGCTTTAACATGTGGTGAGTAATATTATGGAGTACACATTGTTAACATAGATTGTACAGGCAAGGCTCCACTTTAATTTGGACATTCTATACATATCCCTAAATATTTCAAATAAAATTGACAGATCTTTAAAAAACAGCTACATATTGTATAATGAGTTGTTTCTTTTAGGAATTTTAAGCACCATGATTTAAGGAAATGCTGAAAGAAGCTACAGATATCCATCTTTCTACTGTTATTATCTGCACATATAAAAATTTATTGTACACTAACTTTCTTGTATAGATGATTTCTTGTGAAAAACTGTGTGCACCCTACTGCATTTTGGGTTGTCCATATCTGAGTAACAGGTCAGTCACCAATGTACTATATCCCAGCACACAGTACCATAATAGATTACCATCTAGGAAATTTACTGTAATAAATCTGCAAATTTCTCTACTTCTATAAGAGACAGCATAATGCTCCACAGCTTGTTCTGAACTTCCTGGTCATTTGCCTTTGGGCTGACTGCTGTCTCCTGACAATTGCTGAGGTAAGAACCACCACAGCCTTCCAGAGCAGGAGCCAAGCAAGCATGAACAGTTGTTTCTGCTCCCCGTTTTGGTGTCTGAAAATTAAATGCAACATCACTTACTATGTATATAATAAAATATATCAATACATTTTCTTTTTCCAAACATCTGCATTTAGTGTTTAGTTTTAATTAAAAAATTATCTGCATCAGAACAGCCAGGAATGTTTCTACATCTAGCACAGTCATAAGTATCCTTCCCAGTGGCAAAACAATGCCTGGAGACATAAGCAGATGCAAAAGAATACCATTTCTGTTAGCATTATCTCTAAGCCCCCTTCCACAAACAACACCATATTAGCAATTCAACTGCATTGCAGATTTTGTAACCATACATTTAAAATTCCTTACCCAGAAAGGTAACATGGGGTAACACACATCAACTTAACAAGAGTTGGATCTCACAGCAGTGACAGCCTTAATTAGTCTTCCTATATCCCAAACTTACAACTCATGAATAAACCAATATGAAGTTCACATGCTACTGACACATCCACAGTGTGCGGCCCAACACAGACAATCCTGGACATCTTAGTTGTGTGAATGAAGGGTTTTGTCAACATCATAGTTTCAGTGTGACTCTGATGTTTCCAGGACACAGGCACAACCAACTGTGAATAATAACTTCATACACTTCTAAGTTGCACTGCACTTTTAGACACATTCGATGATACGCACATCTGTTGCTTCTGGTATTTAACATTTCAGTTTTAATTAACCTGGAAACTTTAGCAGATATAATGTTTCTTGAAGTTAAGGCAATCAGTATCTGATAAACTGCACCTATTCCTTCAAACACAATACAGGTTTATTTGAAATCATGTCGCGCCTTTACACGTACTGTATCGTGATCCACAATATCAAAAAAATAAATTCGAAAATGGGAAGTTAAAAAGATGCCATACCATATCTCATCATGTATAATACAAAAGCATAAAAGAATTAACCGGCTTCGGTGGTCTAGGGGTAGCGTGCTGGCCTTTAGTACCCAAGTTTGCGGGTTCAAACCCGGCTGAAGCCGTCGGATTTTTGGGGCGAAAAAATCCTCAGCATGCCTTCCTTCAGAGGGGAAGTAAAGCCGTCGGTCCCATGTCGTACATATGCGGCATGTAAAAGATCCCTCAATTTACGTGGAAGTCAGAATTTAGGCAAAATTACTACCGGACATCTTTCTCGCCCACAGTTCCACCTTTCGCTGCTAGGAGGCACCTGGTGGCTAAAGTGAGAACGTCTAAAGGCGGGGGAAAGCAATGGCAAACTACCCCCAAGAACTTGCCCAGGATGCAGTGTGCCAGACCCATACTGGTCACATGACTGGGCTCTGGTTCCTGCCAAGCCCAGCCTTCAAGGCTGAATACTAATGAATGAATGAAAAGAATTAAGCTACAAGCCCTCACTACAGCAGACAAGACCCAAAGTTACCAGTATTCCCTATATATACATTTTTAACAATTATTTGGGGTTTTACATGTTTATATTTCATATTTAAACAATGTAAAAAAAACAGTGACTGTAAACAAGGGGCCCCTTTGATTTTACCCTGTTACACTTCCTTTTCAAGACTTTTGAATTAACATGCTTGGTGATGGCCTGAGAAAAGGCCAAAACATTTAGCATACAAGGCAGCAACCCAACTGCAAATAAACCTGCGTTGTGTTCAGTGCTTCAAATTAAAAATAAAATAAACAAAACACACATGTAAAGGCACAGCTCAATTTTAAGTAGCCTGTGTTGTGTGTTGGACAGAATAATTGTAGAGTTTTTGGTAGTTAACCCAAAGGGATGTCTTCCATCAAGGTTGGAGTAACTGACTTCATACCTTCACCTTTAGCAAAACAAACAGTACCACAAGCACACAGGTGACACTGTTGTATTTTACGGCAATATATATAGTGACAGATGCAACATGGCACTGACATTTAGTTCCAAGAGATACAAAGTACTTCTCACACTTTCATCTACTGCAGTTCAACTTACCTGTGACAGATTCCTGTGACCAAGAGTTTACCAACCACACCTGTTCCTCCTACATGTCCTCTATCTTATGTCTCTCTCTCCTTCTGGTTCCCTTCTAACTGGCTAGCTCAGCTGTGCAGAAATGCATCAGTACCTTAGTGCCCAAATGGCCAGTAGCTGATGTGTTTACACATGTCATGATTCTGCATTTTTGTTTGGTATCAAAATTTTGGGATCAGGGTTGCACATACATAGTGCTGCCAGCATGCTTAGGCCAAAATACTGGTTCTTCACAGATGCAATATTGTGACTTCTGCGTGATTATGTTGCCTGCGCAGTCTTACTGTTTTCATTCTGTATGGGATTCTTTTATATATATGTATGCCCATAACATCTTTATGAATATTATTATTTTTATTATATTATATTATTCTTGTTATCACCTTTATGCAGGGTATTTACAATTACAAACCTGAAACAAACCATGTTTCTAGGGTATATAGTGTTGCAGCTGTTCTGTATTTACAATTTGTGCTACATGTAATATTATTTCGCCTGTAAAACACGTTTTGTACTTCTACAATAGCACTTTCAGCAGTAGGTGTGCAGTGACCAATATAGCTGTTTTTTCCAGTTCCTTAATTTCGTGCTTTCCTGGTATGTTGTTCAAGTATTGTCTGAGCAATTGTGAAATGGTTCCAGTCACGCTTATTATCACCAATATCACTTTTGCTCTCATGTTCCACATGCCCTGAATTTCTATTATGAGAGATTTATATTTTAAAATCTTCTCAGCTTCTTTTTTGATCACATTTCTGTCTCCACAAACTGCAACATCTATTGACATGCTTGTTTCTCTCTTATTAACATGGATTATGATGTCCATTTATTGTTAGGAATAGTTCTGTCAGTTCGCAACTGGTTGGTTCCATAATGTGGTAGCCTTAACTTCATGACTTTTTTTGACTGATTTTGGCACATGGTCATACCGCTGTTTGTTGTCCAATTTCACCCCTATTTCCTTGCATATATTACAGTGCAGTTGAGCACACATTGTATCACGTCTCTTTACGTAGTGTTCTTTTGCCAATAATGGGAATGCTAATATATGTTCCACTGTCTCATCAAATTGTTTACACAGTCTGCATTTGCTATCTGACTGACTGACTGCCTAGCCACCTGGCCGCCTGCCTGCCTATCTATCTAATCTAAACCATCTAATCTATTATCGTCATCATCATTGGACTTACTATTATTGTTGGTATTCTTTCATCACCCCATGTTGTGGCCTATGCGTGGGATACTACAAGCCACCTTTCCCACCCCTCACCTGCCTGGTAAGTTGCCATATGGTGCAGTTCTTCATCCTCCTCTTTGTTCCTTTGTTCAGCAACATGAATTCCAAACATAAAGCTAATCTCAATACAAGTTTCAGGTTCAGTTGTTATGGCACCCTTGTAAAAATGGATTGCGCTGCCGCAGTGGCTTTATATTATATTTAATGACACTTCAACATGCTAGGATTACAAAATGACTAGTGAATAATGAACTGGAAAAGATGTGGAAGAAAATGTCACTGGCCTAACTTGGGTTCTATCCCAACAGCCGAATAAACAGAACAAGAAAATACTGAAACATCTCAGTCAGCATAGCTAATTTCCAAGCACAGGCATGAACCCAGCACTTCCCACTCTCAAAACAGGAGTGCTAGTCACCTTTCCATGACATTGGTGGAGTTATGAACACTGCTGAAAATGCTACCTTAAATAGTAATGATGGTACCCAGGGAGCAATTGTCTTCAGCAATGTGCCATTAAATAAATCGGTGTTCACAAGGCCTGGATGAACAGCATGCACTTGAACTGGAATATTGTGCTTCCTCAACTTCGAATCCAGGGACTTGGTGAATATCACTTGAGCTAGTTTGGATTGTGCATAGCTTGCGCTTGGAATGTAATGAGTGCTGTAATCATGGAAGACAAACATATGATTACAGACAGATCAGTGTACAATGCCGAAATGTACTTCAGTTTCAATATATCACTACCATGTTAGTGAGCACTGCACTTGCATCGAGTTAACAAAGGTAAAAGTAAAGGTAAAGGTCACCCTGTAACATGCCAATGCAGGTATATAGGGGAGAAAGAGGTATAGCTCTACCCCATTTTCAAACTCTGTGCTAGAAGAGCATGAGTTGTCAATGACAAGCCCCCTGCTACTTTACCCACAATGAGGATCCCCAGTACCCACTGTACAGGAGGCTGCGTGGGCCCAGGGCCGGTCTCGGCAGGACTGGAGAACAATAAATCTCTTACCCCACCAAGTTTCGAATGCCAGACCATCCAGTTCATAGCACATTGCTACACTGAATACACTATCCCAGCCCCAAATTATACAGATAGCAAGATAAATAAATAAAATGTGGAAAGTGTAAGAAACAAGAAAAGTAAGCAGAGCACACATTACCAGTACATTACATTTACATTTCACTGATCCATCGGTTCACCCTGTAGCTCTAGATGTGAAACCTGTCATATATCATAATTCCTAACTGACAAGCAATCATGTCATAGGCATACACAGGACACACTCATTAAACAATAAAGAAACAAAATATGATACATTCACAAATAACAATTATCCCACATCATTACACCACTACGTAACATACGAGGAGATGCTCATAAGACCTTAGCCTGACCTACTTCCCGATGTTGTAGGACGGAATAGATAGTGTTGTTGGAAAAAGGGGTCTGTTCATGTGCTGAACTGCAAATCTTTTCTTGTTACAGAGGCTAAAGGGAAGCATGTCAGGCGACATGCACGATTTCAACAACATGGAGACGCAAGCTGTCATCAAGCGCCCCCCCCCCCCTGCAAGGCAAGGCATCAAGGAAATTCATGCCATTCTGACAGAAACAGTAGGGGAACAGCCACCATCGTATGCCACCATCAAAAACTGGGTGGCCCAGTTTAAACATGGTGATTTTTCCACCTGTGATGTGCCTCGTCCTGGATGACCCAAAACAGTGACCACCCAGGAGATTATTGATCAAATTCACGAGACAGTCTTGGAAGACAGCCGGATTTTGGCTAAATCAATAGCTGAGCAACTGGGCATCTCACGTGAGCGGGTTCATTCATGAAGATTTGGACAAGCGGACGCTCTCCACGAAGTGGGTCCTGAAATGCTTGAACACGGATCAAAAACGTCAATGGTGCCAGTCATCTGAGCAACTTTTGGAATTTTTTCAGCGCGATCCAAATGATTTCCTGTCGCGATTGGTGACCACAGACAAAATCTGGCTATATCACTATGACCTGGAGACAAAGCAACAATCATTGGAGTGGCAGCATAGCGGCTCACCCTGCTCCAAAAAAATCCCGAGTGCAAAAATCTGCTGGAAAAGTTCTTGTCTCAATTTTTTTGGATCAAGATGGCATCTTCCTCATTGATTATCTTCCAAAGGGCCAAACTCTCACCGTGGAGTATTACTCATCTCTGCTGGTGCAACTGAAGGACATTTTGAAGGAAAACTGTTGGAGGACGGTCAGCAAGGGGGTCTTGTTCTTGCACAACAATGCCCAAGCTCACTGGGCACTTGCAACCCAGAAGAAACTGGCCTACCTGGGCTTCTATTGTCTTCATCACCCACCCTATTCTCCAGATATGGCCCCATTGGACTACCACCTGTTCCCTGGACTGAAAAAACAATTGAATGGTTGCCATTTTTCGTCCGACGCGGAGGTCATTGCTGCCGCAGAGACCTGGTTGGACGGACGACCTTCTGAATTTTTTTTGAGTGGCTTGCAAAAGTTAGAGCAAAGGGCTAAGGAGTGTATCGGGCTTCGTGGGGAGTATGTTGAATAAATCCTGAGTTTGGTTGCTGTAGCTTGTTTCCCCTTCCTGGTCGGGCTAAGGACTTATCAGCACCCCCTCATACAACAATATGCTTGTATATGCAAAGCAAAAAGGTCATTATGCCTGCACCATGCACACAGAGAAACTGGCTTGAATAAGCAGTAACTACACAGAACAGAGAAATGTATAAGGGCTGTTCAATAAATAAGCGGACTGTACGCACCCATCGTTTTTGATAAATAATAGAACTGTACACACTGCACAGCATGATGACCAGGCTATTCAGCACACGCCCCATGGTTGTAGAGATAGGCATCTTACATTTTTACGAAGAATGATTAATATTATGTCACACATAACCTGATGGTATGCATTGTTTGCTAGTTTATCAAACATCCCTTATATATTATTTTAGCTCTTCATGGTGGCATGATCCTGTCTGTTGTCTTTCGGTTACGACAACAAGTACTAAGGAAGGTGGTTATCAGCGTTTCGGAGGAACATATTATCGCCATCTTCAGGGCAGAAGTAATTATCCAGAATAACACAGTAAAACAAGATAGACACAAGAATGTCACACCTTTACAATCACAAAAATAGTTTAGTACTATTTATGTGCAAGTTGGCAACACTTCTGTTGTGCATGGCTGTACAGACATTCAAAGCTATGTTTCAGTGAAACTTTAGGCAGAACGTGCTGTTACAATACTGCCTTGAGTACCATGTCCTTATTTTAGAACATCAGCACCAAGGTTTGTATTTCACCATCAAAAAAAATCTTAAAAAAAGGTTTTAGATTGATAAAATTTCAGTCAAAAATGAGCACCAAATTTATATACAGGATATCACATACCTCATAGACAGGTCTTTGAAGTTAATTGAACCTGCCAAATGAGCACAGGAGGAAACATTCACAATCCGACAATTGCTTCCCTTCTCGATAGCAGTGTCTATCATACGTGGCAGTAACAGATGTGTCAGCAAACAATGTCCCAAGTAATTTACAGCAAAATGGGACTCAAATCCATCTTCATTCTTTGCATATGGCACAAACATTATTCCAGCTGAAAAGATTTCATATTATACACAATTTACAAGAAAATTAAACTCATACATATGACATCTGTACTCAATAGCTTTATGGACTATTTCCATCATACGTATTGCAATTTAACCTTTATCCTGCTAACGTGGAGTACAGGGTGAGCACCTAATAATGCCAGCAAATGGCAGATGGGATTTAACCTGGCATTTAAAGGATTAACAGTGTTTTGAGGACAAGATTTGTCCCTGTCTTTGGGGTTGCAAGCCTGAAGATGGGGAACAATCATGTTGCCAAAACAGAGTGTTAAATTTCAATACATACGTTGGGAAAAGTCCATAAATCTAAAGAGTTCACACATCATACACAACTGTCAGAACGCTACACAACAGTAGCACACACATGTTTCTACATGTTAACAAAACAGTAACACAATCTACACACAAACAGCTAAGATGTATTGAATGGACTCAAACAGTCAATTTGGACAATTTTTAGCATGAGGTATAACTTTAAACTGTCAAAAACATTCCTGAATTTACATATTTAACTGTTCCACTGCTTACACATCATGTTATCTAAACACCAATCTGCATAAAACTATCTGCAATATAGCCAGATCAGTGATGAATTGCTTAGTTCCTTGACAAACAGTGTAAGCAGCAATATATCCAAAGGAAGACAGAAATCAAATTTAGTTTTCAGGCTACAAAATGTTGAAAATGTTGTTTGTGTATAAAACAGTATTATGGAGCGATTAATGTGATACAACTGCACAAGCTATTCCATAAACCATTACCTTATGTAAATATCACTTGCCAACAGTCCTTTAGTTCACATCAATATACTATCAAGCAATGGTTCCATACAAACCACTTCACAGAACACAATACAGTTCTAGACACCAGCTATGTTGCTACATTACATATTTGGTAATATGGAAGCACAGTGTACATTTTAGAATTTTTGGTTTTGTAACGCATAAAATCGTTCAACTACTGTTTCTCGAGAAATGGGCAATACGCAGTAGCACAGACTCTTTCAACTATATAATAAACTCCTAAAAACAAATGTTCTGAACACCAATAGCCCATGCATCATAGCCTGCACCAGTTCACACTACCCAGTCTACAGTCTACCGACATCTTTATAACACTGTAATACACATTTTCTTATATCAATATGACAGTCAATAACAAGACATGATTTTTTCAGTAATTCATCATTTTCTTAAGATAAATTATGATTGCAAAGACAAACACATGTCAATTTTAATTTCCTGGACCTCGAAAACTTATAATATAAAAAATATCAAATATTATACAGAAGTTAAACAAAACGCTGTGTAGCCACATTTGCTGAAACATGCAGAGTAAGCTCTATATAAGAAGATTAAGGAGATGACTGCACTTCCACCTTTAGATGACTGTCACTATCCTGACTGACATTACTAGTGCTGTTTCAGTTTCAATTTATTTCATCCTTCTGACAACAATGTGTACAGGATGCATCCATCACCTCTTATACTAAGTTCTTATAATTCTATTTAGCTAGTACAGTTCATATACAATATAAAAAATATACATAACTAATATAATTCATATACAATATAAAAGCATACAACTTCTTTCTACTAATACAGATAAACATTCATATGACTCTTCATACTTGTTACCTCTACAGAAGTGTAAAACACTTCTACTCATTTAATACAGATGCCACACACAACGTGTTTTTTCACTCCGCATACTTAACAATTTGTTTTCGTCCACATCTGCACCAAAAGGATTAGCGATAAGCTAAAATTTTAAAATTTTATCTATTAACTAAAAAAAATTTTTTATCATGCACACACTGCTAGTTTTACTAGTTTTTTAGTTGCCAATACTATACTTTCCCAATAAATTCCCTTTCAGGGTGCCTGCATGGAGAACAAGTATTCATCCACTGAATAAAAGGTCTGTTGTAGTGAAAAGGCTTTTAGTTGTTCTTTTAAAAGGTTTTAAATTCTCTACGTTTTTTAAATAATTTGGAAGCTTATTATATAATTTTGTCCCTGAATTGTTTACACTCTTTTTAAAAATGTCAGTTCTACAAAATTGGGTATGAAAATCTGATCTATTTTGTGTCTTATAAACATGTATGGCCAAATTTTGTTTTAACCCTATGTTATTTAATCTACCGCAGTACACACTTTCCGTTATATGTACACATGGTACTGGCAGTATATTCAATGTCCTGAACAATTCTCTACAGGACGTCTTTCTTTTAGCATTACAAATTAATCCCACAACCTTCTTTTGCAATTTACAAACTTTTGTACTTTGTGAATCACCTCACCAAAAAAAGAATACCATATATCTGATGCAAGTGAAAATTTGCAAAATATATACTGCTCAGAGTATTTATACCTGTAACATTTTTAAGTAACTGCATTACACAGTAGTTTTTATTTAATATGTCACACACATGTGTTATGTGCACATCCCACTTTACATCTTCAGTAAGATATAAACCCAAAAACTTTGTTTCATTTGTATATTTGATGTTCATGTCTTGAAATATAATTTCAGGTTTTAAATTACTTTTATTCTGCCAAGCACGGAATTATACCGCAATGGTTTTATCAGTATTTATTACAAGCTTATTTAAGTAAAACCAACTTGACAACTGTTGCATAACTTCTTTTATTTTTTCACTTAAAATATTTGCATTTGTGGCCGCTATCTGTACATTTGTGGCCTCTATCTGTACATTAGTGGCCTTTATCTGTACATTAGTGTCCTCTATCCATACATTAGTGGCCTCTATCTGTACATTAGTGTCATCAGCAAACAGGGTTGTTCTTCCTGTTTGTATGTTAATGGGAAGATCATTTACATATAGCAGAAACAAAACTGGGCCAAGAACCGAGTGTTGAGGGACTCCACCTTTAGTTTCCTTTAAAGTTGATGTAAACTTTTCTGAAATCTTACTACTATTTTCCATACAGTTTATTTCAACATACTGTTTCTGCTTGCATAGATATGATTTAAAACATTGATTCACAAGACCTCTTATTCCTTAAGCATCCAATTTAAAAAGCAGAATTTTATGGTCTAGTACAGTGATGGGCAAACTTTTTAAAGAGGGGGCCAAAGGAAAGGAAAAAAACTTTAGGCGGGCCAATATAATTTATTAAAAAATAACAATGATACATTTTACAAAATTCTTGTATTT
>Ga0123357_10012046_pt1 | contig 11135 bp, 2 predicted proteins | sample TergutEmb28metaG_FD_89873 | JGI IMG/M metagenome (GOLD analysis project Ga0123357, IMG submission 89873) | Embiratermes neotenicus P4 segment gut microbial communities from Petit-Saut dam, French Guiana - Emb289 P4 | ecosystem: Host-associated > Arthropoda: Insects > Digestive system > Gut ... | reverse complement strand
TGTTTGTGTGTATTCTTGGTTAGTAATTATTTGTTCATGATAAATGTCTTCATTTGATGTAAATGTGGGTTGCTGAACTTCTTCAGAATTTCTCTCTGCTGAAAATGCTTGATCGTAGTGACTCTGATGTCCATATGCAATTTTTGAAGGTGGTTGACGGTTGGCAAAATTTTCTGTTTGTGTGTATTCTTGGTTAGTAATTATTTGTTCATGATAAATGTCTTCATTTGATGTAAATGTAGGTTGCTGAACTTCTTCAGAATTTCTCTTTGCTGATAATGCTTGATCATAGTGACTCTGATGTCCAAATCCAATTTTTGAAGATGGTTGACAGTTGGCAAAATTTTCTGTTTGTGTTGGAAGGTTGATTTCACAGTAATTATTAATACTATTACATGCGTCCATATGATTGTGAGCCTCATACCACTGAAAGTCCTCATCATTTAGTTTAGTTCTCTTGCATTCAAACAGGTAACCATAACTGTTGGGCTCTCTTTCATTCATAACATTTTGGTTTCCATTCTGGATAATGCTGGTTTCATAATCATTTGGTTGCTGTATATGTCTTCCTACATTTTCGTGAGGAAGTTCGTGGTTTCTCATGAAATTAAAAGCTTCACCCCATGTACTTACATTTTTGTGCATATCAGTATGAAGTAGCTCTTCTGTGTTTTGGGAACTTGGGAAATATTGATTATTGTATTGTAACTGCCATGTCAGTTGTTGGTCATTAGCAGCATATAGATGATAAATGTCATCTGAAAGTTTGGTAAAGTTGTGCTCATATTCTGTAAGTTGTTGACCTGCACGTCTTTCTACTTCTTTCATTGGAAATTCTTGGTTACTCTTCAATTTGTTAATGTCACCCCATGTATCAACATCTTCATACATGCCAGTGTATAGTTCTGCTAGGTTTTGGGAACTGGTGAAATACTTTTCATTGTGTTGCATCTGAGACATTTGTTCTTGTTGATAGGCCGTGTATATATTATGATGAATGTCACCTGACACGGTGCAGTTATGTTCATGCTCTGTAATTAGAGGAACTGAATATTGAAACTGACTCCCTGTCTGTTGTTCATGATTTTGAAAATTGCTTGAGGTAATGACAGTGCTGTATTGTGTTGACATGTTATCAGAAGAGAGATCATCCATTATTATGGGTCTGTTACTGTCTGAAGGTTTGTAACTGTGGTTCATATGCTTAATTACAAGCTCACATGGACTTGCAGAAGTGAAGGTTTGTGTGCTTGCTTTTGAGGTTTGCATTTGCTTTCCAGACATTCTTGCAGATTTGTGATTGCTTTTGCATGAGAAATGGTTATCACAATTCTCTGAGATGTTCTGATGTGGTATATGCTGATCTTTTCTTGTTACTCTTTTTTGGCATTCTTTAGAACAGGATGCATCTGTGTCTGTTGAATTTGGTGGTGGTGGTGGTGTTGTACTCTTACTGTTGTTGTTACATACAATATGTCTTGGTTTTCTAGCATATGCCCTCTTCTTCTTAATTTTTCCATCATCCTTCTGATTATTCTTCGTGATCTTTGATTTGGTATATTTCCTTTTGGTTCCTTCAGACTGTTCAGTAATTCTAGAATTTCTGACTTTTGGTCTACCAGGATATGAATTTCCTGCAATTACTCTAAATTTGGGATAGAGTTTATTAGGCATCTTTGTGGGTGTTGTATTGCTTTTTTGATTTGGTTGAAGGATGGTTGGGGTACATTTTTGTATATGTAAATGGGTTGAAAACAAATGTCTCCTTACAGTTCTTGGATAATGTTTCACCATTATATTATTGAATATTTGTTCTGGTGTTAAAGGTAACGTTGCAGATGTGTGTCCTTTGGAATAACATTTAGGAACTACTGTTGAAACAGTTTGAGAAAATTTACTAACACACTGAAGAAATTTGGTGGGAATATTTGAAGGTATGCCTGAATAAATCCCTGCACTTGATTGTTTTTTAGATTTCTTTGTTCCAGTGTTTGCATAATTTATTTTTCTTGCTGTTGATTTGGTTTCTTCTTGTTCTTCAGAGCTATTCTTAGCTGCTGAAATCTTTGTCACAGTATGATGTACACCAGTAATTTTTGTGACTGAACTGCACTTTGATGGCACTCTTGAAGTGCAAGTAGTTGGTGTTTCAGCTTTTGTTAATGATTCAGCGCTTTTATTTGATGCTGATGATGTTGCTGGCATGTTTGCTGGAGGACAGATTGTTTCAGAACCCAGAATAGTTACAGGAAAGTCCAGATGCTGCAAACCATCTTTAGATGATGTGACTTCAGGAGCAATGAAATTGTTTTCTCTGCTATTACAAAAGCATGACAGGCCTGTTTTATATGGTGTTCTCAAAACATCTCTTCCACTGTGCTGTGAATATCCTATTTCAGCATCGCTGAGTTTTTCTATACTGTTTACCATTTCTTTGGAGTTACCTGCACAATTTCCTTTAGTAGTATTTGAGACTTTCTGTTTACTGTTACTTATATTCTCTTCTGAGTTGATATCTGCATTCCAGGACACTGGAATTTTATCTTCACCTGTATTCAAGGCCTGTACATCTCCAGAAATACATCCTGAATCAACTGCCCAAATACTGTCTTCATCAGTGAACATTTCTGCTATTTCCCATGGCTCTTCCAAAACATCTGCTGTTGCTGTCTGTTGTGCAAGTTCTGTTAGAATGTCAAAAAGCTCTTTGTGTATGTTTACATTGTCTGTGCTGTTAACCACATGATTTTCTTTATTATTATTTGAGATTTTATGGGTATTGTTATTTTTATCTTCTTTTGTGTTGATTTCAGCATTGCAGGACATTATAATGTTAAAGTCACTTATCAATTCCTGTACACTTCCAGCAGTGCATCCTGAATCAGTTTCCTTAATGCCATAGGCTCTTTTTTCATCCATCAGCGCCTCTGCCTTTGCCTGACCGAAATCCTCTCTTAACTGAACTGTAAATGGGGAAAATGAACAAAAAGAGCTTGAGTTGTGACTATATTCTGCCATTTTCTGAGTAGCCTCCACGTCTGAAACTGTATCATGTTTTGCAGGTACCAGTTTGTTTGTAATCTCACAATTGCTGTCTTGTGTCTGTGGAAGGTCTGAAGTGCTTAGGTAATCATTTTGATTTACTGTATCTGGAGAACAACTGTCTGTTGCACTTCCTGTAAGTCGTGATAGGGCAAAGTATGGTATGAGCTCTTTCAGTAAATTGTCATCACTTGGTTTGCTTGTTCTTGGTATAGTTGAGGTTCCTGTACTTCCTGCCTGCATCTGAGGTTTCGAAGTCATGTCAGTTCATGTCAGGGGATCAGTTACACATCAAATTGAACTTGTTGTCAGCATCTGTCAAGGAAGTTCTAAGAGTGTGGAATATTCCATGTATTGTATCTCTGAATTTGTGTTAACAAGCAACCTGTGCAGTATTCCTACAGAAGGTAAAAACATTCAGTATTAGAATCATCTACGATGAAATTCTTGTTTAGATATTAATTGATAAATGAATATTTTCTTTATACCTCCCCAATTTGTAATATATGTACACATGTTATTTAGTTAATTAGTCCCAACACAATTTTTAGCTTAGTACAGAACATGCACAGTCATCTGACCATAGGTGTAACTTGACTAATAACAATGGGAGGGCAAAATCGACCATGGTATTAGGAACTTGAATTTATGAAGGAGTCACAGAAAGAGGGAAAAGATTGGTTAGAACCAGTCCTTGATGTACATACACCCCTTTCCTCAGTTTTTTTTTATTTGACTGTCTTTGACTCAGCATCCAAAAAAAAAAAAAAGGGGGGGGGGGGGGGGGTGTATTCATCTAACTATACTTCCTTGTGGGTGTTTTTCCCATTCTCCATTGAGAGGCATTGCACATTGTTTTAACTGTTAATGTGAGATAACATTGGCTGTGATTGGAAAGTGTGCAGGTTACTGACTATGTATATATGTATGCCACAACATCAGTATATTTCATAACTCATTTAAGAATGGACAAAGTTCAAATATTTTTTGAACATAGAAACATATCAAGGGTGCATTCACAAAGAAATTGTAGGCAGATTAAATTCGGAGAGTGCTTGCTACCATTCATTTTTATAAACTTTTTTTTTTCTTTCTCTTTGGCATCTAAAAATGTAAGGATTAAAGTATAGAAAACCTCAGATAAGCTTCCCTGTTGTATTTTGTGGGCATGACACTTCGTCACACAAAAGGAAGACTACAGACTGAGAGTGTTTGAGAACAGGGTACTGAGGAGGACGTTTGGAGGTAGTGGGGTGGAAGTAACAAAAGGTTGGAGAAAATTACGATAAATAAGGAATTTCATGATTCCTATTGCTTGCATGATATTACTTGCAAGATCAAATCAAGGAGGACCATTTGGGATGGGGAATATGGTGCACAAGAGAGAAGAGAGATGTGTAAACATTTTTGGAGGAGAACCTGATGGAAGGAACCCATTTATGGATTGTAGAGATAGGATGGGTGGGGAATGGACCAGATTCATCTGTTCCAGCTTTTCATGAATGGATGTGCTCCATGGAGTGAATTTTAAGTGGTTCTCATAGAAGTTGTAAGTGTTATAAATTCTTTACTGTGTAGCTGCAATGTGCTGAATGTATTCTTACAAAACAAACTGAATTCATATCCTTCTAATAGAGCAAGTGCATGGCTGCCACATTTATTTGTAAACAGTTGTATCAAGTGTGAAAATATAATAGCTTGTCTGATATTTGCACTGAAATAAGAATGTACATGTCACCAAAAGTAAAATAAGTCAAGTAATCAACTAGTGTTGGTACCAGGTAAGGTCAGTGACAAAGCATGTGGTTCTTTCTTGGTCAGTATTAAATAGTGGCAAGTGAATTAAGTTGTAGATAAGTTACTAACAAGCAAGAATGTCAGTTTTCAAGGTCGACCTTCAGAAGGGTAGCACCCCGGGTGAAACGCGCACCCTTTCCTAACAAATACCAGTTATGAAGCATTAACAGTTTGTATATTGAATGGGCTCGTCAAAATGGCTTTAAGTTGCTTTGCGAAACTTTATATGAGGCTTCCCTCGTCCGTTCTTACATTTTGCCTTTGGGGCAATGTTAAAGTTGGTGATTATGGAATGTGATGGGAGAAGACTGAGCAAGGGACTGGGGAGAGGGTGGGATAGTAACTGAGGAAGGGACAGAGGTAAACCATAAAAAATTCCGGTCATAGTATATTTCCGAACGCGAAACTATCACGGATCGAATCGTCAAGCAAATGCAATAAGTGTTTCGTAATTATAATCGTTTCCAGCTACGTAGTGGATTTTGATCAAATTTGGCATTTCTTGTCTATATACACGCCGTTTCGTGATGTGGCCATATTTCTGCCCATGCCAGGAAGTGGACTGTTCTCTTTACCACTACACCAACTGTGCCAAAATCGCCATATCACTGTACTGGCAGCACACAAAAGCATCCAGTTCATGAAGTGGCCAGTATCGAGATGTAATTAATCGATTCCTATGATAACACGAATCGTAAGTTATTTTAGTGTTGTTTTCTCCATCTGAACTGAAGTGTCTGTGTGTGAAATGTTTGTATTTTTTGCTGTATAGACCAGAAGACCTGGCTGAGTTGGTAAGTTGACTTTTTTACTACGTTTCTCTTACTGCTTGCTGTTTAATGTTATGTAACTTCCGCGATTGTCTATGCAAAAAACGTTTGAGGTTATGTTACATTTTGTTTGAATAAGAAGTATATGTAAGTTTTAGGTATAATAAGGATATTAACGAGCTACGATTCTATCTTTTGGGCGATTATGCTTGGTACTCGTAGTACATATTACAGTTCATCATTTCCGTGAAGTTCATAGTCGTTCAGCGTGCTGTAGTCCTTATGTAAAGTGCCCGCATAGTTATTCGTTCTTACAGTTACCATGGCAGGAGACATGGTTTGTTTTCTTGTTCGTAGCAGCGTTCATACTAAAGTACGCATGGTGTCATTTGTAAAAACACGGTATACGTGTGAAAAGAAAACATTCACGTACCCCTAACCTGGCCAATAAAATTGGAGAGGGGGAATCGATCATGGGGATTAACACTCAGATGCGGCTATTCTGCTTCCCGTAAAACTCAGGGTTTTCATTTTTTATGGCTTTACACAACTCAGTCTTTTTTTTAAAATATCTATAATTTAGGTGCCCCATTGCAATTCTAGCCAAAAAATCTATTCTTAGAAAAATATTGGGGCGGGGGCATTGACCCCTTTTACACCTCCAAGTTAAGCCTGTGCATTCAGAAGATGGGTTAGAATTATGCGTTCCCCTCACAGGATATCGTACGGAGATAGGTCAAGGTAATACCTAGGAACAGAAGTCTAGCATCTCTTCGTGTAGGCCTTATGCTCCGCCCCAAGTTTAATAACAGAAACTTGCCTTGACTTCACCTAAAGTATACATTGTAGGAGGGTACATAAGTAAGGGAAAGATGTACAGTAAAAATGCAAAAGAAGGGCATTGGTATTAGTATCGTTATTCAACCGTCAGATGGCGCTGTTAGACTTGTAGACTTCCAGACTTTAGACGACGGAAGTTTAATTCAGGGACACCCCTGACAAGGTACCACTTACTAAGAACACGTAATACAAAACAGGCTGAAGAATTTGCTTATTTCTTGTGGATTTAGTGGTTCCCCATGTTCCGTACCCAGACAAGGGCAGAGAATTCATAGCAGAAATCTTTTAAGAAATGTTTGCTGTAGCCTGAATTAGCTGCTGACGAATGGACGGTCTCGATATTCCCAACGCCAGGGGTCGGTCGCACTGTGAACGGCACTGTAGACTGTCTTTTGGTATAGGTTAGAGATAAAATTACTTCTATTTGGATTCCACATGTTAAAGAAACTCCATGAACTCCTTTGAGCAGAGTCGTTGAATACCGCAGCTAGTCCAGAAATTCCCCGCATTTTATGGAACCCGAAGGTTCATTACCACATTCACAAGAGCCCGCGACCTGTCCTTACCCTGAGCCAGATAAATCCAGTCCATGCCCCCATCCCACTTCTTGAAGATCCATTTTTATATTATCTTCCCATCTACGCCTGGGCCTTCCAAGTGCTTTCTTCCCTCAGGACTCCCCACCAAAACCCTGTATACTCCTCTCCTCTACCCTCTACTTGCTACATGTCCTACCAATCTCATTATTTATGTCCTCACCCGAATAATATTTGATGAGGAGTTCAGATCATTAAGCTCCTCATTATGTATCCTTCTTAACTACCCTGTTAATTCTTCCCTCTTAGGTCCAAATATCCTCCTGGGCACCACATTCTCGAATTCCCTCAGCGTACATTCCTCCATCAGTGACGCATTAAAGAACACGATTAAACTGTACATATAAATTTAATATTTGTACTGTAGGACTGAAGGGCCGATACACCTAAGTCGGTATAGCGACTCGCTACGGGCTGGACAGTCTGGGGATCGAATCCCAGTCGGGGCGAGATTTTTCGCACCAGTCCAGACCGGCCCTGTGGCCCACCCAGCCTCCTACAGAATGGGCACCGGGTATTTCCCAGGGGTAAAGCGGCCGGGACGTGGCGTTGACCACCCACCCCATCTAGCGCCGAGGTTAAAGAAAGAGTAGAGCTACACCTCTGCTCCCCCTTTGGACCTTTGTGGCCTGTTCTAGGGTGAACTTTACCTTTACTGTAGGTCTGTTCTTTTTTATGTAGAACTTGAACTATATGGTGACGTTATTGATCAATTTAAGACCTTAATCTGGAGTATTTTAGTGGTCTGTACATACATCTTATCACGAAGCTTTTGAAATGGAGCCGTATGATGCCTTCTTTGGCGTTTTAACTAAAACTGACTTGCAATATCAGTGCGATAAATGAATCCACAGAAGAAGAAGAAGGGGGAGGAGGAGGAAGAGGAGGAGGAGGAGGAAATTTTATCACGGAAATTTATACTGTGTTCCAAATACTGAACCTAATACCGAAGTGCCGGTTTATTGAACGTGTTGGCAGGAGAATATATTGGTGGGAGCAAATTAAGATCCTAATACAGTATGAAAGATCCGGCTGCATTCAACCAAAATAATAGTAGATTAACTTACGATAGCCGCCAGTGCCATAATGGTCATAGTAATGTTTGTAAAAATCGTTCAGCTAGTTTAACTCTTTAAAGAAGGGCAAACAAACAAACAGAAAACAAACAAACAATCAAACAAACAAACAAACACGCACGCACAGAAACATGATGAGCTCCTAAGCTTCCTCTTTTCCGTTCTGGAAAAGAAGGTAGTTTAATTATTCGTCACCAGGGTTCCAAATAGTACCGTGGGTGATATACTTCTTGGCTCAATCAGCATCATTATCCATGACATGGTACCTGATTAAACATTTTCCTGCTCATAGGTACTATGGTTCTTATTTATCATGGCTATCGGATTTCAGGAGTGGCTTTAGTTTTGCTCGCGCTTGATAAGGTCATGTGTCCACAACATTGACATTACCGCGTGTGTAAAATGAAACTGAATATGGAGTAGCCTTCAGTTACTGAAAGTACGTATCAAACTCCTTCAATATCCGTCCAACCCTTCTAGAATTTCAATATGTTGATAGACGGAGAGACGTAACAGTTAAACTATTATGTCTGAAAGAGTAACTTATGGTACAAAAGTGGCTATATAGGAAAACGTGTGCCTACATACCTTATTAAGATTTGTAAATTTCATATGAAAGATTGTGATATTGTTTTATATTCAACCAAGTAAAAGTATGTTAATTTATGACTATGGGCCTACATCCGGATTAGTAATAGCCGCAGACGCCTCTAAAGCCACATACACTTTAAAAATTTGTGCACTTACTTGGCCAATACGCAAGGTTTTTAAAGTATAGTAGATGGCACGAATCTGCTATCTTCGTATACGACCAGCAATACAGTACACGCGGGGTGTGTGGGGGGTTAACGATTTGTACGAGGAAAGTAGTACTTAGTTCTTGGACAGTAGCATGCGTGGCCTGATGTTTTTAGGTAAGGCAATATTTGCTTTATTTGAAACGGCATGCAGTTTCGCGCAGGCTTCTATGCTTGAATCCACGTTCCGTACTTTAAGAGCAATATTGGGAACAAGAATTCACCTGGAATGTTGGCGTTTTTTACATGCTATGACATTAAACCTGCAATTCATTAAATTGTTTATTGATTTGACAATAAATAGTGCGAAAAATGTACTATAAGGAGGTAACAGAAAGAAGCTTCATGGACGGTGGTATTGACGAAGTCGGATGCTACCCACTTTTCGCGCAGTACTGCAATTCCCTCTAGCCCTCCTCGACAGCGAAACTTTATCACTACCAGCACAGAGGTGAACAGACTGGAAAAACTGTACGGTAATACAGGGAATACACTTTTGGGAGAAGGGTAGCAGCTCAAGAGAGACGTGGGGGATGTCTGTCCGTGGAATTTCTTTCAGTGGCGTCAGTAGCGTGGCAGTTTATAGTGAGACACTTTTAGTACAGCGATGGCAAACTACTGGCACCGCTTGGATTTCCCCATAATTTTAGTACATATTTAAAGTTGAATTTAGTTATGCTCACAGAATTTCATTAAACATAAATAGCTGAAGCGTAGTCATTCCCATGAGTGCAAGTCGTCGAAAACAAAACTGATAACCCCTTCACACCTACTGTGTTAAGTGCTATTGTAAGAATAACACAAGGTGACACAGGGCAAAAAGGGGGATGGAAATAGTGCGTTGAGAATGTTGCAGTCAAAAAAGATTCTAAGACCGAAAAGATAGATGGATACGACCTCGCACTGGATCCAGTAATGCCATTACTTACCATGAGGTAAAAGAATGTATCTTTAACGTTTATCGCACTTTACAAGAGAAAAGAAAGACTTGTCAGAAAGTAGTAAATCGTAGTACGAAATTTTATATAATTTAAGATCTCTTCAGTTTGTATTTCGCTATAGTTTGTTATTCAGTTGAGTAAGCATTGGTATAGCGAACAAACAAAATTCAGTCAGCCCAAGGATATTAAATGAAATTAAACTGTCGTACCTGGGGTGTAACTTCTGCAGAGCAAGTGTATGCAAAGCATAGGGCTGACAAGTACGGGGGTCCCATCAGTTGACAGCAACAAATTATTGTTTTTGCGTTAACTGAACACCACCCGCTATTCGGGCGTTTTAGAGGCTATTCGCAAATACTCAACTTCACGCAAGTGAGTTTCAGCGTTTCTAGCTGCATGACCACAATGGTAGAGACAGGGTTTGAGGAAGTACTTAATTACTGTCTCCACAACTTTATTAGCACGCAATATCAATTCGACTGATTATGCATAGCTACATGTTTCGACTAAAAGTCATCTTCAAGCCATTTGGCATTGCAGATATGTACATAAGCTTACAACTGTGCCACTGAATGGGGTCATCACTTCTACATTCCTTAGTATATAACGGTTTAATTTTAAAAAATGAATGTTTAAAAAATAAAATTACATGAACTGTGACGACCGTTCTATTAAGGAGAATTTGTAGTTGTGTATACAGATTATTATTAATTCGGTGTGATGGATTCTGTAAGCATGTTGTTCGGATAAGACGGGATAACAATTATTTCGTGTCTTGAAGTTTGTAGTTGTGTGTACAGATTGTTATTAATTCGGAGTGATAGATTCTTTAACCCGCGCTCAGCAAACCAGTCGTTTCGCATGTCCTAATCTCGGGGAATCTAAGTGTCCTAATCAACAAGACGGTAATTTCATAAATAACTGGACACTATAAAATATTCTTTGTATTATTTCACCAGGTTATTAAAGTTTGCAGGCGTTTGCGTGTATGGATGCGCCGTTGAAAATCTATACACTGTAGCCCCAGTTTAACTTAAACAATACTTATTACAATGTGGATAAAGAGACCAACTAGATGTCACTTTTAGTGAGTTGTGTTAAGTGCTTCCCAATGGACAGAGAAGCAACCAACCGGATCTGACTGCCTACACAGCCACGGCCCTGCAACACATCTGATAAATAACTACAAGTCGTCAGCTCCTGAAGATGGGCACAAGGTGGCCCGAAACATGTTGAGCAACATATAAAGGAGAAATAAACATAATACTAAAAGTGA
>Ga0123357_10012045_pt1 | contig 11135 bp, 3 predicted proteins | sample TergutEmb28metaG_FD_89873 | JGI IMG/M metagenome (GOLD analysis project Ga0123357, IMG submission 89873) | Embiratermes neotenicus P4 segment gut microbial communities from Petit-Saut dam, French Guiana - Emb289 P4 | ecosystem: Host-associated > Arthropoda: Insects > Digestive system > Gut ... | reverse complement strand
CCATCTACGCCTAGGTCTCCTCAGTGGTCTCCTTCCCTCCGGTTTCCCCAGCAAGACCCTATACACCCCCTCTCCTCACCCATACGCGCCACATGCCCAGCCCCTCATTCTTCTCGAATTTATCAGCCACACAATATTTGGTGAGCAGACTACATAGGAGATATAATTTTAACAAAATGAAAAACGTACATTAAATGGCGTTTTATAAATTGATACTCCGTAATATTCTTGTTTCTTGTATTCAGCACATTTTATCAAGGCAGTGGTTTCAGAATCGTCATATTATATTGCCACATCCTCTATTGTGAGTGAAGTAGAAGACTATTAAGAGTACCGAGTACGGCGTACAGGCAGAATACTGCAAGAACTGCTATGTGGACGGTCTGGCGAAGAGTTCCGAAGAAGCAAATAATAGACGGAGACGCCACGTACGTGCGGATGGTTAGGACAAGGCAATATGCCTGATTACACCATGGAATTCCTTGACGATGGAACAACTTGCAGCATATAAAGTAAATACAAGGCCTTTTTCCATCGTGTAATAAACACAGCACCACACTACATAAAAGCGACGTTTCGAAAGCTACTGATTGCTTCACCAGGTGAACAGGTATTCTCTTAGATGACATCGGTACATGCATTCTGAGTCATAACTTCATTTATGAGATTCATCCATCTAAATAAAAAACGTAATATCACAAATGAAAGTAAAGGTAAAGTGATCCCGTTGCAGGCCCGGTGTGGCCCAGAGGGTGGGTAGAGGTATAGCTCCACTCGTCCATGACCGCAGCACTAGAAGGGGGTAAGTGGTCAGCATCACGCCCCGGCCGCACTTTACCCCAGGAAAGACCCAGTACCCATTGTATAGGAGGCTGGGTGGGCTCCAGGGCCGGTCTGGACGGGCGGAAAATCTTGTCCCCACCGGTATTCGATCCCGAACCATCCAACCCGTAGTCAGTCGTTATACCGACTGAGCTACCCGGCCCACATTATCAAAAACAATAACGGAAATAAGATTATCTCATTGAATTAATGGCAGCACCTAAATTTGAGATAAATATCTTTACAAGCCACTTGTAATTTAATAAATACAATCAACACTTTTTATTGGTGAGGTAGAGAAAAATACATAAGTTACACATCTCATGTTTAGATGTTGCCATGAATTTCATAAAGTGTTTTATTTCCATTATTATTTGTGATATTAGGTTTGTGACTTGTAGTGTTATTTAGATGAATTACTGTGCGCTTAATATGTGTATGGGTGAATCTCATAAGCGATTTTATAACTAATTTAGAATGTATTTGCCGATTTTATCTAAGAGTCTATCCGTTCACATGATGAAGAAAGCAGTAGCTTTCGAAATGCCGTGTTTCTATGGTGTGGTGTTTTGTTTCTTAGACGACGGATAGTTACTAGTGATATCTTGCAATAAGCCTGATACCGCATTACATGATGATGACACAACTGATAATGTACTTGTAATTACACTGACAAATGTTTGTGGCGAGTAGTGGGAGGGGCAAGTGGAACGTTTTGAAAGAGAGGGAATCTCCTGTGAAGAGGCAGTGCGATTAATGACTGTGTGTCACGTGATGAGACGGCATTCCGAACAGTTCAATTGAAGTTTCTGGCGGCAGCTTCCACTAAAGTACTGGAGATAAGGGTAGGTGCGTGGGAAGACGGGAAACCAAATGAGAAATTTCTGAAATTCCACCAAGCTTCGAACATACTCGTCATTTACCCCTGTTTCTTGCTGCCTGCACCTAGCCGTTAAACATTCCACAGCATTAACCCAATGCCGCGCCATAACCATTTTGTCATATAGAGTTTATTCCTGCGGGCAAGGAGTAAGATGTGTTCCTTGGTTTTGTTTTTGTCGCGTTGTAATGCTGTTTTAGTCTCCTGTTTGGTTAATTGAACATCATTTCAACAAAAATATAAAGAATTTAAGGTGTTTACAGCTGTGAACATTGTATGTAAATTTCCTTCGTGTGGGCTGTGACATTATGTAGCTTGCAGACGTCTAAATTACGGAAAAGACTATAATGTGCCCTGTAGAACTATTTTAATCCGTGTCAAAAAGTACTGTGGCGCCAGAATCATGAAGCTTAATGTTCTGGTTTGGAATAAATTGTAATTTTATGAATTTGCGTTAGGAAATATACATTAAAACCTTCCATCATTGTAGCCGAATGGACGTTGTCGGTGAATTTTAAGCCAGTTCATCGCTTATTCTTTGAGACTCAAGCAGGATGTTCTGCCTACACCTGACAGTACTATTTAGAAGGACAGAGGCTCTTAACACAGATTTAGATGCTATAAAGTTTTATATTTGATGTTTCTTCTCGCAAACTTCGAAAGGGTATAAGCTTTTACGCATCTGTGTCTCTCCGGGATTCTTTGTTTCGTGGAATGAGGGGCTGATTTATTTGTACTGCTAGCATTTTCAACCGGATTACCGGAGTTTATAACTGAAGATTTTCTTAGATTTCTTCAGTTCCTTCACAAGAATAACAGGGAAGTTCGTGCAGTTCAATAAATCACAGCGTTTACTCCCGCCATTTACCGTTCGAGACCTGTGTATGTGCTTTTTGTTCAGGCAGTCATAGTCAGTTTAACGTGGTTTATATTTCAATAAGGCACTTTAGATTGTCTGGCCAACGATAGTTATAGGAAAAACTGATTCTTCTAGTGCTACTACAGGTATACTGTTTATTCTTCTCCCATTCAAAGAAGAAGTCTGATTTTATTTTTATGGCATTTTATCTACACGGTGGTTTAAATCGTACTCACGTTCAAGGAGCAGAAAACCTATGGAGAAGAGCTAATGGTCTCTCAGACGACCAAGAAATTCCCCAGGTTTTGTGTTCTTAAAAGAGTCTCCCTTTTCAAAAGGAGTTGCCACTTACGCCAAAATGAATCTGCTGGATGTACTCCCCAACCACGCAGATTACTTTTCTATATTTGCTGTCACCGAGTCGAATCTTTGACAGTAAATGTACAGAAATAATTTGAAACAATTCCTTTCCAAAATAATTTTATAACATTGACATATGTACATATATTCACCATTCGTATATATAATATTTCAGACTTTATTCTGTACATTTTATGTTTTAAGATCAATTTTTATATTTTGTGAAATTACTCGTAGACAGAGTGTTTAACTAATTTTCTTTTTCGCTACCTGTGTAGGAGAAAGCTCTTAACAGAGCACTCCGAGACACTTCCCAACTTTCGATATAATCCGAATGTTCATTACCATATTTACAAAGCCTGCCTGTTGTCCATATCGGGAGCCTGCTGAGTACAGCTCACACACTCATGCACTATTTGACAATTATTGTTACATCTGTATCAATGTCCCTTTGAGAGGAATGCGATTTCTTCCCCTGGTCTTCAGCGTTACAGATGTACTTTTACTGCCTGGAATAAAGGACGATCCTGGAATACGCATTATCTTAAGTGGTCTTGAGCTTTGTGAGTATGGAATGCGAAATGAGGAAACCAACTTGATGGTCCGTCGTACATTCGACACATCCGGCCTTAATACCGTTAGTTGTCATTATTCTGAGATGCTTGCTGTTGTCTGAGACGTGACGCCGCGTATTCTGAGATAAATTAAAAAAAAAAATGAGAGGGCGTGCTGCATACATCGTCTACCGTGACGATAAAGACGACAGGTTAGAGTGAAATGTCGGTGAAGTTCTACTAGACAACTCGGCCCCACATCCTATACAAAAGAAATACCCAAATATTATATCCTATTGGCTGATCACTTTATTTCATTCTGGTCCTTCTCTGATCTCTGTTACACAACCACAATTTTATGTGTGGTTATATGTGGTTGCGCATCTTTAATAATTCTCATTGTGAGGCAAAAAGTAATGGCGGACCTTTCTAAGATTGGATGCACAGTAAATTAAATAGTTGTGCTCTTCAATAAATGTTTTAAGGGGGAAAAAAATAGCATACTTCGGGAGACATTAAATCAATAAATTATTTTTGTAGGGAAATACGAAAGAAAATTCCATCTAGGAGACCCAGTACAAGGTAGAAGAGCAGTATTAAATTTGTCCTTAATAAATGGTGTCTGAGTTTATGGATTGAATTCATTCGGTTCAATATGGGGTTCAGTGGCATGGTGTTATGAATGCAGTTATTAACCTTCCGGTTTCTTGCAAGTTGTTGAATTTTTGAGCATCTTAACAGTAGTAGTTTTGGCTTGAAAACCGCACCCCATGGAATTGCAACACGATATAGACAGTGTTCATTTTGTCGTGTCCTTGATCATTTTTTCACATAGAAGGTGTGCACCTGTCTGTAAGTTAGAGCAGATAAGTTGAACTGCCTCTCCAGAACGGCCTCATTATTCCCGGCGGATGGCTCAATCTGCGAACAAACCACGGCGACAGCTTCAATTTTCATGGACACCACAAAGTTGACGTTCCATATCTCTCTGAGTTCAAGGGTGAATTACCTGCTGGCTGCCTATGTATACAAAACGAACAAGACTATGTATTTGTGATAAGTGGCATGTGACTTCGTGACGACACCGGGTTGAAAGCGGTATGTTGTGTTCCGCTGAGAATTATTGAAAGATTAACATAAATGGTTTGTATTCAGGGGTTTTCAAGGATGCCGTCGTGGCCTGTTTTTGGTTACTGTCTGAACCGGTTGGAGTGGCGGCAAACGTCTAGGCATGTGGCAAATCTCGAACGCAATATGGACCACTCCGAAAAAAACTTCCGTGTTTTCCATAGAGTGTCCTGACAAATACCTTCAAATGAGCTACGGCTCTTTCCTATCAATTCTCTATCTGCTTACTATTCGTGACTGAGTACGCACGTCATTTGGCGTGGGGTAAAATCAGCATCGTCATATAAATTGTCAATAAGCCTCCAGTCACGGTCTATCAGCGGAACTGTCCGACTGACAGGGTCTATATTCTGCTCCGTATGTACGTGGACGTTATTGTTTCATTCATCCACTAATGCATAGACCCACCAGTCCGCACATTCTTTCATTCATTCATTCAATCACATGCACGTATCTGTATCTATTCATCTGCACCTCATCTATGTATCCATGTGTATGTATGTGTGTACGTATGTATATATTTATGAATACCTATGTACCTACATTACCTGCATATCTACTTCTCTGCCTCTCCTTCTATTTGAATAGTTTTGCACATCTGTTTCTATAGTTACCTGTCTGTCTGTCTGTCTGTCTGTCTGTCTGTCTGTCTGCTTGCCTCTTTGCTTTCCCTCTTATAACAACCACCAAACAATAAGCATGCGCCCTGCCCTGCATTTCATTAGATATGGTCTATCATATAAGAATCAGACTCGCTTCCCTTTTCACAAAGTGTCCTTGGTCACTCCCAGTCTCTTGTGTTAGCGCATTAAAAAAGGTGACGTGAATTGCGTTGCACACACTTCCCATTTTTGATTTTTGTTCCTCTCTCCTTCTTCATATTAAGCACATTCCCTGTTTACTTTTTGGCGGAAGGTCCACCTGTTTTGGCTGGAATTTTTCGCGACTTATCTCATCATTCAGTGAAAGTTATCTTAAAAAAAAGGTATTTTCTCAAAGTATGCGGTGACACAGTTGGTTGAGACGCTGCGCCACAAGCTGGAAGGTTGCGGGTTCGATTCCCGATGGAGTCATTGACTTCATCTTTCCGGCCGCATTATTGTTTTGTGGTTGACTGAGCCTCTAACAGAAATGAGTATCAGATGTCATGAAGGGTAAAGGTGGCCTGTGCATGGGGCTGACAAACTTACCACCTTTATGTGGCAATTGTCTAGAAATTCTGGGATCCCCAATGCCCTGGAGCCCTAAGGCTCTGTCCTGTCCTCTACAGTGATAGCTTTCGTCTCGATCCTTGCAGTTCCGTACTTACTGCCTTTCCTTGGACACTGACTCATGGATTTGAAACAGTCCTTAATTTAACTAAGAAACCCAAGAAAATCCCTCTGACTCTTTATAACATGGCTGGAAGCCTATCAATTTGTGAACAGAGTTTAAATCCGTAACGACATCTGCCAATAAGCAAGGGTTCTGTGTGTCATGTCAGTGTCATTGCATGTTAGTGAGTGACGTGCATCCACCTATAGAAAGTCAGTTTACAAGGCTTGGTTCCGGCAGTCATTTATCCATCCCATCCGTTATAAAATGAAAAAGACGGTAGTTGTGAAATCCTTGGAAGGGGCAATGTGTGTGTATTTGCATGTTAAGCAGTACTGAAGTGTACTGCAGGCTTCCAAGTGATTTAAAATTTAAATTACATCTACTTAGGGCGAGACTTCACCTTGGCTGTCATGGCTGCCGCTAAGGTTGTGATTAGCTTCCATCTCTTCAACAAAAGAGTATTAGTCACACTTTTTACAACATTTATGAAACAAATATATATAAATATATAAAGGTAAAGGGAAAGTGATCCCGTTACAGGCCTGGTGTGGCTCAGAGGGTGGGTAGAAGTACAGCTCTACTCTTCCATAACCACGGCACTAGAAGGGGGTGAATGGTCAGCAACACGCATCGGCCGAACTTTACCCCCGGAAAAGAGCCGGTACCAAATTTACAGGAGGCTAGGTGGGCCCCAGGGCCGGTCTGGACGGGCGGAAAATCTCGTCCCCACGGGGATTCGATCCCGGACCATCCAGCCCGTAGTCAGTCGCTATACCGACTGAGCTAGCCGCCCCCCCCACACACACACACATATATATATATTGGAGAAGAAACATCCTTATGCAGCGGAAAATGATATAATATCGAATAATTAATTTAAAAATGTATTTTCATAATCATAAAAATAAAATAAATATTTATGTTCATAGGTCTACGGTATTTTTTCCTACCCTCTTGTAGCGCACACCTAATTTTTTAAATATTGTGTAGCTAATGTTACTTGTAGATAATGTAAGTTTATATCCCGCAAAAATAACAGTGCTAATAAATTATGGCGCTGATCTTATGCTTAGGTTGTCAGAATATCTAACCCAAGTGGTGTCAAAATACTCTATCACCTGTGTCTTAAGTATTACAAGTTATTGTTTAACGATATGCGTTTGTGGTACTAATGCTATCCTGTAACTGCAAGAAAAGCTTGAAATTAGGTTAAATGATGTTCCAAAATTAGAGTATTGCGCAAACTGACAACAAATATAGTTTTCGACGGTACGGATTTGAGACAAGCTCTTTTTGTGTGTATGAACACGTGAAGCCACTTTATAATTCAGAAATTCAAAAATACGAAATTTTTTTTTTTGTGTAAGACACGAAACTTATGCAACTTTGTTTTCACATTAAAATGTGGCTGGTGAGAATAACCGCATACGTATGATTTGGGTGCGGAATGTACAGAAAGTCATAGGAGTGCGCTGAGGAAAGAAAGTGTGATTATGTATATTTTTTCAGGAGTGTTCGCAAAATAGCGAAAAGCAACTATTAGGTTCGTAATGTTTGTCTGTCTCTCCGTCCTTCTGTCTCCATTAAAAAACCCGCCTCGCTCTAGGCGGATTGTCATGAAATCTGATATTTGAATATTTAAAAAAAAAAGAAAAATATGGCGTGAAATTTGAAGCTTCATTCAAATGTGACAAGAAAAAAAGTTAATTTGCATGAGGACCAATACACAATTTTGATCATATGTCGCTCAGTTCTTCTTAGAATGAAAAATGTTTCTGACAAACTTTGTAGAGAAAATCAAAACACACATTTCATATTAAATAACTTTTTTTTTTTGAGTATCGTGCCGTCTATGAGATAATGTGGAACACCTTGTAGAGTTGGGTAGGCAACATATAACGATAGAGCGCATTGCGTCCTCGATACCTAAAGCTGAAAATACTCTCAGATTATGTAATACTTATTGCTTTTCCACTGTAACAACTGTAATACGAACGTGCCTGAATAATACGTTACCCTACTTTGCCTTTCTTGTTTATTTCTGGGGCGCTACAAACCAAATAGCACCTAGGCCGCCTCATTGCTGAGGCTTCTAGATCACACACTATTAGACACACACACACACACACACACACATACCTGGTAAGGCTCCTCTGAGCGAGTGATCAGCTCGCCTCAGTGACCGCTCAACACACAGCAAACACAAAAGACGAACATCTATGCTTTGAGCGGGATTCGCACCCGCATTCCCATCAAGATAGAGGCTGCAGACCTATGCCTTGGGCTGCACGGCCGCAGGGATTAGTTAATTATGTATCTACCTTTATGGAACATTCTGACGTGTGGAAATATATACATATCTAATAATGTCGCAGTTAATTAGACATTCTATTCACAGTTTAAGAGAGACTAGGGTAAGCATGGGTCATTTTCTGTACCGTTCCTTCTACGACGCGAATACATGTGGTCACAGTAGTCGAGTAACTTTATAGAGAGTGTAGAATGCATTTAAAAAAACTCTTGGAGCTTCAACCATTTGTACAAAAATGCGAAGTTCCTCTCTCTATATTACGTAATTCAATGAATTTACGTACGTCTATATTCATACACTTTTTTAATTTCTTCACTGTTCAGCTGTTTGCAAGCATAAACGGTGTTGGAATGCAAAATATCTGCTTCGACCCTGAAGAATGAAATAGCCCGTTTCTCCTAAACATCTGTACTTGCATATCAGACTAGACGGCATTACATACCGGGAAAGAAGAAATGTTTATTGTAACCTCTGTGAATTTCAAATCTTCTATTGTAAATTACTCGTGTTCGGTGGTCATTTATGCAGGTTCGTGTTTGTAATGGTGTCTTGAATTTAATGACACTGTTGTCACTAATTGCATCGTAGGCCGTGTTAAAGTATTGTTGTGGAAAACAATGAAAATAGGGGAGTAGTGTGAAGATCCTCTGAAGCGTTCCTACAGACTTCACCATCCAGCCTGTCGTAATAGTTTTCTGCTTTTGGTCTTGACCTGGATTGAGTTCGTTCAGAAGAGATCTTCAAGACAAGACCTTTTCACTTTCAAGGGTCTAGAGCAGTGTGACGTCAGTATTGTGAAAACAAAGGTGCAGAAATCTTTCCAATGTCCGTAGCTTTTACGAAAAGAACATGAGATCTCCAAATTCTGAAAGCACTTTATGGATTATATAAACTTAGTTTACAGTAAGTATTAACTTGGAGTTCTGATTTTGAACAAACGTAAACATTTCGTCATACGGTATTTTTTATACCATTTTACAATTAAATGTAGGTCTTGCAAGCGACCTGGCGGTTACAGTCCACATATTATTAATCATCACATTGTCACCATACACTTGACAGTTCTGGTGATGGATCTCACTTGGTAGCACATTCCTAGCGTTCAAAAAACGAATTACACACCTATTTCACATTCGGCGGCCCCTTCAACTGTCTTAAACGTGTTTAACGCACAGGAACAAACATAAACATAACACGAATTCACGAAATGGCGTCTGTGGCTTCTCAACTGATAGAGGAAGTCACTGCACATGAGCAAAGTGACAGTCTCGAGGATGCGCGAGAGATATGCGCAGACGGTACTTACTTTCCGAATAACCTACGTACGTGTAACACACTGCATAGATTGAAATGGGTAAAAGGCAAAACAATCCCTGTAGAGGCCTGGAAAGGCCCTGAGGGTTCCAGGAGGTTCAGGCTCTCAGATTTCCTGATAATGCGCACATGCAAGTGGTAAGTTGTAAGCCCTACGCACCGGCCGCATTTACCTTCCTCCCACCCTGAAGACACCCCAGGTACTTATTTCTGCTAGAGGCTGAGTCGACACCATGACCAGAAGGATTATGTCAGTGAAAAATTCCAATGACACCATCGGGAATCGAACCCGCAACCTCCGTTTTGTAGCGCAGTGGCTCAACCAACTCTGCCAAGAATGAAATATATATATTAAATACAATTTTTAACCATGAGGTGCAATAACCCCACAGGACCTGAGTATCTTTTAAAGATGTGCAACCAGCGTGTATACAGAGCCTTTATAAAATACACGACATTATGATAGGGGCGTGTTATACGATGTGTACACAGTTCTGTAAACGTATCGTCGCTGAGTCGTGACCCATTTTTATTTTGGAGCGTGAAGACTAAAAATAAAGTGTGAGTAATTATAGAGGGGATTTATTTAAGAATTCTTATTCCAAGGTTACAGAAAATTGTTTTAAAAAGTTATGAAAGATGCTCTTAATTCTGTCTTTACTCTTCCAAAGAGCGCGCTGCACCCAAAGAAATTCCAGGCGCCTTACGAATACTCTTTCATCTGTCTTCTACAGGAGGAACTGTCATTGAATTTTGTACTTTGCATATTATTACACTTACTGAAGGCCGTTGTGGGTGTCATGACTTTGAAGAGCACGAGAGTGAGGATAGAAGGACTGTCGGCACGTCAAAGAAGCCACGGACAGAACTTCTGTTTTAGGGGGTAACCCTGTGGCTGTAGACTGTGCAATTGCCTCTGATGTTCAGGATGAAGGAGTCGCCCATGGAGGCCCACTCGGGGGACATTCGAACGGATGTCGTGTTCTGTTGCGTTATCCACTTCCAGTCTGCCTCCTCTGGTATCAGGGCTGTCCTTTTGTTCCCCATGCTGGTGCCTCGGAATGACGTAAATCTATGACGCGTCGCAAACCACCCTGTTCTGTCAAGATAGCGGGCCACTGTAATAAGCTGTCAGATACTTAGTCAACGTCGGTAGTGCATTGCAGAAGGTAAAAAGCTGGAAGAGCAAAATTGTAATTAAGTTACACATAACAAATTTAATAACATCACCGTTTGCATAATTACATCAAGAGTATTTCATACCGGTAACGTAGTATTAATATTATTACAATTTAAAAAAAGCGGAAAATAAATATATAATGCACGCATAAGTTGGCGGTACATTAGGCAAATAAGCCCATCGACACGCACGCAAAATTAACCTGCACCACACCATACAAATTAAAAGCAAACCGACACTCAGTAGGTGACCAGCTAATTATTCTACTCTTAAGTATAGATTATTAAGTATAAAACATTTTACCGAACTTTCAACTGAAGTTGAGTAAAGAGAGACCAACTTGATGCCACTTGTTTTATTATTACTTTATTCAATGCTCAACATGTTTCGGACGTTAATACATCCATCCT
>Ga0123357_10012042_pt1 | contig 11135 bp, 7 predicted proteins | sample TergutEmb28metaG_FD_89873 | JGI IMG/M metagenome (GOLD analysis project Ga0123357, IMG submission 89873) | Embiratermes neotenicus P4 segment gut microbial communities from Petit-Saut dam, French Guiana - Emb289 P4 | ecosystem: Host-associated > Arthropoda: Insects > Digestive system > Gut ... | reverse complement strand
GGGGGGGGGGGGGGGGGGGGGGGGGGGGGGGGCAGTTGACTGGATATGAAGCTGACCACACCTACCTTTAGTGCCAAGGTTAAGAATGCATGGAGCTATACTTCCACTGTTCCGTGTGCCTTTATGGCATGTGTGTTGGCTTATCTTGTGTGTTAACTGACCAAAAAAATGAGGTGATATTGTACAAAAACTTCTCATGTTGGGTTGATTTTAATTACCTTAGTGTCAACAGCTTGCCAGTAATTTGGTCACTGTTTAGAATTTGTAAGATTTTTGGCACTGCTGTTAGTTGGAGTGAGGTCAAGGTGGCATGGACTGGGCTTGGTTAGGGTCTGTCATGTATGTAAGAACTGTGGATAAATATGGGTTTTTGGTATGAAATTAACACGTTCTCCTGTCCTCCTGTAGCATCTGCAATTAGTGACTTTTATTCTTTCTGTAAGGTGCATTTGCAGAATTGTGAAAAGGGACTTAGCTTTATGTCTGCCTGTCTGTCCATCCATCTGCATGGGACATTTTGGCTCCCACTGGATGGATTTTTATGAAATTTTATATTAGAGTATTTATTGAAAATATATCAAAACTTGAAAGTTTTAGTAAAATCTGATAAGAATAACAGGTACTTTACATGAAGAACAGTACATTTTTATTGTATCTCATTCATTTCTTCATGGAATGAGAGTTTTTTTCAGACAAAAGTTGTAAAGAGAACCAGAAGTACATTTTATGTTCATTAACTTTGTTTAAAAAATTATGCTGTTCATGGGATAAGGTAGGAAAATATTGTAGAGCCTAATGGGCTACAGATAACAATCTTCTCAATTTTTAATCTAATATGGATAAAATTCCCCACACAAGATGTCCACAAAATATTTTTGAGTAATTGTGTGTTTTGTGAAAATCAGTGTAGTGAAATCCCCCATTATCCAGTTAAGGTGACAGTAGCTTGAGAGACTGCACATGATGCTGTGGAGTGGGCCTGCACCTGTGGGGCACAGTCTGAAGTATAGAAGTGCTTCATGCTTCTGCCTTATATTTCCACATTCTAATTATGTCGACCCTTTGGTGCTGCAGTTAAGTACCTGTGCCGCTGGAATGTAAATGACAGTCGTTACTTCGCATGATCTTGGGTGATGACATACGTGATGTTCTGTTTTCTCAGCCTCACATGGGCACTGAAGGTGGCACTGTTTTGGGGATGACTGTACATTAATGTATTGCATTATGGAATTGGTTTAATTTAAATACTGGTGCATTGTTTCACTATTCTGTAACTGAGGAGTTGCTTGCGTGGATATACATGCTTCTCAACACTGAACAAACTTGAAGAGCAGAATTGCTTAGATTTTTGAACCTGTTTGTGTAGAGGGTACTGTAGAACTCCAGAAGGCTATGTTTGTTTTGGCAGACTGATGGACTGCAGTTCAGTGATCTGTATGTGCATATTGCTGTGTCCAATTGAAGGCATCTGTAATTCAGCTGTGTAATGTGTCTTCCTCAGTGGAAGGTGTTTTTCTCATTGCAGACTCTTGGATTAGTATTTCAGTATCATTTGAGTATCTTTTCCCTAGCTGAGCGTGATTGTATAGGGGAATGTGTTTTTGAAGAGTAGGAAAAAGCCAGTTTCTCTTACAGACAGTTTGCTTTTGAGTAGTTAGAAGTGTTATGAGTGCATTTAACATATCAAGTCTTAGCTGAGTGCTTTCTTGGCAGATTCAGCTTAATTGAGTAATGATTAATGTCACAAAGGAAATACACATCATTTTTCCACTTGTAGTAGTATTGCAGCTGTGGGAACTTCTATAGATATTTTTTTTTGCACACTATAACAAAGAAGGCATTGCTGTCACTGGTGGTTAAACCAGGACTGCCCACATCACGCCAGAAAGCAGGACCATTTGTTTTCATTGGTGGCATACTGGGTCCCCAAAACCAGAAAAGTTAAAGATGCTGTTGGTGCAGAAAATGACAGCTACAGTCTTCTGGGACTGCAGAGATGTCCTTGTGAAATTATTTGTTACAAAGGATGACCATCAATGCTGAGTTGCACCGGGAAACACTTAAAAGGATCCATAATGGTCAATTCAGAACTGATGACAAGGCCTACTGACAAGTGGAATTAATCGCATGGCAGCATGCTACCGCATGTTGCTCCCACATATGCGCCTTACTGGAACATTTCACTTGTTTCTCTAGCTCGAAGTTTTTGGCTGGTTAGAATCTGAGGAGGGATTAAAAGACAGAAGGCACACAGATCTGCCCTAAAGGCTTGGCGGTGCCCATTTTCAACAAAGGCGTACACAAGCTGGTTCCATGATACGTTGAGTGCCTCAGTTTTGGTGGTGACTGTTTAGTGGTAGGTTAATGTAGTTACCAGCATATTGCAATAAGGATAATTTAAAAAAAAAAAATTTGAAATATCTGTTACATGAGTGGATTTTACTTTTTGGATGTGCTGCTTATTTAAATTCTTCCGTTTTCTTCCTTAGTTGATTAGTGAGGTTTTTAAAAATGTCAGCCACTCTTGGTTGTGTTGTTATACTTGCATCCCAGTATTCTCAGATACAGTGTTCTTACCAAGAAGCTATTCAGAAACCACTGTTAAACAGACACTTCTGCACAACTTCACCCTTGGTGAAACATTTTCCTACAGATAATGCAATGTCTCTGGCAGTCTGAAAACTCATTTATTTTTTGCAGAAGTGTTTTTGTTCTCTGCTGAGAGGTGCTTGGCCAGTTTTGTTACTTACATTTGGCATTCACTGATACCCATTTTTGGTCTTACCAGGTTGTTTCACTTGGAAGTGGTAATAATAGTTGTACTTCTTAGGTACAGTGTTTCTCAGCAAAGAAGGTAAAACATTTTGTCTCCTGCAGTTCTAGCCTGGTATTTCTATTTGTCCATTCTAGATTGAATGCTCTATTGTCCGATCTAATATTTTGCCTTTTTGATCTCATGATGGGTGGTAAAAGTGTGTGTTAAAAATGCAAGCTGATAGAAATTGCCAGCAAATGAAAAATGCTGCTGCAGCCACTCAGAAACAGAATAATACTAATTCTACTTTATGTACAAGCATATTGAGGATTGGATAGATGAACCTTGTGGCTTGCTAAGCTAGTAGTATTAGGGGGTGGGGGTAAGAAATTTTAATGTTGTTTCAGGGTGGATAGTAACCATCTTATGACTACTTTTCTCTATTAAGTTGAACAGTGATTAAATACCAAACAAGGGTGGTCACCCGTTACAAGGACGCTGAATGTATATGTGAATTTGTAAACACGTTTGCAATGCCTGACCATTTTTGTGACTCATTGCTGGTTTAAGAAAAATGAAGTGAAGTACTCATATTGTACGTTGGTTACTTTCTGAACTGAAAAAAGCCAACAAGGAAGATTGAATGTGCTTTTGTAAGTAGAAAATAACATTTGAAAAGAGGTCTGAAGAAAAAGGTACAGTTTCAGCAGTGAAACTGTGTGGTAACCTGACAGTAAGGAACATATTGGTAAAGTCTGTGTACTGTGTCACAGGAGTGCACCATCTGCAATCTGTATCCTTGCTTTACATATCGTATATCATTCTGTATGGTGTTGTTTCCTTTAATTAATTGTTGCTTGGTGTTACATATAAAAGTAGTGTCAGATGTGTATCAGCCATAGCTAGTTTTAAACAAACTAATTTGGTATAACAGTTGAGACTTCTTCGCTGCTACTGGGTACACAGCTGACGTTTCATTGTTTGTGCTGGTCGCTTTGATGGTAATGTAAACACATTTCTTTGTAGGGGACAAGCTAGGAAGAGTGGTGCACATCATTCAGTCTCGAGAGCCTTCATTGAGGGATTCAAACCCGGATGAGATTGAGATTGACTTTGAAACTCTGAAGCCATCTACCTTACGGGAATTGGAGTCGTATGTTGCATCCTGTCTTAGGAAAAAGCCACGTAAGCCATACTGTAAGTTTCATTACTAATGACACACCAACGTGTAGTATGTCAGTGCTGATCAGCTGGGACAGCAGCTGGTTCCACTGGAATGCTATTTGGTGTGTGTGGTTCTGATAATTGTGCATGGGGGAGGAGCAGATGACATAGATGGAGGTAATGGGGATGTGTTTGTGTTGTCATGACACTGCTCTTGTTGGGAATGTGATGAAAGTCCTTGTTAGACTGTGGTATTGGGGATGCTTGCGCATTGTCATGAATCAGACTTCATGGGGTTGTTTGTGATATGTCATGAGAAGTACACTGATGGGGTTGTGTTGCCATTGTGTCTCTCCACTGACGTGTTTGTGCGCAACAGTAATTATGTGACAGTGTGGAAGACTCGGGCTTAGATGTGCGTCTTTCTACAGGTGGAAGGTGATTGGCACGGGAATCGTAACAACGCGTGCGCTGTGCAGTGAAAATTAAATATCTAGTCATCCCTCTGCCCCAACACCAGAAGTCCGGTTGGAGAGCGCCGAAACAACACTCTTTGGAGAGACACTATTCAGATAGTTAGGGGTTGGGGGCATTTTATGCGGGGTATGTTGTATAGTGTTGCGAGACATCAAAGTTTTAAACGTTGTGGTAAGCAGCTACTGTTTAGGTTTGAGCAATCAATGCAGTCCAGTCTGTAAATCAGTAGGTTCTGTGTAGTTTTCAAACCCTAATTTGCCGGTTGTATTAAATTGTATAAATGTTTTTTGTACGAATTTGGTTTTTTGCCAGAGGTGGGGTGGTGTAGGTCTGACATGACAAGCACAAGTTAATTATATACTTATGTTGAATTGTATGGTGTGATGTCATTGTTTTGTGAGTTGAGGGAGAATGTGAAGCTTCCTGTTTGTAATAATTTTGGGTGAATGGCAGCTGTGCTTGCTCAACATGAAGATAATAGCTAAATTGCTTTTTTATGTGATACAGAATCTACCTCTTCGAACAATGACATTTATGCTTTCTGTATAGGGATGTGGAATGGTGTGGCTGGTTGGGCACATAGAGCTAACAGGTGGTGGTACAAAGTGATCATATTTATGTGCTTGGAGTGCTGTTGTGTTATGTACACATTTTTATGGAGAGTTGTTTGTGCGTTCGTGATTGGTGCTTCCTTGGCAAGTGTGCAGGCATTACATGCAGTGTAATGTGTGAGCTTTCAAGGTACAGGGACTGGGTTTGTGTTTATGAATGGTGATGGAGAATGTTAAATCTGAACTGTAAAGAGAAGGCAGGTAATACAGTGGAACTTGGATTTTATGTTGCTGGACGCTGTGTTTTCCTTTGTTACGTGCACTTTTTTTTATTATGTATGAACGTCCATAAGCACAGTGTTATATTTTCCTGGTACACGTGTTTGTGCTTTTTAACACATTCCCCAGTTATATATTCAAACTGAACATAAATCGGCCAGTTGCTGTTCTCAGTCTGAAATCCTAATTGGAAGGATTGTCGCTTAGCTTTTGTGTCTTCTTTGTTGTCTTCATGTATGCATTCAATCCTGTGGCTTCAAGGATCTAAAAGAAAGCTTAAGGGCTGTGCCAGCAGAGCGAAGTGGTGATGCGCATTGATGCCAGACCTGTTTAATGACTACACTTTATGAGAGGTAGTAGTGATTTTTTAATCTACTGCAGATAGAACTGGCAGCCAGTTCTGTTGTATTTTGTTTGTATGATTTTTTGTGATAGCACAGGTGCCTCTGTAGAATGTTGCAGTCACTGTTCTCAAACAGATGGCAAGGCTTGGGTCATCAGTAGCTTAGGTGGAGTATGGAGTGTGTGTGTTAAATTTACAGATTGTGCTGTGATTGACGACATGGTAGCTTTGAGAATTAGGTGCACGTGTTTAATTGGAATGCGAAAAAGCAGAGAAGTATTTAAATGGGCACATGGAGGAAGTGGATTATATTGCAGTTTTAATGTGTATAAAATTTTACAAAAATTCTCATTTCCTTGATTTTAACATTTATTTTGAACGGTCCCTTCAGAAGTGTAATATCCAGGTTTCACTGTATTCAAAGGCTGAAGTGTCAAGAACAAAGAGAGCTTCATAATAACTTCTGTTAGTCGTAAAAGTTTCAAGTATTACGAATTCACATGCATTCCATATTGTCACTAGAAAAGTGCTTTATCTAGTCACATTTTATGAGATTCATTGATTCATTTAATAAAGGTTCTTTTATGTATTGAAATGGCATTTAATGTTACTTTCGTAAATGAAGATTTATGTAATGAAATGTCATCTTATTAGTAATGTCGGGAATGATTACATTTTTATTTTAACATCTGTATGGGCTACAAATGTTTTACTGTTACAAGTTTGTGGTTGAAATGTGTGCAGGCATACATACTTACATAGCAAGCTGTTTTACATAAAATTTGATGTTACATTTTGGTGTTGTGGGTTATTTCTTAATTTGCTGACTGTGTGATGGAGGAACACAACACAGGTGCCCATATGGATACTGTTTTGAAATGTTGGTACCTATTTACGATCGAGTCGTAACGTATGAACATACAGTAAAAGTCCGTCATTGTGAATGTTTATTTTGAGAATTCTGTAATTCCAACAGTTCTACATTGCACTCTCACCCTCTGTGTGATGTGTATAGTAACATTATTAGGTAACAGTGAGGGCTGTCAGCTTTTCCCCTGCTGTGAGCAGTATGAAGGTCTTTGTTAATCTTAGGACTACTACTTCAACATTATACCTTTGTGTAAGCTGCAGTTTCCCTTCCTTGGGGTTTTGCAGTCAAAAGAAAATGGTGGGACAAAGCTGCAGTATGTGCTTGGCCTGGGCAGCTTCCATCACCACTGGTGTTACAGGGGCACCATAGTAGTTAAGAAGTGAAGTAAAACTATTTCTTACTTATGTGCGTCAATCCCATGGTGAGCCTAGAGGGGGGAGGTGACAACAGGCTAGAGAAAATTGCGTAATGAGGGGCTTAATGATTTAATTGTAATCTCCATGAGATGTGTATCAGTCAGTGACCTGTTCGTACAGTTGTATGTGTTATGTTGGTGAGCTGTTGAGGTTTGTGCTTTGCTGATACACTGTACTGTTTAATGCTGGCAATCACATTGGACGTGCAGGATATGAAATATCTTAATATTTGTGCTCCTGTTAAGTGTTGTTAATACAAGGCAGTTAATGTGCATGCTGTAAGTATTGTTTTGATGGCAGTAAACAGTATCATGGTTATGTTCTTGAGCTTCTGGAAAGACGGACGATTGCCACACATTGTCTGTAGCTACAGCTGTACACACCTTGGTGGCTATGATTGTGACAGTGGTAACACAGCTGTGTAACGTGTTCCTGAAACTGCAGCAGATATGTTGTATGTTTCAGTAATTACCCCTGTGTTAGCACATTTTCTTACACATTGATTCTTTCTCCTTCGTTGGCCCTTGATATATAAGCAGCAGCAGATGATACGGGCTGCTCTAAAAATTTATGTCTGGTGGTCTTGAGAACAGTCTTACTATTTTGTAATGTGTTCAGATTCAGTAACCATGCTCAACACTCTGGGCAGTGTGTTGGGACTGCACCAATACAGTGTTGCAATGTTTGCTGTGTCTGCCGTGTAACATTACTGCAGTGGATGGAGGAGGAATGCAGTAGAAATATAAGTGCTCAGACTTGTGTGTCGTGTGTCGTGGTTAGGCACCAGCCTGTCACTGAGAGGCCGTGTCTTTGTCCCAGACCATTGCATTTCAGATTTGAGGTAGATGGCTAAACAGGGGTTGGGTTCCCCCCCCCCCCCAAGTACTTTTGGTTTTGTCTGTCATCATTTTCCCAATGCTGAGTGTTGATCATTGATTGATTCATTCATTCATTCATACTAAAGCTATGTAATCTTGGCAGTTGACAGTTTTGAATAACATGCTTAAGAATAAAAAATAAACCTAACCCTTTGGTGCCTGACATCCAGTATACACATGACGTGTGATACTCAAAATGCCTAATGTGGGTATAGTTAATGGCTGTTTAATGGCCTTCCTGATGCATAGCTGTCGTTTAAACTACAGTCTCCTGCACATCACAGGGGCATTTAAATCTGTTGCTGGAGGGTTAGAAATTGGTGCAACCACAAGATGTACATATGCAGATTATGACAAATTTTGTGGTGAAAGTTAAAAACTTTTGTTTTGGTATTGAAGTTTTGGTAAAACTGTGAGCATTGGTTGCATGGCTAATGTAGTGAGGGCTCCTGTTTGGTCCACATGGCAGCACATTTTACTGAAGTGCCAGTACATAGCAGCTGATCAAGCACACTTGTTAGTGTGGCATAAAGAGTGGCTACTGTTAGTGAAATGGCTTAGTGTAAACCAAAGAGAGAGTTGCTTTGCAGAACAAAGTCATGTCACCACAGCTTGTGATTTCAGTCTGCCATTTTATGTTACAATCAGAAGTGCTTGTATTTTCTCAGATGTTTTGTACTCGTATGCTGAATGTCTGTACCAATCCTGATACCTGGCAGCAGCTCAGCCTGGATGGTGCTGGGCTACCGGAGCACCACTGTGTATAGTACAAGTTTTTTGGCCACAATTTTTACCCCTGTCAGGTCTTTGCCTTGCATCAGCTGTACTGTTAAATTTGTGCTGATGTTATTACTTGAACAAAGTGACTGCCTGCTTGTACTTCGATGTACATAGTGTCTTGAGTAATGGCTGCATTAGGCATGGGTATTTGTTGATGTGCATGGCTACTGTATTCCTGAGAACTACCATGTGAATCACATTAGCATAAAGTGAGAACAATTATCAGTTATTAAATAATGGAGTGTCCAGGATAGAGGGGGTGCATTATGTACTGTATGTACTAGCCTACCCAACATATGGCAAATGTGGAGTTTGATCTGGAATATGATGCAATAAATGCAGTCCTGTTCAGTAGTTGACCCTTTCATTGCCTAGAGCTGGTGTGGTGTGATCTGGAGTGGGTTCATAAACTTGTGAGCCAGTGTGATCCACCCTCCTGGAAACTAATTCCCTCATGCTGATTGTTTGTACTCATCAGATGGTGATAGTGATGATAAAATAGTGTCTATAATATGCTGTGAGCTGTGTCAATGGTTGTAATTACAGTACATGGAATTTGTTAGGTTCATGGCTGTATATACAGTCTGGACTGTCTTACAGGTGTCATCCTGCAATGAATTACTGTAAAATATATAAGGTCAACGAAATATATTGTGTGTGATGGACTTACCCTATGTTGGTGTTTCCTGTAAGCGGATATGATAGAGAACACACAGTTCGATGCCTACTCCCGGTTCGCTTCTCATCATACCTGCTTACAGGAAACTTCAACATAGAGATGACACTTATAAGACAGTCCAGACTGTATATACACAATTTCCATGTACTTTACTTGTAAGTTGACATCTCACAGCATGTTATAGACTATTATATCATCAGATATAATCACGTAAACATTGTAATCTACTGATTTTATTGAGTTTGTAACCTTAATGATTTTTGTAACTTTAGCACAGTAGAAGGATAAGACTGAAGATGACGTAGATGCATCGAAACATGTAGGAGAGTGCTTACGGTATATAAAATATTGTCAGTTATATATGTTGTGCATTTGTTGGTCTGATAATCATCCATACAAGACGCACAGTACGTACATCTGAATAATATGTGAAACTATTATAGACTGTCCAAAAATTATGTATATTAGGAGACCGAATTTAAAAAACTGTGGACATTTCAGAGCTTGAGCCCCCCCCCCCCCCAAAAAAAAAAAAAAAAAAAATATTAACAAAAAAAAATTTTTAATAAAAAAAAAACACAAAAATAAAAAATATAGAAAAATAAATAAAACAGAAAAAAAAAATAGTTAAGAGAGAACAAATAAAAAAAAAAAAAAAAAAAAAAAAAAAAATGAGCCCCACCCCCCACAAAAAAAAAAAAAAAAAAAAATTTCTAGTAAAGAAATATGTGTTACACCTAAAACCACAGTATCTGAACTAGCAGGTATCAAAAGTCATTTGGATATCTTCATAAAATGGCGAATGCAGATTCTAAATTAAAATTGTACATTTGTTAATACTCCAAGTAGCTGTTTTTCCTTCTAGTTTTTGTACATTTTGGTGTAACAGCTGATGACTGCTGACACATTTAGTGCAGCTCTTGTGTTGCATTCAGTATTGGGATCATCATCATCGTCGTCGTCTAATTCTAAGAGCAAGATCAATGCTGAAGAGCATTTACTCCAAGCTCTTGCAACTTGAGGATTGCACTACCTGAAAATCTTGCGCCTGCTTCTCATGGTGCTTCTTGTGTTTGGGAAGGCCTTCATTTCGCAGTACCTGTTTGTGCAATTCCAGCACTTTTTCCTTGTCAGCTTCAGCTTGTGCATTGCTTATTGACCTGGTGTGCTGTGCAGCATCCACATATGTCTAGGACGTGTTTACCTCCATGTTGAATCTGGAAAAGTCATGCACGTACTGGAGGCCATAGCTTATACCATGCTCCATTTATACATGCTTGTATTGAGAGTATGGTTATGCCACACTTCATACATGCATTTACAAATGGTGATGCCAATATATACATTTATTGTGGACTTCTTCCCATGCATCAGCAATTATCAGTCTGGTATCTCTAATTGTGAATGCCGTCGAGAAGTCTTTAAGTGCCGTCTTGTTATTTGCACAATGTGACTAGTGAGGTTTGAGGTTTTTACTTTGGTGTGCACTGAAGGTGCAGTCAGTGCTTCTGGTATATGACACTTCCATCGGATGACTTACCTTACACGGTATATCACAATAAAGAGCATGCAAATTTGGTGACATTTCTGTACAGCTTAAAATTTCTGCTAGATAGTGGTACACTACAGACCAACAGCCTGTGTGTATATATACGGTACAGTGCAGACCATTGGCAGTGTGTATATACAGTACAGTGAAGACCATCGGCAGTGTGTGTTTACGGTGCTGTGCAGACGAACAGCAGTGTGTATATATACAGGGTGTCCCAGGAGAAATGTGCCAGACTTCGGGAGAGTGTTCCTTAGGTCAAACTATACCGATATAACCCAAAACACCTGTATCCAAAGTTCAATGGTTACGGAGATAATGGCCAGAGAAGTTTGAAACTTTGACAGCTATTACTCACTTATTGATTACCAAATACATATTGAAACTGGCAGG
>Ga0123357_10012041_pt1 | contig 11135 bp, 5 predicted proteins | sample TergutEmb28metaG_FD_89873 | JGI IMG/M metagenome (GOLD analysis project Ga0123357, IMG submission 89873) | Embiratermes neotenicus P4 segment gut microbial communities from Petit-Saut dam, French Guiana - Emb289 P4 | ecosystem: Host-associated > Arthropoda: Insects > Digestive system > Gut ... | reverse complement strand
TCAGAAGCTTGCGACTTATTTGTTGAGTTATTTCATGGGTTGTATTGGTCTGGTTCGATGTGTGTTGGTGTTACGTTGTGGTTTGGCTGTGGTGGTGTGGCATCCGTATGCAGGCTGAAGCAGCTGCTGCAGCCTGCATACGCATACCACACCACCACAGCCAAACCACAACGTAACACCAAGACACAAGCACTAGCGCCTCAGCCTGCATACGGATACCACACCACCACAGCCAAACCACAACGTAACACCAACACACATCGAACCAGAGCAATTCAACCCATGAAATGACTCAACAAATAAGTCGCAAGCTCCTGAGGATGGATGTATTAACTTCCGAAATATGTTGAGCATTAAATAACGAAATAATAAAGCAAGTGACACCAAGTTGGTCTCTATTTATTCAAGTATCAAGATGATGCACAGTCCAATAAACATAAGAATAAAAATAACTACAGCGTACCTGAAATTCAATTGTAATTAAAGAGATTCTCTTTTCCATACTTCAGTACGACACACATACAGCATTCAGTATTCAGTGAGAATAGGTTTAAAGTGACTCTGCTATTCATTTTTAATTCAGTTCTTTGAGAATGGGAGAGAATGGATCCCGAGTTATTCGATGTAAATTCAATCACATCCACTGCCGTCAAATATTCCAAAATAAACAATTTTGTCACTTTCTATTCGTCCGTTCGTTCTCTGTTCATCCGTTTTTATTTCTGTATCGGTGATGCAAGAATCGCAGGATGATTGCTTCCACTAGGTGTACAGAAGGATAAAAATCCCCATCCGTCATCATTCTCGAGGGAAATCGGTAATGAACAGGGATATTTGATCGGAAGTCTACAGAAAGTAAAGCGACGTATGGGGACAGAGGATAAGGTTCTGTATATGGAAGCTTCATTTTATACATACATATTCACGGAGGGTTATAGAACAGTACTACTGCTATTCACAACCGTGGTATAGCCGCATTATACATCGAGCTTTGGGTCTCTCGCGGGTCCAATAGCACTGATGGCCAGTGACTAATTAAACATTAGCCCGTGGGACGCGAGAATGGAAATACACGCCTATATCTCCAGCTCTCGCAGGTTACCACGTACGGAGTTGCACACTGTAATATGCTGGCTTCAGCAGAAGTTACTCAGTGACAGCAGACTGTCCAGGTACATCGATATAGAGGAAATGAAACTCGTAAATAACAGAAGGATATCTGATCCTCCCGTCCGTATTTTAAAATCACATTCTTTTTCCCTAAGCCAAAATTAATTATTCCGGAAACAGATGACTTCTAAAAGGGAAGTACAAAAATAATGTATCCATTAATTTGACTAATTTTACATTCTGGAAGAGGTGTTGTGCACATAATTTATAGAAACTAATAGACTTGTATTAAGATTCAACTATGATGAAGTCCAAGAATTTGTATTTCAAATACCCGATCAAACTAAACTCGTGTATTTTGTAGTAAAAACGAAGTTAATAAACAGGCGTATTGTTTTATTTGTATAATTAATAGTAAATAGGCTTAACTATATAATTTCAAGATAAATTCCTACGATTTGTACAAAAAGTTTCCCAGATTTCATGACAACCGCACAGGATGGTGGTAAGGTTGTCAGCCTTAAGCACCGACCGCCTTTACCCCCAGGAAATGCTCCTGTTGGAGGCTGAGTCGACCCCAGGGCGATAGAGGAATGGGAAGGATTCTATGTTAAAGAAAAATTCCAATGACACCAGCTGGAATCGAACCAGCGACCTTCCGATTTGTAGCACAGCACCTTAACCACTGTGCTACCGCGATCCCTTCTGTATGTCAGCTATATAGGCTTTTATCCGGTCGCATCGCTCAGACGTCAAAGCAGTTAAAGTTGCTAAAACTGGCATAAATTCTGCACAAGTTTCATAAAAAACGCATGGCCAAAATATTTTCTTTAAGCTCTAAGTTTCAAGGGTGAAGATAAGTTAAAGATCAAAACACGTCAATCCGATTTATTGCCTGTGAAATACATTCCGACTGATTACGCAACCCAGAGCGAGTGTGTCTAGCCTATCATTTGTTGAAGAATTACTAGCGCTCTTGTTTTGGAAAGACGCTCGTTTCACGCGTCTCATGTTTTAGAACTTTTGTCTTAGTACATATTCTGTTCATAAGAGATAAGCCTTGCGCAAAACCCGACATAAAAGGAATATGTAGAAATAACAGAAACTTGACTATTTGGTTTCGTTTGGTTACGCTGACTGAGAAAGTGTTGTAACTAGCCGTGACTTTCTACTATTACAGAAAACGTCAAACATAACCTTAAATTTACAGCCATAAATTACACTTTTTATAAATCATCGTTGTTCTATCTGCAATAATTACATCTCGAAATCCGACGACTTTCGAAGGAAGATTTAAGTATCCATTAAAATATGCTAATACTTACAGCGAGTAAACAGATAAAATATTTGAAGGAACTGACAAAATTTACTCTGTCAAAGATGATGATTCGGCATAAATCTTCAACTTAAGGTCTCCAGATCAAGTCAGATTACCAGCTGCACACCCACTGAATTACGGAGAATAAACTGGCATAAATGACCCTTCAGTATTCTGACCATCCCCCAACGTTTCAATGGATATTGTAAGAAGGGAACTAAATTAGATTATTTGACATTAAAAATGAACACAGAATACAGAAAAGTACTATTTATCTTTTGAAAAGAGGGTTTACGTTTCGTGTTATTTAAGAAGAAAATATTGTCGCTGCTGTTGTTTGTTTGTTTTTGCTCCTGCTGCCGTCCCCACCGACTCTTGACTATTACTACTCTTAGAGTACTTAAATAATACTTTACTGATTCTGTACAAACACACACACACACACACACACACACACACACATACACACATTCACACACACACACTCATGCACGCGCACACACTCACACACACACAATCACACACACACACTCACACACATACACTCACACACACTCACACACATACACACATTCTCACACACACACACTCACGCACGCACGCACGCACACTCACACACATACACACATTTACACACACACTCACGCACGCACACACACTCACACACATACACATTTACACACACACTCACGCACGCACACACACTCTCTCACACACACACACATGCATATTTTTTGTTCTATTCTCTTATGTAATTGTGTTTTATTTCTGTATTATTTATTTACGAATTTATGATTGTTTTATCACGACCCTAAGCTGTTAAGCCTGCAGGTTAGTTAATAGACTGAATTAAAGTGAATTATTTTTATTATTCGCCTATTTTTTGTATTATAAATTTGAATTCTTCAATTAGCAGAGTTACTCTATAAAAGTCGACAATAGCTTCGCTGGTTAAATGTTCCTCGCTTTAGATGAAGGAGTCAAGTTGATATTTGTGTTCGTTGGATAATTTCCTAGGCCATTTGCATTTCTTAAAATTAATCACAAGTTAAGATTGCTTTTAATAAAATCCTTCTATATTCTCTTTCGTCTCCCAAGTGAGCCATTTTCCTGTTCAGAATTTCGCATGTGTTTCTGATCTCTCAAATGCCAACTAAAAATATGCCCAGAATTTCATCTTTTATTTGACGAAACTAACAATGTTCAGTTAAAATTCAAATCATGACATTTCTCTACAGCTGCACAGAGAACGTTCTGAAATCAAGAATTTGAAGATAACTGCAATCATGATAAATAAAATCTACACGAGATATCCGTGTGGGTTCCCTTTATCTACCGATACACGAACCGTCTTTGTTTCTATAATTCTCACATAGAACTCAATAAAGGATAGCGTTAGGGAATAGACAGAAGCATCTGCCTTGTAATTATTCTAAATCCTTTAATTATCGCCCAGGGCAAATTTTAGAGCAAATAGAATCCAACTGTTAGTTACACAGAGACGTTTGATAGGGCCGCGGATTGAATTACACGTTATGAAAAGGAAGCTCAGGCCAGAAACGGTTTCTATTCGAAGTTTCTACTTGCAAGCAGAAAATCTGGTACACTTTCGCAGAGGTGGTATTGTGTTGGGAGAGCATGCCATTACTCTGAAACGCTTGCAGGTTACTACCTTTAATCACAGTCGTAAATACTGCCGGTTTACGGACTGAATTTTGGTGAGAGATGCGAAAGAGCCTCTTACAGGACTTGGTGTAAAACTGTATAGACTCGCATACCTGAGTAAGAGAATCCAAACACCGTTACGATTAGTATTAAATACAGTAACATGTTTTTTTTTCTTTGCATGGCTCCAGAATCTCTTGTGGGCCAGAGCTTTCTCAAATTCGAGGCTTCACGATCACACAAAGACACACCTCAGTCGGTAGTATTCCGTTGGACGAGAAATCGGCCCACAGCAGAGACCTCTACGTCACAACACACAAAATTCACACGAGACAGAAATTAATACCCCGGGGCAGGATTCGAAACCAAAATCCCAGTAAGCGAGAGGCCTCGGAGCCACGTCTAAGAGAGCGTGGCCACTGTTATAGACAATATAGTAAATATCTTCAGGGCTGGTATACTTTATGAAATAATACACCCAATAGAGGGTTGGTCACAGTGCTGTGGTCCATGTGGTCACGTTTCGAGTAATTAACCGTTTGTATTTATGTGCCGTGCACATGATGGAGCCGAGGTACCTCAGCCGTTATAAGGACCATTCAGGTGATGGACACCCGAGACACTGCGTCGTCGTTCCTACAGGGTACATACACTTTTCCGCCAATCGACCAGACCAGTTATGTGGCCTACCACACGTCCCATTCAAGGGATAACGAGGACGTAAAAGCTGACGAATCACCCCATATAAAGCCAAGGTTAAGAATAAGTGGCGCTACAACTCCATTGGCCAATATGGCTTGATGAAGCACAAAAGGAAAACTACATTTCGCTTTATACATAAGCCTATGTATGTGATACAGAAACGTGTGTAATGTACACTGCCTGTCACGTAGCTGTTCACGACATCGGGCACTTAGATTATAAATGCCACTGGAACAAAAATATCAATGCAAATATTCTAGGGGCCCATCAACTACCATATCGTGCACAGGGTTATGAATTCTATGACACTTAAGATGCACATAAACGAACAGATCTAGTGAATGTAGTCAAAGTTCCTTTCTCTTGAAAATGGGGCTGAATCCTTGTCACAGGGAACCTCTTCTACCGTGAAAAGTGTGTCCCAGTACGCCTCAGTAATCAGAGTGAGTGGTACTAGGGCTCTTCGACTGCTACGTTGAGAGGATCAAAGGGCCAATCCCTGGGGGTCTGGGGGCTCCTAAGCGAATAGATAAAGTAGATCGGTGGCCCCAGACCTGCAACGTTTGAGAGTGAGGCTGGATTCCTGTGATGGAACACAGTAAAGAGCAGGACAAAAGGACCCGGAACTGCCCTGAGCTTGTACGGAAATTGTGTGAGTGAGTTTGCCTGCCAGTGTATGTCAGTCAATGGCACCCCAATTGCAAATGGAACTGACTGATAAGCACAACAAAGAATTGTCCGTAACACTCCAGTGAAGGTTTTCCTAAACGGACAATCCAGCACACTCTTAATTCAGTGTGATATGTTCATGTGCTACTAAATTGAGTCCCCCTGATTCACTATGACATATACCACCATCCCGTGAACTGTTGCAGAATAGCAGCTGAAATTAAAGCTGCTGATTGTACACCCTTTTGCATGCAGTATGTATAACTTGATTATTTGGACTTCGACAAATTGAAACATATTAAAGACATTTTGGTGCAGAAATTGGTCAGGAAGCAGCCGTTTGGAAAGTAGGAAGATCCTCCTAATTAGTGTATTACGAAAATAAATTATGATAAAATTAACTTAATTGAAATCATATAGGATCGAGTGTAATTGTGACCATTAATATTCGTGATATATATTATTCGGTTTAGATTGTTTGTTACTTCTTTGTTTATCAACCAGTTTGGTAAGTATAAATGTTAATTCCAGTTGTCTCAGTTACAAAAGTATTTCTAGGTTAATATTACAGTATTCCTTGAAAAAAAGTCCTTCTTGAGAAGTTAACGAGTCGCTCACCTTCCTCTCATGGACCCAGACGGGTTCTGTATTGTGACACTCGATTTTCTTACTTTCCTGTTTCATGGGACAAATATGTACAGTCCACAGTTCTCAACGACAAAATGATAGCCTTCTTCCTAAAATGTCGATATATATCAAACGATGAATGTATTTAGGAATATTTTAATATTATTCATGGTTTGTATTTAAGAGGTGTAATGTAACCAGTCAATCACTTTTGATCGGTCTATTGAAGATTCTCTTCGCGTATTCTTGACAGGTCTTATGACTCGCCATTTATCAACTCAATGTGTTTAACATTGCCCAAACAAAGAAATAAGAAGGGTTGGATATTCTTGTGAAGAGACGTGGGGAGGAAGAAATTGAGTGGGGGACTTGACGTCACGAGGCAGCTTCATTCCTCTTCATTAGAGTCAAAGGCCTTGTCGGTTTCGTGGGGTAGAGATATTTGGTGTATGTGTGTGTGCCTGTTTGTCTGCATATCTCTCTGTCTGTCTGTCTTCCTTTATAACCCACAAACAGAGTCGGATTATCAACCTGCATTTAAAATCTATAATTTCTTATCTGTTTGTCGCTTAAAAAGCACTGAACTACTGAAAATATCATCATAAACGTCAAGGGTTGGGCCCGTTGGCCCGTTCCGTCTCCAGAGTTACAGCTTCTCCCTCCATCTCTTCTTTGGTCTTCCAATTTTCCTCCTTCCTTGTGGGCTGTACCGGTATGCTTTCAAGGGGATTCGGTTTTGTGGCATTCTTTGTAGGTGTAAGAACCATTTCCCTACTGAAAATATATTTATAAGAATTAGTATAATTGTCATGCCGTTGATTTAATTCACGTTATCAGAACATTTTCCTATACAGTAATATATTAACGGAAGGCTCCTTTCGCTTGGAGCCTGTACATCCTTTCTGTGTAATGCAAATTTTTGCATCTAAGGCGGCCGATAGGAGCTACGTTCGGCGGGAAATACGGAATAATTTATGTGTAATTACATACTCTGTTTCCTAGTTCGATATCAGTATATACCTGATGCAATTGCCTTAGGAATGATCAGTATGCAAATGCGAGTATTGTAGGTACGTAGACAACTACCTTAACCTGTTAAAGCCTGCTGGTTACGTGATGCACTATTTGTTTAACATTCAACAACTGTACGCTCTCCCCACACTGTATTTATGTGTTTTTTTATTTGTCTGAGAACAAACAGCGATTTGTGCCACTTAAAATACAAACTTATTGGTTTTTATAACCGAGATGAAAAGTGTTTACTGCACATATGAACTGGGTCTTTAAATAAAGCAGTCTGCGTTTCGTCGTTAAAGGATTAAACAAAATGACCCCCCGCAGATATCACAAACATATATTGCAACGCCATGCCAGGTAGTACGATAAGGCGAGATGTTTGTAACTTGTGCATTCAGTATGGTATTTGACTCTGCTGGTTAGAGCGAAATTACGAAATCTTATTTTTACATCAACGAATGCACTAGGCACTGAGCACCTCCATGTAACGTGAGGCCAGATCCTCCGATAGGCGCCGAATTTATCAATTAATCTGTAAAATGTTTTGAATTTGATATATTCTATTCAAAGGAAAGGAACGCAGTGATAAAAAAAAATTAGGTAGGGATAAAAGTGACGCCGCAATTTAGGGACCAATTTTCATAGATCTATGGGTATGAATTCCATTAATAGGTACTGCCTTGTTACACAATAAACTTGTGACTGGTCTTAAATTTAGCGAATCACACAAACGTGGGCTGAAGTATAAAGTTATAGAGGTGCAGATTAAATTGATATTTAAGGTCAATCTGATATAAAATTTTCCTGAAAACCTTATTTAATTATTACATTATGCTTCTTGAACGTACGTTAAAATGGTTTACGTGGTTACTAATGAATTTTAATATTGATATTTTTGATATTGTGTGCAATAAAAACATACTTATTTTTAAGTTCCCATTTCCCTTCATCTTTCTTTTATTTTTCCTACTTGCTTCTTTCACAAAATTTCTGTAGCCCTTTCCTATGCTCATAATTTAAATTATTTTTTGATCTGCTTCAGTACTGTCCTGTTCTTCTCATCCGGATTCTTGAGTGCATGGAACTTCACGGCTCCTGTAAACAACGAAAACTGCAAAGATGCAGCCTTGCTGAACTGTCAACCCGATACTTTCAAATTATTTAATAATAATAATAATAATAATAATATTTATTTACTGCAATTGGGTTGTTACCTGGCGACAGTGGTTATTTTACATGTAAACAAAACATGAAATTAGTTACTACTAAATTTAAGTCGGGAGGGCTGCATGAGAAGCATGTAGTGGCAACTTCGAATCTTGGGAACCACGTCAGCATTTGCTTTTAGGCACAGAGAAACCAAGAAAAACCTGTGTCGAGATGGCCGGTCGCAGGACCTTCCGAATACTGACTTCTAGCCAGCAGTCCGGCATCTAAAGTAAAAAAAAAAACAGCAATGCCCACACAGTACAACAAATACACATAAGATAACAACACACACAAGACAACTACAACAATACACACGGTAAACCAACAACAATTACACAAAAGACAACTTAAAACTAACAACAAAACACACGAGACAAATTAGAATGTTATTCAGCTTAACTTTTTGAAATTGAATTTAATTATTGCAAGTACAAATGATCCTTCAACACTTTCCATTCCTCTTATGGACCTCTATACCGACCAGAGTAACATGTTGTCCTATGCATATCAATAAGTATTTGTTATACAGCAAGACGTGACCAGTGCAAATAATTTATTGAAGCTCAAAGAAACAGGTCTATATGCGTAGTTCTTGATTTTCGACCAATATTTATACAATAAGCTATATTTTATAGAATCGACATCTCTTTATATCAGATTTGTGAAGTAGTTGTTAGTCTTATTTTGTATCGATACGTAAAGTTAATTTCACCCTAGGACAGGCCATGAGTACCCAGATGGGGGCATGAAGTATAGCTCTACTCTTTCTTTAACCTCGATGCTAGTTGAAATGGCTGGTCAAAGCCGCGCCCAACCACTTTGCCCCCAGGAAAGAGAACCGGTACCCATTTTACAGACGACTGGGTTGGCCCCAGGGCCGGTCTGGAAGATACAGAAATTTTCGCCGCACCAGAATTCGATATACCGAAAGTTCAGCCCTTAGTGAGTGGCTAATTCGACTGCACTAACCCGGACCACTGAATTGAATCGATAAGAGGAACTCTGGGTTCACCCTACAGTCTTTGTTGTTGGCACCTAACGCCAAACTTCGTTAGTTATGCAGACAAAACGTGCTGACCCACCATCTACTGTTTATGTATATTCGGTACTTTTGTTTCCAAGTAGCTACCGGTAGAATCAAAAGGTGGCAATAGTGGAAATTATGCTCAGTCAGTATTACTTAATATAGGATACAGTGATGCATTATCACAAACATTTTACACCAATTTGTAAAAATAATATTGTACGAATTTAAAATTATTAGTGTCAAACATGTCAGGTTTAGGACGTCTTAGTCCATTTGAAGAGCAGTTTTTAGATACTCACGTCCCTTGATTAATCTAAGTAAATATTAGACGAAGAATTAAATATTATATTACACTTATGTCAAACACGTAGGCTCTCTAAGCTCAATAAATCTGTAAGCCCTAAAGCCAGAAGAAAATGGATATTCTTCTGGTAAAATAGCAATAACTACAGAAGCGATGTCGCGCTTCAGTAGCACACTAGTTTCTGGACAAACAGCTCTGTTCTCTGTTGCAGCGATTGTAAAGAAACTGACGGAAGAAGACAAATATCAATAAAGCGGTTTATGATATCGCAATATAAGGGCGAGATACAGTAACGCCTGTGTACATGGGGGTGCGAGGTTTGTGGGGCGGAGGAGAGAGAACTTTGGGATGATGATCCCAGTAACGGGGGGAAGGGGGGGCAAAAGTCATCAGCAGAGAGGGATCTCAGCGTTGTTATTAGTATTTCGTCTGAGTTCCCGAAGAAGAGATGGCGCTGGCAACGACACTGGAGATCGTAATGTCAAAAGAAGGAGAGAGGGGACAGACAAAAATGTCGTAGTAAAGTTACTAAATGGGTGAGAAAATGGAAAGGGTAAAATTTTAAAAGAAGTCGCCTCGACCCTCTTCCTTCTGTACACCACCACTTGGCATGACACTGGTCTTGTTGCAATCAATAATGTATAGCCGAAAGAGCAGGAACTCGACATCTCGCTATACATGTACAGCACGATCTTGGACCCAAAAAAGCATTGCTATTTGCTTCATCTTCCACAGGCGTCTTTCTTACCGTTTTCGATCCACACGTTTCGACGTAACTGCTGTCTGAATACATTAACTTTCTTTGAATCCTGATAAAATTAACATTTCTGTACACTGTGTGTACCAAAGTCATTTTCATTAACTTTATGCCTTCTAAGCCATGGTCAGTGTACCAATTACGAAGTACATAGCCAAAAGCCCCGATTTCTTCACCCACACACACCCTTTACTCATAGACGATTCTAGGAAAAACAGTCACTATTCCTGCACATACGATTCGTCGATTTGTGTTCGTAATTGTAATGGGAGAAGTTAAGATTACGCAAATATACGTGTAGAAACATGTATGCTGTAGCAGAGTGTTATGTTATGAGACGCTGTTGAACTCTTACTGAACCTACACTGTCGCGAGGTTGCGACCCACTTTTAACAAGAAAGGATACGGTACTTTTCGCTCCTGGGCTGTGCAGGGCGCAGGTGAACAGAGGAATGGTACCATCTATCTTCAGTGGGCAACTTAATGCCAAATCTCATGTCTCGACAAACGGCATGAACATGGCTCTAGCAACCATTATAAGCAGACTTTTATGGAATCTTATGTTTATTGGACCGTGCATCATCTTGATAGTTGAGTAAAGAGAGAACAACTTGGTGCCACTTGTTTTATTATTACTTTATTCAGTGCTCAACATGTTTCGGATGTTAATACATCCATCCTCAGGAGCTTGCGACTAATTCGTTGAGTTACTTCATGGGTTGTATCTGGT